>WNGR01001427.1_pt1 | contig 49382 bp, 44 predicted proteins | sample 5407581 | NCBI WGS metagenome assembly WNGR01 (sample SAMN13153383, study PRJNA577476) | soil metagenome | isolation source: 80 cm soil or saprolite under Garry oak tree replicate 2 | place: USA:California | collected 2016-06-15 | reverse complement strand
AAGCAGCGGCCCGAGCGTCGGGTAAAGTGCGTCGTCGGTTGCGCTGATCGGACCGCCGAGCACCACCATCAACGAAGCGGCAACCGGGTCCGGCGCCTCGATACGCGCGAAGCCGACGTCGAGGTAGCGGACGGGGCGTCCGCGCTCGCCGAGCACCAGTTCAAGACTGCCCAGATCCTCGAAGTACACGTGCCGAATGGCCAGAACTTCGCGATTCATCGGCCTGCCCACCTTCAGGTTGACTAAAGACTTGCCGCTACGCGGCGCTCGAGCGGCTGACAGGCGGCAGGTGTGCCGCCCGCCGAAGCCGGCTTGGCAGTGTAGCGGATTGTCCTGAAAGAAGCCGCCTTATTGGGCGTAGATCTTCCAGGTCTTCTTCTGGGTGGCGACGTCGGCGGTTTCATGCACCGAGCAATCGAGGCGCACGTCTGTGTCCGAGAGCTTCAGGTCGAGCAGCGCGCAGTAATGCGGCGTCTTCTTCGGATTCTTGCTCGGCTCGAAGTGCGTGCAGCTCAGGCACATGCGGTGCGGCGGAATGGTGCCTTGCGCCTCCAGCTGATGAACGGTCTTCAGCAGCGTGCGATAGAACACCGTCTGCTCATCGTCACGCAGCGTGCCGACCGCCTTGGCCAAAAAGTCCGGCCATTGCGCGGCGCGCTTTGCGGCCGTGCGGCCACGCGCCGTCAGGCGGACCGCGAGGGCGCGGCCGTCGTCCAGGGCGCGGCGCTTTTCGACCAGACCCTTGGTTTCGAGCGTGCTCACTGCATCGCTGGTGGTCGCGGCGGTTAGGGCCGTTTCACGCGCGATCTCGCCGAGACGCATGGGACCCTTGCGCTGCATCAACAAGACCAGGATTTCGCCCTGAGTCGGCGTGAGACCCGCGCCTTCGGCCCATTCCCAGGCCTGGCTTCGCATCGCCGTGCTCAATCGCAATAGGCTGTGGGTCACTCGCCCGGTTGCCTGTTCTCCGTATACGCCTTCGCTCATAATCTTCGATTGGTTTATTTACAGCATTCGTGCGATGCCGGCGAACCCTCAGCCGACCGCGCCCGTAGCCTGTGTGGGGTAGCCTCGCCCACCTGCAGACGAGACGGTTTCGACTATCTCAAAAATTCACCGCCTTGCAAGCCAAAGCGGCGAAAACGACATTCTATGCGAGAGCGGCGAATCGTACAGCTAACTTATCCAACGCAAGCTGTGGATAACCATGGGAAAACACAGGGACGACGTGTGCACCGATTCTTGATAAGCCCCCTGACCGCCTCTGCCCATACCTGAGTTGTCCTCCCTTCCCGGCACCGGCCCACCTTCGATCAGCCCAGTTATGGTTTACGTAGCATCTTGACTCTGAAGGAAATTATTCAGTTGTCCACAGGCAGATGCAATGCTTGTTAACTACTACTACGTTTGTATACGTGAATTCTATAAAAACCTTAAGCCGACCGAGCTGGAAAAATAAATTACGAAAAAAAACCCGCTCGAGGCGGGTTTTCTTACGAATTGACACGAGCTATCCAGTGTCAGGCTAAGCGCGCCACTGCAGACACTGCTGCCGAACGGCTTCGTGCAAGGACTTTTCCTGTCCGACGATGCCGCGCAACCACGTCGCATCATTCACCTGATTGCGGGCGATCGCGCCGATTTCGGCGAGCGCCTTGCCCGATCCCAATGCTTCGGCGTGCGGTGCGATCAGATCGAGCGTTTCGAGGATGTCCTCTGAAATCGTCTTCCGTTCGCCCGTTTGCGGATTGATGCAGGTGCCGGCAAGACCGAAGCGGCATGCTTCGAAACGGTTGAACGTGTAGACGAGATAATCGTCTTCGCGCGGCGTGATCGGTTTGTCGAGCAGCAGATGGCGGGCCAGCGTCTGGATGTAGCAGGCAATTGCCGCGGCCCGGTCCACCGACAACGGCGTGTCCATCACGCGGACTTCGATCGTGCCGAAACCCGGCTTGGGCCGGATGTCCCAGTAAAAATCCTTCATGCTGTTGACGACGCCCGTGTGCACCATCTTCGAGAAATATTCCTCGAAGCTGTCCCACGTCAGCACGAACGGCGCGCGGCCCGACAGCGGAAACGCGAACACGGAATTCAGACGTGCCGAATGAAAACCGGTATCCACGCCCTGCACGAACGGCGACGAGGCGGACAACGCGATGAAATGCGGAATGAAGCGCGACATCGAATGCAGCAGGTAGAGCGCGCTGTTCGGATCCGGACAGCCGATGTGCACGTGCTGCCCGAACACAGTGAATTGCTTGGCAAGATAGCCGTACAACTCGGAAAGGTACTGAAAACGCGGCGTGTCGACGATCTGCCGTTCGCTCCACTGCTGGAAAGCGTGCGTGCCGCCGCCGCACAGGCCCACGTTCAGGCGGTCCGCCGCGGAAACCAGTGTGTCGCGGATCTTGCGCAAATCGGCGACGGCCTGTTCATGCGTTGTGCAAATGCCCGTCGACAACTCGATCATGCTTTCGGTGATTTCCGGCGTGATGTTGCCGGGGATTTTTTCGTCCTTGATCAGCCGCATCAGATCGGAGCCGGCTTTGGTTAGATCGTAGTCGTGCGTATTGACGATCTGCATCTCGAGTTCGACACCGAATGTAAACGGTTTCGAATCGATGAAGGGTTCGAGTGACATGGCGTCCCCTGGGTCGGATCGGCCCGGTATGTGTCAGATGCCCGGCCGATTTTGAATCGAATAAGTCGGATAAAGCGCGTAAGGCTCAAACAGCGCACCGGAAAGCGCCGTGCGCTCAGGTGCCTTTAAGTACGCCTACTCTTCGCGCCGTTCAGCCACCAGCGCGAGGCTGCGATACACGAGCCACGGCCCGAGAATCTGCAGCACGAAAATCGAACACATCACGACGGCCCGCAGTTGCGGATCGAAATTCGGATAAAGGTTGTAGGTGTCGTCGACCAGCAGATACGCCAGCGCCGACATCGGCGACAACGATAAACCGAGTGCCACGCCCTGTTTCCAGTTCAAGCCGCTCGGCTTGGCGAACGCCAGTACGCCGACCAGCTTCGCGACGAGACGCGCAACAATCAGACCCAGCGCCGCGACACCGCCGAGCACGATGTCTTTCCATTCGAACGACGTAAGCGTCAGCACGAACAGAATCACGGTCAAGAGCCAACCGGCCGTGCCGAAATGCTGCGGCCACAACTGCGGACGCGCCTCATGATTTTTCACGATGATGCCGGCGGCCAGCAGCGCGAGAATCGTCGACAGCTTGAACAGATGCGCGACCGCGATCGCCAGCAGCACGAGGCCGAACAGCGCGACGAATGAATGCTCATCCTGCATGTTGAGGCGGCGATAAAAGAACGTGCAGGTGCGCGCGAGCAGATAGGCGAGCACGAGCGAGCCGACCAGCAGATACAGCGGCTGCAGAATGGTGGCGAAAACGTTGCCGTAAATCTCCTGATGCAGCCAGCTCGACACGAGCTTTTCGATCACGACGGCATACATGCTGTTCAGCGCGGTCAGCGTCAACAGACGCTGGGTTACCTGGCCTTCCGCGCGCAATTCCGTTTTGAGCTGAATCACCATGGCGGGCGAAGTCGCCATGGCAATCGCGGCGAGCACCGTCGCCACCATTAGCGGCACGTTGAGGAACAGCAAAACCGGCAAAACGAGCGCAAAAGTGAGCGTGGCTTCGGCAACGCTCGACAGAATCAGCCAGGGATTGCGACGGATCCAGCGCAAATCGAGCCGGCTGCCGAGTTCGAACAGCAGCAAGCCGAGTGCGACATCGAGCAATGGCCGCGCGGCGCTCGCGGAATCCGCGTCGATCACGCCCGAACCGGCCGCGCCGGCTATCAGACCAATAACCGCGTACCCGGAAATGCGCGGCAAACGCCACGCGCGATAGCAAAGCTCACCGCACAAACCCGCGGCGAGCAAAGCCAGACCAGCCCAAAAAATGGCGTCGGGTGCGAGAGGCCAGGCTGGAAAAAATGAAAACGCCGATTTCATCGTGATGGGTTCTCCTTTGCAGCAACGGCGGACGACACGAACCGGCGCAAACACCGGCGAGCGGGTGGGCGCATGAGGCGCTCACTATCGCGATCGCTTCGCGTGACCAGCGTTGCGAGTTTTCAACGATCGGATGATCGGAATGCGCCGCTGCCGCAGGGAGCTCGGCGCATTCGGGGGTGCGGCCGTAGCAACCGGCCCGGCACGGTGAAAGGACGCCGTCGACTTGAATCAGATTCTGATTGAGCGGCACCGTTCCGTTGCTGCGTGTGCCGCTTGAGGCGAGGCACGACGCGGAAAAGAACGGCGATTGTGCCATAGCTTTTTGAGGCTCGACCGAAAAGACACGAACGCGCAGCCAAAACGGTAAAAACGTTCGTTATCTCCATGACGCGCGGAAAAAGCGACCGTTTTACGGCCGTGATTCGGTCGTCATAACGGACAACGGAACGTCGCAGATGGCGAGCTCCGGGGCGCCTGCAACAGAAGCCGTGCCATGGATTTTGAGGACCCGGGCCACGCCGAACGCCTTCGACCGGCCCTTGGCCTTTCTGTTTACAGGTTTACCGTATGTATACGTAGTAACAGTTAACAAGCTGCCTCGGTTTCTGTGGATAACCCATGTTTACCGAAGCGAATCATTAGCTTGCCGGTGGCATAACCGGATGCACAGGATGTGCGGGAGCGGCGGGTACTCAAGGGTAACTTTTGGCGATTTTCGACGGCGGCAAAGTTACCCCGTTTACGTCCACAGCGGTTCCACATGAGTTGCGCTGGTAAACCGCGTGGTTATCCACATGCCGTGGTGGATAAGTTTTGCGCTTGCAAATTCGCGTGGAGCGCGCGGTTATCTCACCGTCCCCTGGCGCAATGCCCGCAAAAGGAAGCGGGCGGGATCGATGTCCTCGGCCAGATCGCGTTCGAGCGGCCACGGCTCGCCTTCGATCTGCGAGGCGATCAGTTCCGCGCCGAGCGCCGCCCACACCAGTCCGCGCGAACCGTAGGCGAAGGCGCCGTACAAGCCTTCCGTGCGTGGCAGGTCGAGCGGCCATGCGCCTCGCAGCCGCTGGGCGTCGCGCGCGGCTTGCGCTTCGTCGGCGAGATTGCCGATCATCGGCATGCGGTCGCTTGTGACGCAGCGGAACGCGACGCGGCCGGCGAGCTCAGCCGACCGCGTCTCATCGGCGACGCCCGCGAAGGACGGCAGCATCCGCGCCACGCGTTCGAGGTTTTCCAGATGACCGTTCGGGCGCAGCAGCGTGCCGGTGTCGTCGAGTTCGTAGGTGGCGCCGGTCAACGTGACGCCGTTTGCAAGCGGCACCGCATAGCCTTCACCGATCACCGGCATCTTGAGTGGCGGCACCGTGCCGGCCGGCAGCAAGGTCAACTGGCCGCGAATGCTGCGCGTCGGCGCGTGCCGCAAACCGGCGATGCGCGCGGCGTCGTGGGCGCTCGCCACCACCACCACGGGCGCGCGGGCAATGGCTTGGCCCGCCGTGTCGAACACTGTCCATTGATTGCCGGACCGCTCGATCCGCGCGACGTCAATGCCGAAGCGCCGTTCGAGCAAGCTGCCGGCCGCGGCGCATTGCGCGGCGCACAGCGACGCGGGGTCGATCCAGCCGCCGTCCGGAAAGAACCAGCCGCCGCGCGCGAGCGGTACGCCGGCGAGGGTTTGCGCTTCGCTCGACCCGACCGGCGTCACATACTCGGACGGATAGCCGAACGCGGCGATCGCCTTGTTGATCGAGCGGGCTTCTTCGTCGTCCGCGGCGATTTGCAACAGGCCTCGGCCACTGCGTAACGGCTCATGACCGAGCCGTTCGAGCGCGGCCCAGCGCCCGAGCGTGTATAGAAAGCCGGCGCGCGTCACGCGCGAAGCGACACTGTCGTCGCGCGAGATCATTGGATGGAACACGCCGGCCGGATTGCCCGATGCGTCTTGTGCGACCGACCCATGCCGCTCCAGCGACGTGACGCGCCAGCCGCGCGCCGCGAGCCGTTCGATCACGGCACAGCCGGCGAGCCCCGCGCCGATCACGATCGCATGTCGTTCGTGGACCATGAGCGGCGCGGGCGGCTCATGGCGGCGCACGCGCCAGCGCGGCGCGAAGTGGCCGGCCAGCATCGCCCGCTTCCAGCCGAAGCCGGCGATTTTTTGGTACACAAAGCCGCATTGCGTCAGCGCGCGCTTGATCTCACCGGCACTGCTGTAGGTGGCAAACGTGGCGCCCTCGCCCGCTACGCGCGCGAGCGCCTTGAAAATCGCGGGGGTCCAGAGTTCGGGATTCCTGGCCGGCGCGAAGCCGTCGAGGTAAAACGCGTCGGCGCGCAGCCTCAAGGCCGGCAGCGTCTCCAGCGCATCGCCGAACACGAGCGTGAGGATGATCTGGCCGCCTTCGAATTCGAGCCGGTGCGTGCCGGGCACGAGCATCGGCCATGCACTCGCAAGCGTTTCCGCCAGCGCCGCGATCGACGGATCGGAAATCGTCACGGCGTACACGCTGCGCAAATCGGCCAGGGTAAACGGGTGCTTTTCGGTCGACACGAAGTGCAGCCGCTCGCAGCGTGACGGATCGGCGCGCCACGCGGCCCAGGTCATCAGAAAGTTGATGCCCATGCCGAAGCCGGTCTCGAGCACGGTGAAAATGCGGCGGTCCCGCCACCGCTCCGGCAGCGAATTGCCGCGCAGAAAAACGTAGCGAGCCTGTTCGAGACTGCCGACGGCGCTGTGATAGATGTCGTCGTAGAGCGGTGAAAAAGGTGTGCCGTTGTCGCGAAACGCGAGGACGGCGGGGATCAGCGGGTCGGTCATGCGCGGCGAAAAATGACGCTCGAAAGAGCGGATCAATCGTTACCGCCAGCGCGCGTAGCTCGCCGGACGGCGAAAAAGACGCGCCGAACGTTGGCAAAAACCAACGCCAAGCCCCGTCCATGCTGGGTTTCAGGCCTCGATTGGGGCCTTTGAACAACAAAAAGAGCGGTTTCCTTGCTGTAACGGCCCTGGGACCGCTTAATTCTTCGAAACCCTTATCCTGATTGGGTTTGCGCTGCGCTATCATAGCAAGCGCCGCGAAGGGAGCGGCAGCACGGCCGACGGACGGTCATTTGTCCGGCGCTAATGGTCCGGAGGGGATCCGGAGCCGCAGCTGCTCGACGGCGCGGCCCGCGCACGTATAATCGGCGCGTTCGCGCTGTTCGTGTCAACCTAAACTCAGAAAGGAACCTTAATGAACAAACAGGAACTGATCGACGCCGTCGCAGGACAGACGGGCGCCAGCAAGGCTCAAACCGGTGAGACGCTGGACACGTTGCTTGAAGTGATCAAGAAGTCTGTGTCGAAGGGTGACGCGGTCCAGTTGATCGGCTTCGGCAGCTTCGGTTCGGGCAAGCGCGCAGCACGTACGGGTCGTAATCCCAAGACCGGCGAGACTATCAAGATCCCGGCCGCCAAGACCGTCAAGTTCACGGCTGGTAAGGCGTTCAAGGATGCAGTCAACAAGCGCTAAGCAGATTACTGCCTGGCAGTTGACACCCGCCAACGGCGGGTTTTTTTTCGTCCGCGATTGTTGCGTGGAGTTGATTAGCCGCGACGCCTCGCGCGGCTAATCAGGGCGACGGCGCTTCAAGAGCGCTCAGTCGTGACGATGCACAATCTCGCCGTGGCCATGGCCGTCGTGGTCGTGATGATCGTGGTCGTGATCGTCTTCGTCGAAGTCCCACGCCGGGAACGGATCGGTGAACTGCTGCCACCCCTGCGGCCCCAGCACGTATTCGTCATCGGTTAGCAGGCACGCGTCGAACCTCGCGGTCCACACGGCCGGATCGATGTCCACACCGATCATCACCAGTTCCTGGCGACGATCGCCGATCGTCAGATCGTCCGGGTCGCCGTACCAGTCGGCGGCAATTTCGGCGGCCAGTTCGTCGTCGCCGTCCGGCCATTCGCTGCGGTCCTGAGCGGCCCACCACATGCCCGCCGGACCGTGCCGGCAAGCGCCGCCGGCCTGCGACAGCGAACCGGCGATGTCGTTACGCGTGGCGAGCCAGAAGAAGCCTTTGCTGCGCAACACGCCCTTCCACTCCTGATGCAGCAGCGCCCACAAGCGCTCGGGGTGAAACGGCCGGCGCGCCCGGTAAATGAAATTGCCGATGCCGAATTCGTCGGCTTCACCGTGATGAGCATGGCCGTGCTCGTGGTCATGTTCATGATTGAGCGACGCCAGCCACCCCGGCGCGCTCGACGCCTCGTCGAAATCGAAACGGCCGGTGTTCAGCACCTCGGCAAGCGGCACTTCGCCGAACCGGCTCACCACTTGCACCGCGCGCGGGTTGATCCGGGCGAGGATGCGTTGCAGGCGGGTGAGTTCGTCCGCGCTTACCAGGTCGGCTTTGTTCACCACCAGCACGTCGCAGAATTCGATCTGCTCGATCAGCAATTCGACCAGCGTGCGATCGTCCTCCTCGGTCGCGGCGATGCCGCGCTCGGCGAGCGCGTCGGCCGAACCGTAATCGCGCAGAAAGTTGAATGCATCGACCACGGTCACCATCGTATCGAGCCGCGCGACGTCGGATAGCGACGTGCCGTCATCGTCGACGAACGTGAAGGTTTCGGCGATCGGCATGGGCTCGGCCACTCCGGTCGACTCGATCAGGATCGCGTCGAAGCGTTTTTCCCCCGCAAGACGCTTGATCTCGATCAGCAGGTCGTCGCGCAGCGTGCAGCAGATGCAGCCGTTCGACAGTTCGACGAGCTGCTCCTCGACATGCGAAAGCGCGGCGGCATCGCGCACAAAGGTGGCGTCGATATTGACGGCGGCCAGGTCGTTGACGATCACCGCCACGCGCAAACCGGCCCGATTCGCGAGGATGTGATTCAGGAGCGTAGTCTTGCCGGCGCCCAGAAAACCGGAGAGCACGGTGACGGGCAGTAGCGGCTGGTTCATCGTAGTACAGAAAAACGAGAGGATTGGAAGGCGTGCCGGGCTTGGGGCCGCATGACTGGGCTGCAACAACGGACGAGCCTCGACGGCAGCACGAAGCCGCATTGTGCATCAAACGGGCAACGCCCGCGTGACGGGCAGGGTCGGAAAGCCGGCTCGGGCCACGATCAGAAGCTTGGGGCCGGACGCTTGCGCGAGAAAAGAGCCAATGAGCGCGGATCAGCGCGCCAAGGAAAAAACCGCTCAGCGCGCAGCCGGCATCAGATTCCACTTGCGCAGGATCGCGGCGATCTGCTGTGAGTACTTGTCGCGCAGCGCCGGCGTCTCGGAGTGGTACGCGCCGATTGCCTGCCAGGTGTTGCCGTATTTGTTCATCTGGCGGCGCAGATGCCATGCCGCGATATAAACATTCTTGCACGGCTCCATTAGCGTGCCTTGCGAGATGCCGTACTGAGCGAGCGTGGGCAGATGAATCGAATTGATCTGCATCACGCCGTAGTCGGTCGAGCCGTTGGCGTTCTTATGCTGCGCGTCCGGCCGGTTGTGCGACTCCTGCCAGGCAATGGCGCGAAGGATCAGCGGATTGACCTTCTGATATTTTGCCGCCTCGTCGAAGCAATCGGCGCGTGCCTGCCCTGCTGCGGCCAGCACGGCAAGTCCTACGGCGACGGTGACCAAGGCGCGTTTCATCAGTCAAGACCACTAAACAAAAGGCAAGGGTAAGGTTTGGTAAGGCGGTTCATCGGCCATACTTCAGCCACTGGAAGCCGCCGAGGCCCGCGGGTCGGGTTTTTTGCCGGGCATCGGGGAAAACCCCGTCGGCAACATGCTACCAGCGGCTCGAACGGCTCGTATCATACCGGCAGGCCGAGACGCGTCAAGTTGGCTAACCGACATAAGCCGGCGAAAAAAGAGGCGCTCTTGCGGCTCGCCGCAGCGCAATCCATTGGCTTTCAATTGCTTGACGACAGGCGACGGTCTTTAGAGGAATCTCACCGCGGAGTTTGTTTTGTGACAAATCCGACATGAAAAACTGTTACTGTTCATTTTTTTCGGACATCGGACGGTCGGCATCCGGGGCGACGATCGCCCACGAAGCCGGCGCGCAGACCGACAGGGCGGCGGCCTGCACCTATGTCCGCACGGCATGACCGTCGACGGCTGCGGCCGTCGGCATCGATACCCTATTCCATGAAAAGAAATCGTATGGCTTTGCGTCGTGTCGCAACGGCGCTGCTGGTGGCTGGATTGATCACCGCGCAGACAGCACAGGCGCAGGTGACACTCAATTTCGTGAACGCCGACATCGACCAGGTGGCAAAGGCGATCGGCGCGGCAACGGGCAAAACGATCATCGTCGACCCCCGCGTGAAAGGTCAGTTGAATCTCGTGTCGGAAAATGCGGTGCCTGAGGATCAGGCGCTGAAGACCTTGCAGTCGGCTTTGCGCATGCAGGGTTTCGCGCTGGTGCAGGACCACGGCGTGTTGAAAGTCGTGCCCGAGGCCGACGCCAAACTGCAGGGCGTGCCGACCTACGTCGGCAATGCGCCCAGCGCGCGCGGCGACCAGGTGGTCACGCAGGTGTTTGTGCTGAAGAATGAATCGGCCAACAACCTGCTGCCGGTACTGCGTCCGCTGATCTCGCCGAACAACACCGTAGCGGCCTACCCGGCCAACAATACGATTGTCGTCACCGATTACGCTGACAACGTGCGGCGTATCGCGCAGATCATCGCCGGCCGTGCAGCTGAAGAACGCGAACGCGCTCGATATCGCCACGCAATTGAACAAGATGCTCGACCCGGGCGCGATCGGCAGTACCGACGCAACGCTGAAGGTATCGATCACCGCGGATCCGCGCACCAACTCGCTGCTGATCCGCGCGTCGAACGGCGCACGTCTCGCTGCGGCAAGAACGCTTGCCAAACAGCTCGATTCGCCGACCACCATGCCCGGCAACATGCACGTCGTGCCGTTGCGCAACGCGGAGGCGACGAAGCTCGCGAAGACGTTGCGCGGAATGCTCGGCAAAGGCGGCGACACTGGCTCGTCGACCGGCTCGAACGAAGCGAATTCGTTCAACCAGGGCGGTGGCGGCGGAGGCGGTTCCTTGGGCGGCAATTCGACGGGCACCTCGGGCACGCCGCCGCTGCCGACCGGCGGACTCAACAGCAGTTCGATGTCGTCGCCGATGGGCGGCGGCGGAGCAGGAGGAGGAGGCGCATACGGTTCGGGCGGCGGTTCCGCTTCCGGTGGCCAGTTCGGCACCGACAAGGACAAGGGCGACGATAATCAGCCGGGCGGCATGATCCAGGCGGATGCAGCAACGAACTCGCTGATCATCACGGCGTCCGACCCGGTGTACCGCAACCTGCGGGCGGTGATCGAGCAGCTCGACGCGCGCCGCGCGCAGGTCTACATCGAGGCGCTGATCGTCGAGCTCAACTCGAACACGAGCGGCAATCTCGGCATTCAGTGGCAAGTCGCGAACAATTCCGTGTTCGCCGGCACCAATCTCGCGACCGGCTCCGGCAACAGCATCATCAATCTGACGGCGGGGGCCGCTGCGGCCGGCGCTACCGGCGGTCTCGCCTCGGCACTCGCCAATCAGGGCCTTCAGCAGGGCCTCAACGTCGGCTGGATTCACAACATTTTCGGCGTGCAGGGACTCGGCGCGCTGCTGCAGGCGTTATCGCAGACCGCCGACGCCAACGTGCTGTCCACGCCTAACCTGATCACGCTCGACAACGAGGAAGCCAAGATCGTCGTCGGCACGAACGTGCCGATCCAGACGGGCTCCTATTCGAACCTCACGAGCGCCACCGCGACCTCGGCGTTCAATACCTTCGACCGCGTCGACGTGGGTCTGACGCTCCACATCAAGCCGCAGATCACCGATGGCGGGATTCTGAAGCTGCAGCTCTACACGGAAGACTCGGCGATCGTAAACGGCACGACCAACGCGGTGACCAACCCGGCCGGCCCGCAGTTCACCAAGCGTTCGATCCAGTCGACGGTGCTCGCCGATAACGGCGAGATCATCGTGCTGGGCGGCCTGATGCAGGACAACTACCAGGTCAGCAACAGCAAGGTGCCGCTGCTGGGCGATATTCCGTGGCTTGGCCAGCTGTTCCGCTCGGAACAGAAGACCCGCCAGAAGACCAACCTGATGGTGTTCCTGCGCCCCGTGATCATCAGCGATCGCGATACCGCGCAGGCCGTGACGTCGAACCGTTACGACTATATTCAGGGCGTGCAGGGCGCGTACAAGTCGGACAATAACCTGATGAAGGACAAGGACGATCCGGTGGTTCCGCCCATGCCGATCGGTCCCAGCCAGGGCGGCTCGCCTGCGATGAACCTGTTCGACCTCGACCAGATGCGTCGTCAGCAGATGGCGCCGCCTCAGCAGCCGCAGCCGCAGCCGCAGCCGTCCACGCAGCAGCCTAACGTCGCCCCCGCGGCAAACGGCGGCGCGGTGCAGTCCAATCCTGTGCCGGTCGCACCGTCCACCGCATCGCCAGGAGTTCAGCCGTGAGTACGCCGTCCACGCCGCCGTCAGCTGCAACGTCGCCGGCATCGGCGCGGGCCGGCACGGTTGCGCCCGCGGTGATGGCCGAGCATGCGGAGCGCGCGGCGCCCTCGGCGGTTGCCGCACGCCTCGTGCCCTACGGCTTCGCGCGCAGCGGCCAGATCCTGGTCGCGCATCAGTACGCGGACAGCCTTGAAGTCTGGATCAGCGAACGCACCAGCGACGCCGCGCTCGCGGAAGTCGCGCGCAACTTCGGCGCGTTCTCGGTCGTGCGTTTGCCCGCCGACGAGCTCGCGCAGGCGATCAACCAGGCGTATGCGCGCCACGACGGCAGCGCCGCGCAGGTGGTCGGCGAAGTGGAAGGCGAAGTCGATCTGTCGCGCCTGATGCAGGACATTCCCGAGGTCGAGGATCTGCTCGAATCGGAAGACGACGCGCCGATCATCCGCATGATCAACGCGCTGCTCACGCAAGCCGCGCGCGAGCAGGCCTCGGACATTCATATCGAGCCGTTCGAAACGTCGTCGGTGGTACGTTTTCGGGTCGACGGCACGTTGCGCGACGTCGTGCGGCCCAAAAAAGCGCTGCACGGCGCGCTGATCTCGCGGATCAAGATCATGGCGCAGCTCGACATCGCCGAAAAGCGTCTGCCGCAAGACGGCCGTATCACGCTGCGCGTGGGCGGCCGTCCGGTCGACGTGCGCGTCTCGACGCTGCCCACCGGTCACGGCGAGCGCGCGGTGCTGCGTCTGCTGGAAAAAGACGCGTCGCGTCTGAATCTCGAAGCGCTCGGCATGGCGCCGGATACGCTCGTGAAGTTCGACAGGCTGATCGGCAAGCCGCACGGCATCGTGCTGGTGACCGGCCCGACCGGTTCGGGCAAGACGACCACGCTGTACGCATCGATGTCGCGGCTCGAGACCGCGACCACCAACATCATGACGGTCGAAGACCCGATCGAATACGATCTGTCCGGCATCGGCCAGACGCAGGTCAACGAGCGGATCGGCATGACCTTCGCGCGCGCGCTGCGCTCGATTCTGCGGCAGGACCCGGACATCATCATGATCGGTGAAATCCGCGATCTCGAAACCGCGCAGATCGCGGTGCAGGCGTCGCTCACCGGCCACCTGGTGCTCGCGACGCTGCATACGAACGACGCGGCATCGGCGGTGACGCGTTTGACCGACATGGGCGTGGAGCCGTATCTGCTCGCGTCGTCGCTGCTGGGCGTGCTGGCGCAGCGGCTCGTGCGGCGCCTGTGCCCGGTGTGCCGCGAAGAGCGCGCTGAGGAAGACGGCAGCGTGCGCTGGCATCCGGTCGGTTGCGACAAGTGCGGTCAGTCCGGTTACGCGGGACGGCGCGGCGTGTACGAACTGCTGCTGATCGACGACGAAATCCGCACGCTGGTTCACCGCAACGCGTCCGATGCGGAAATTCTCGCTTCGGGCCGTGCGCAAGGCATGCGCACGCTTCGCGAAGATTCGGACCGTTGGCTCGCCTCCGGGCTGACGTCGCTCGAAGAAGTGATCCGCGTGACGGGCGGAGCATAAGCGCATGCCGGCATTTCGTTTCGAAGCAATCGACGCGGCGGGCAAGGCGCAAAAAGGCGTGCTCGACGCGGACAGCGCGCGTGGCGCCCGGACCAATCTGCGTTCGCAGGGACTCACGCCGCTCGTCGTCGAACCCGCGGCGACGCGCACGCGCGGCGAGCGCAATCAACGCTTGTCGCTGGGGCGCCGTTTGTCGCAGCGCGAGCAGGCGATTCTCACGCGGCAACTCGCGAGCCTGCTGATTGCCGGCTTGCCGCTCGACGAAGCGCTCGCGGTGCTCACCGAGCAATCGGAGCGCGACTACATTCGCGAACTGATGGCGTCGATTCGAGCGGAAGTGCTCGGCGGCCATTCGCTTGCCAATGCGCTGACGCAGCATCCGCGTGACTTCCCGGAGATTTATCGCGCGCTGGTGGCGGCCGGCGAACACACCGGCAAGCTGGGCCTCGTGCTTTCGCGCCTTGCCGACTACATCGAGCAACGCAACGCCCTCAAGCAGAAGATCGTGCTCGCGTTCACGTATCCGGCCATCGTCACGCTCATCGCCTTCGGCATCGTCACGTTTTTGCTGAGCTACGTGGTGCCGCAAGTGGTGAACGTGTTCGCCAGCACCAAGCAGCAACTGCCCATCCTCACCGTCATGATGATGGCGCTGTCCGGGTTCGTCCGGCACTGGTGGTGGGCGCTGCTGATCGGCGTGGTGGTGCTGGTGTACCTGGTGCGCTCGATCCTGAAACAGCCCGGCCCGCGCCTCGCGTTCGACCGCTGGCTTCTGACGGCGCCGCTCCTCGGCAAACTCGTGCGCGGCTATAACACCGTGCGCTTTGCCAGCACGCTGGGCATTCTGACGGCGGCGGGCGTGCCGATTCTGCGTGCGCTGCAGGCGGCGGCCGAAACGCTCAGCAACAATGCGATGCGCGAGAACATCGACGACGCGATCGTGCGCGTGCGCGAAGGCACGTCGCTATCGCGCGCGCTCGGCAATACGAAGACGTTTCCGCCGGTATTGGTTCACCTGATCCGTTCGGGCGAAGCGACCGGCGACGTGACCACCATGCTCGACCGCGCGGCCGACGGCGAAGCACGCGAGCTGGAGCGCCGCACGATGTTCCTGACGAGCCTGCTCGAGCCGTTGCTGATTCTGGCGATGGGGGGCGTGGTGCTGGTGATCGTGCTGGCGGTGATGCTGCCGATCATCGAGTTGAACAACCTGGTGCAGTAAGGCGGAAGTTTTGGTGGATCGCGCGGCGGCGGTAGCCGCGCGACCTGCTAAAGCGAATGACGACGCCTGGCGCTTCAGCGCACGTAAATCGTAGGACCTGCCGCATTGGCCGGCAGGAACACTTCGGAATGCGCGCCGTTGCGGTCGATGATGATCGAGCGGGCGCGGACTTCGGAGAGCTTGGCGCCTTGCATCAGCGCGCTGCCGAGCGAGACGGCACGCGGCGGTTCACCGCCGACGCTGACGATGGCCGCGGCCCCTTCGCGCAAAGCGAGGATGCCGAACAGATGCACGTCCTGGTTGGCGGTGCGCGTGAGTTGTCCGCCGAACAGCGTGGCGGCCTGTTCGGTCGACACCTGCGGATGCGCGGCGGCGGCGGGCAACGGTGCACCGGACATCGTGGTGAGCGTGATGACCCAGTAGGTCAGCGTCGCGCAGAACACGGCGAACAGCGCGAGCGACAGAAGGCGGATTTGGATGGCGTTCATGCGCATCATTGTACGGACTATTGTGAAAATTGCGTTGGGTTGAAACCCTTCAACACCATGACATTAAAATGACCGGCCGGGCCTGTTCAATGGCACCCTGATTGCTGATGCGCCCACTGAAGCGCGAACTCCGCCCGATCGAAAATTCATCTGAAAAGAGGTAGCAAGATATGCAACTGTCGACCACTCGCCGCACTGAAATCGCGGGTCCGCGCAGCCGCCGTCAACGCGGTTTCACGCTGATCGAAATCATGGTCGTGATCGCGATTCTGGGCATTCTGGCCGCGTTGATCGTGCCGAAAATCATGAGCCGTCCAGACGAAGCGCGGCGCGTCGCCGCCAAGCAGGACATCGGCACGGTGATGCAGGCGCTCAAGCTCTACCGTCTCGACAATGGCCGTTATCCGACGCAGGAGCAAGGCCTGCGCTCGCTGATCGAAAAGCCGGGCACGGAACCGGTGCCGAACAACTGGAAGGACGGCGGCTACCTCGAGCGCCTGCCGAACGACCCTTGGGGCAATAGCTATCAGTACCTGAATCCGGGTGTGCACGGCGAGATCGACGTGTTCAGTTACGGCGCCGACGGCAAAGCCGGCGGCGAAGGCAATGATTCCGACGTGGGCTCGTGGCAGTAGGCTGTCGAGAAGCCGCCGATTTTTCAGGCGCGCGGGATCGTTCTTCCGTCCGGCCGCCTCGCGTGTTTTGTCGATGTACCGTTTTTGATTTCTTAAGTTGATCGTTCGTGGCCGGTTCTATGCGTATGTCCGCTTGCAAGTCCCGTGTGGACACTCCGTGTACGGCCCCGCTGCCGCGCGCGGCGTGCGCCGGCGCGCGTGGGCGTGACCCGCTTGGTTCGCATGCGCGCGGCTTGAAGCGCGCAGCCGGTTTCACGCTGCTGGAAATGATGGTGGTGCTGGTGATTGCGGGTTTGCTGGTGTCCTTGACCGCGTTGACGATGACGCGTAATCCGCGCACCGATCTGAACGAGGAAGCGCAGCGTCTCGCGCTGCTGTTCGAATCGGCCGGCGACGAAGCGCAGGTGCGCGCGCGGCCGATCGCCTGGCAACCGCTCGAAGGCGGCTTCCGTTTCGACATGCGCACCGAGGACGGCTGGCGTCCGCTGCGCGACGACCTGCTTGGGCCGCGCCGCTGGGAAGGCGGCGTAACCGGCGTGACGATCAACTATCCCGGCTCGGATGCGCAGCCTGGCCGCATCATCTTCGGCACCGAAGCGATCGACGTGCCGGTGCGGATCACGCTGTTTTCGGCGGCGGGGAGCGCGACGATCGTCGGCACCGGCAATGGCCGCTATGAGGTGCACTGAGATGTGGCGTTGCAGGAGCATGGGAGCGCGCGCATCGCAGCGCGGTTTTACGATGATCGAAGTGCTGGTGGCGCTCGCGATCATTGCTGTGGCGTTGGGGGCGTCGTTGCGCGCGGTGGGCAGTCTCGCGACCGGCGAAGCCGATTTGCACCGGCGTTTGCTGGCGGGCTGGAGCGCGGACAACACGTTGGCGCAATTGCATCTGACGCATGCCTGGCCGAGCGTCGGCTCGACGAGCTTCGACTGTTCGCAGGGCAACTTGCAACTGATCTGCACACAGCATGTGACGGCGACGCCGAATCCGGTGTTTCGTCGTGTGGAAGTGATGGTGACGATGCCCGGGCGTTCCGGCAATCTGGCTCAGATGGTCACGGTGGTCGCGAATGAAACCAACCGTTCGCTCTAGGCGCCGCGGCCCGTCGGGCGCGCGTGGTTTCACACTGATCGAGCTGCTGGTCGCGATTGCGATTCTGGCGGTGATTGCGGTGCTGTCGTGGCGGGGGCTCGACCAGATCATTCGCGGGCGGCAGACGATTACGAGCGCGATGGAAGACGAGCGCGTGTTCGCGCAGCTGTTCGACCAGATGCGGATCGACGCGCGCCAGGCCGCGTCGGATGACGAATCCGGACAGGCGGCCATTTCGGTTTCCGGCAGCATGTTGCAGATCGTGCGGCAGATGACCTTGCCGGGGACGGCGCCGCGTTTGCAGGTGGTTCGGTATCGCGTGTCGGAGGGGCGTGTGATTCGCTATGCGTCGCCGCCGTTGGGCAATGTCGGCGAATTGCGCCGGGCGCTGCGCGGTGGTGAAGGTGATGGATGGGCGGCGGTGCCGTTGATGGGTGGCGTTGGTTCGATTTCCGCGCGGGTTTATGTGCCCAGGGTGGGCTGGACGACGCAGATGAAGGATGTGCAGAGCGCGATTACGGAGAACGACAATAATCTTAAGGTGCCGCAGTTGGGGAATGCGCCGTTGCCGCGGTCTGTGACGGGGTTGGAAGTTAGCATTGGGGCTAAGATTTTGGCGCGGCCTGTCACGCGGGTTTTTCTCGTCGGGGAATGATATGAGGTTTTCTTTGTTGTCTCCGCGACGCTCTTTGTCTGATTGCCTCACTGCAGGAACACAACCAACCCCGCGGAACAGGCAAAAAAACCAAACCGGCGCCGCAATAATCAGCGCACTACTGGTAGTCGCACTATCAGCGATATTGGTTTCAGGCATGCTCTGGCGCCAACAAGTCCAAATCCGCCGGATAGAAAACCAGCGCCTGCTGTCTCAAGCCCAATGGGTCGCCCGAGGCGCCTTGGACTGGACACGCCTGATCCTCCGCTCGGAAGGCGACACCTCCGCAGGCATCACCTACCTAGGCGGCCTATGGGGCGTCCCCATCGCCAAAACCCGCCTATCGGATTTCCTGGGCCAAATCGGCGAAGTCAGAGCGGAACAAGGCGCGGAAACCTTCCTCTCGGGCTCGATCGAAGACGCCCAGTCGAAATTCAACCTCCGCAACCTTGTCTCGAGCCCCGCGCCCGGCGTCATGCAACTGGACATGGAGCAGATCGGCGCCTATCAGCGTCTGCTCGTGTCGCTCGGCGTCAACAGCCAACTGGCGAAAAACACCGCCGTGCAGGTCCGCGCCAGCCTCGCGCAATCGGCGACGCGCTTTCAGACCGTCACGTCCGCCGCCGGCACGGCGGCGACGCCGACGATTCAGGGCGGCGCAACCGGCGGCGGCTTCACCGAAAAACCCGGTATCGAAGACGGCGACGACAATGCAGCCCGTGCACCGCTGCAACTGACCGGCGTCGATTCGCTGCTCGATATCCCCGGCTATACGCCGGAGATGGTCGCGCGCTTGCGTCCGTTCGTCACCGTATTGCCGACCGCAACGGCGCTCAACATGAATACGGCCTCCGCCGAAGTGATCGCGGCGCTCGTGCCGGGAATGAACGTGTCGGCCGCGCAGGCCCTCGTCGCGCGCCGGCAGACGGTGTTTTTCCGTAACGCCGGCGACGTGCAGCTTGCGTTGCGCGGCGCCGGCGTGCAGTCGGTCTCGATCGATCCGGCTGAATTCGACGTCAACACGAATTACTTCTTGATCCACGGCCGCGTGCAGCACGAACGCGCCGAAGTGGACCGCACGACCCTCGTCTATCGCGACGCATTGACTCACACTACGCGTATCGTGCGGGTACAAGACCAACTATGAATAACGCCTTTCCCAGAGAGAGTGGCCTTTGAGCACGCTGATCGTCCTACTGCCGCCGCGTGATCCGGCGGTGCCATCGCAGGAATGGCAACTGCCCGAGCTGCCGTTCGTGCTGCTCGACAAGTCGGGTCGCACCCAGCGCGCCGGCCGCTCCGCGCTCGCGCTGCTGCCGCGCGCGACGTCGACGGTGCTGATGGTCGCCGCCCGCGACCTGCTGATGATGCCCGCCGCGCTGCCGCCGCTGCGTGGCCCGCGGCTGCGTCAGGCGCTGCCCAACATCGTCGAGGATCAACTGATCCAGGACCCGCAAACCTGTCACATCGCCGTCGATCCACAACCGCTCGCGGGCGGCCGGCAGCTGCTTGCGATCATCGACCGCGGCTGGTTCCGCTTCATCTGCGAGGGATTCTCCGCAGCCGGCCACCGCAGCTTGCGCGCGGTGCCGGTGACGCGCTGCCTGCCCCAAGGCGTCGCGCTCGATACGGCCGCTGAAGTCGCGGAAACGGTCAACGCGGGCGAGCCGGGCATCGCGGGTTCGGCCGGCGTGCCGACGGCGCCGGTGACGGCGCCAGAAGGCGTTGCGTCAGCGGTGCCGATGGTCGCGGCGGTGCTCGGCGCCGTGGTCCAGACCGCGCCCGCGATGCTGCTGGAAGGCGCAGTGGAACGCGTGGTGGAAAATGGCGTGCTACGCGTCGAACTGGCGATCGCACGCGGCGTGCAAGGCGAAGGCTTGGCGGTGCCGGCCAGCGCGGTGAACGCGACGCTCGGCGCGCTCGCGGGCGCAGCGCCCGTCTCGCTGTACATGTTGACGGAAGTGCCCGGCAACGAGCCGAGTCTCGCCGCGAGCAGTCCGGCGCGACTCGCTGCTTACGTGCATGGCGCCAGCCCGTTGCCGTTCGAGCAACTGGCGCGCCGCGCGCTGGAGTGCCGCTTCGATCTGTGCCAGTTCGAATTCGCGTCGCAGCCGTGGCGGCTCGACCGCGCGACGCTGCGGCGTTTGCGTCTGCCGGTGCTGCTGGCGGTCGGCGCGCTGGTGGTCGCGATCGTCGGCGCGAACGTGCAGTGGCTGATGCTCGCGCGCCAACGCGATGCGATCAGCACGCAGATGACCGAACTGCTCCTCAACACATTCCCCAAGACCACGGTCGTACTCGATGCGCCCGATCAGATGTCGCACCAATTGCAGCAGTTGCGCGTGGCGGCGGGCGAGCTTTCGCCAGACGATTTCCTGTCGCTCGCCGACGGCCTCGCTCGCTCGCTCGCGCCGGTGCCGGTGAACGGCATCGCCGGGCTCGATTATCACGACCGCCGGCTCGACGTGACCTTCAAGCCCGAAGTGAAGCTCGATCCCGACTTCGGCAAGCGCCTTGGGCGCAACGGGCTGAGCGGCGCGATCGACAGCAACACCGGCAAGTGGACCATCAGGAACGGACAATGAAAGCTCAACTCGTTCAAACATGGGCCGGTTTCTGGGACCAGCGCACGGAGCGCGAAAAAAACCTTCTGACGTGGGGCGGCAGCGTGCTCGCGGTGGTGATCGCGTGGTCGGTGCTGTGGGCGCCGGCGCAGGAGGGCCGCGCGCGTCTGCATGAATCGCTGCCCACCTTGCAGCGTCAGTTGGCGCAGATGACCGCGCAGTCGAGCGAATCCCGGCAGTTGTCGGCGGCGGCTCAGGGCGTCGCGCCGACGGGCGCCGCGCTGAGAGACGCGCTCAACGCCTCGCTGAGCGATCACGGCCTTGCCGCGACCCAGGTGCAGGTGATCGGCAACGTGGTGCAGGTCCAGATGAAAAACGCGTCGTTCCCGGCGTGGACGAGCTGGGTCGACGATGTGCGCAAGCAGTTCAAGGTGCAGGTGGCCGAGGCGCACGTAACCGCGCTGAAGGAAGACGGCCAGGTGGACCTGACGGCGTCGTTCCAGCCGTCGACCGCGAAATGAACATGACCGCGCCGTTACGGGATCTCGCATGACTTACTGGATGCGGCGCTTGCGCGTCGCACTGCCCTGGCTGGTGATCGCGGTGCTGTCCGCCGCGGCTGTGATGCTCACGTTGTTGCCGGCCGCCTGGATCACGCCGCAGTTCGCCAAACAAACGCGTGGCCACGTCAATCTCGTCGACCCGGCCGGCTCGCTGTGGCACGGCTCGGCAACGCTGATGCTGGCCGCCGGCTCCGACATGAGCACGGCGACTCTGCTGCCTGGGCGGATCGAATGGCGCACGGCGTTCTGGCCGCTCTTCACCGGCCGCGTGCGCATGACCATGCGGCAGAGCGAAGCGATGCCCGAGCCGATCACCGTCGACGCCACGCCGCGCAGCGCCACCGTCACGCCCGGCGAGCTCGCCGTGCCGGCTTCGCTGCTGAGCGGCCTGGGCGCGCCTTTCAATACGCTCGATCTGCAGGGCGACGTGCGGCTGTCATGGTCGGACTGGCGCAGCTTCAACAGGGAAGCATTCGGGCAGCTCACCATTACGTTGAGCGACGTCAGTTCGCGTGTGTCGCCGGTCAAGCCGCTGGGGTCGTACCGGGTGCTGTTTCAGGCGCAGGGGAGTTCCTCGACGGTCGATCTGACGACGATCAAGGGCCCGCTGATGCTGACCGGCAGCGGCACGGTGTCGGCCGTTTCAACCTCGTTTCGGGGCACGGCCAGTGCGGCGCCGGAAGCGCTCGATAATCTCGCGGGATTGCTGAACCTGTTGGGGCGGCCAAGCGGACCGGGCGCGGTGACGTTGACGTTCGTGCACTGACACGGGTTTCGGGCGCGGCTGAGCCGGATTCAGCGCTGTAAAAAAAGAGGCGTGGCCGGATTACGCGGCCATGCCTCTTTTACTTTGCCCTTCCCAAACCGTGCGGTTTGCGAGCAGCGCGCCTATTTGCTGCTCTGCGCCTGCTGCTGCGACGGCAATGGCGCGACTCCGCTTTGCGCCACGGGCATAGCCGATGAAGCCGGCAACGGTGCCGGCGCCGCCACGTCACCCGTTTCACGATTCATTTGCGACGCATCCCAGCCGCCGCCCAGCGCCTTCACCAGACCCACCGACGACACCATCCGTTGTCCCGCGATGCTCTTGAGTTTCTGCTCGGCGGTGAAGGCGGTGGTCTGCGCGGTCAGCACGCTGACGTAGCCGACCGTGCCCGCCTTGTATTCGTTCGTGACGATCGCCAGCGCCTGCCGGGCCGACTCCACCGCCTGCTGCTGCACGACGATTTCCCGTTCCAGGATGCGTTGCGACGCGAGGTTGTCCTCGACGTCCTGGAACGCGGTCAGCACCGTTAGACGGTAGGTGGCGACATCCGCGTCGTAGGTTGCGCGAGCGGCTTCGGTTTGAGCCTTGCGCAAGCCGGCGTCGAAGATCGTCGCGGCGAGTTGCGGGCCGAGCGTCCAGAAGCGCGACGGTGCGGTCAGCAATTGCGAGAACACCGAATTTTCGAAGCCGCCGCTTGCCGACAGCGTGAGCGACGGGAAAAACGCCGCAATCGCCACGCCGATCTGCTCGTTCGCCGCCGCGGCCTTGCGTTCCGCCGACGCGATATCCGGACGCCGCTCGAGCAGCGCCGACGGCATCTGCGCGGGCACAGCCGGCGGCGTGGCGGTGAGCGGCGTCGGTGGAATCGAGAACGTGGAGGCCGGTTCGCCGACCAGTACGGCGATCGCGTGTTCGTCCAGCGCGCGCTGCACGCCGTTGTCGATCGCGGACGCCTGGGCCGATTGCAATTGCGTTTGCGCCTGAATCACGTCGGAGCGCGCGGCGACGCCCGCCGCGTACTGGTTTTGCGTGAGTTGCAGCGAACGCTGATAGGCGGCGACGGTCTCGTCAAGCAGTTGCTGGGTGGCGTCGAGCGCGCGCAGCGAGAAGTAGGTCTGCGCGAGTGTGGCCTGCGCGGAGAGCCGCGCGTTCGCCAGATCCGCAGCGGCGCCTTGCTGGCCGGCTTTCTGCGCATTGACCGAGCGGGTGACCGAGCCCCACAGGTCCGGCTCCCAGCTCGCGTCGAGTTGCACGTTGAAACTGTTGCTGACGCCGGAGCGGCTGGTGGTGGTGGAACCCGTGGACGACGAACCGGTGCCGGAACGCGTCGCGCCCGCCGATGCCCCGACTGTCGGGAAATACGCCGCACGCGCCTCACCGACCAGCGCGCGCGCCTGGCGATAGACGGCGGCAAATTGGGCGATGGTCTGGTTCGCGGTGTTCAGCTTGTCTTCGAGCGCGTTGAGCTGCGGGTCTTCGTAGATGGTCCACCAGTCGCCGCGGTCTTGCTGATCGGCCGGTTGAGCGACTTTCCAGCCGGGCGCGGCTTCCTTGTAGGAAGCAGGGATCTCGGCGGCGGGCCGCTTGTAGTCGGGGCCGACAGCGCAGCCGGCCAGCAGGGTGGCAAGCGCAGCGGCTACCGCGATAGTCAGGGCGCGAGGCGCAAGCATCCGCGCGCGCGAGATTCGATCAGACTGCATGCAATGGATTCCTTCTGGACGCCGCGGTGCGGCCGATGACGGCACCGCCGGCCTGGCGAGATCGTGGGTCTGCCGGCATGTTAGCGTATGAGTCCGCGGAGGCGCGGCAAACTGAAAGGGTAATGCGGGGAGAGGTGCGGGTGTGTTACTTAGGGTGTCGGGTTGGTTACGCGCTGTTACCGGGCGAGCAAGTTACACCCGCGAATCCGTCGACGTGGTCTGCCGAGCCAGCTTACCGGCCGCGGCACGGCATGGCGCATCGCCACGCGCCTGGCAGGCGCCGGCTGAACCCGCCGAGGCCGTTGAGCCCACCTGATTTGCCGCGCCGGCAGCCGCGGCGGCACCCACCGCGACCTGCGACGCCGCCAATTCCATGATTGCCGGCTTGGCGCCCTTCAGTCCCCGCCGATGCTCGAACCACGCCAACACCGCAACGCCCACCGACCCGCCGGGCAACACGAACAGCACGGCGAACAATGCCAGCTTCCACCAGCGGTGCGGCCCTTGAAAGCTGCTCAACGCGGAATCGGTCAGGGAGCGGCCAAGGCCGCCGAGGGTGTTTTTCAGGTACAGCATGAGGGAAATCCTTTTGGCGCGCCGTGCTCGCGGCGTGCAGGTACTCGGTCAGAACATGGTCTCGGGTGGCGCGGGTCGCGCGTAACTCGTTGCCTGCAATAATATTGACTATGCAATTAAATTTCAAGATACTTTGCCCGTCGCGTGTCGGGTTGTGTTGTTTTCCGGCCGTCAGCAATAGGCAAAATCGGATTTGACTTGTCTGCTTAGGCAGCTAGAATTCGTGCTGCTCACGATGTTCGCGGATACACGATGACCTCTGGTCCCTACAAGGCCGACGAGATTCAGCTTGAATCGAGTCTCGGCTACTACCTGACGAAAGCGCGGAATGTGCTGGTCGAGCGCACGGACCGTGCGGTCAAGCCGTTGGGGCTGACCGCGCAGCAGATCGGCGTCATTCTGATGTTGTCGGCGGGGCGCGCGAGTACGCCGTTCGAATTGTCGCGGGTCATGTCGTACGACAGCGGATCGATGACGCGTCTGCTCGATCGCCTTGAAAAGAAAGGCTTTGTGGTGCGCACGCGTAGCGACGCCGATCGCCGGATGGTGAAGCTCGAGTTGACGCCGCAAGGACATGAAGCCGCGCGGCAATTACCCAGCCTGGGTGCGGCGGTGCTGAACGAACAATTGCGCGGCTTTTCCGCTGACGAACACGTCACTCTGATCGACCTGCTCGCCCGTTTCATCGCGAATGGAATCGACGCGGGAGCGAGCGTGGCTTGCGGGATTGGGGCGGACGAGGAACCGGCGGAAGAATCACCCGAAACGTCGCGGCAGGAACGCGGCGAGCGGTAACCGCGAGGCGTTTTTGAGGGCGCCGTCATTTAATAATATCTGTCTGGGCAGAGGATGATGCGGCATGTAAGCGCGTGATTCCGAGCGTGCGATAAAGCTGCCGCGACAAGCTTTCCCGAGTGAGGAGAAAAACACATGGACGTCACGGCTCCCGCCGCTGCCCTGCCCGCCGCCGAACCCGCTCCGCTCAAAGGCGGTGCGCTCGCGTTGCTCACCGTCGGCCTCGCGCTGGGCACTTTCATGGAAGTGCTCGACACGTCGATTGCAAACGTCGCGGTGCCGACGATTTCCGGCAGCCTCGGCGTGGCGACCAGTCAGGGCACGTGGGTCATCTCGTCGTATTCGGTGGCCTCCGCGATCGCGGTGCCGCTGACGGGCTGGCTCGCGCGGCGCGTCGGCGAAGTGCGGCTCTTCACGCTGTCCGTGCTGCTTTTCACGATCGCGTCGGCGCTGTGCGGCTTCGCGCACAACTTCGAGTCGCTGATCGCGTTCCGGCTCGTGCAAGGGCTCGTTTCCGGGCCGATGGTCCCGCTCTCGCAGACGATCCTGATGCGCTCCTATCCGCCGGAGAAGCGCGGGCTCGCGCTGGGCCTTTGGGCGATGACCGTGATTTGCGCGCCGATCTTCGGTCCCGTCATGGGCGGCTACATCACCGACAACTACACGTGGCCGTGGATCTTCTACATCAACGTGCCGATCGGTTTGTTTTCGGCGGTGTGCGCGTTCCTGCTGTTGCGTGGCCGCGAGACGAAGACCACCAAACAGCGCATCGATGCGGTCGGCCTCGCGTTGCTCGTGATCGGCGTGTCGTGTTTGCAGATGATGCTCGACCTCGGCAAGGATCGGGACTGGTTCAACTCGACGTTTATCGTCGCGCTGACGATCATCGCCGTTGTTTCGATCGTATTCCTGCTGGTGTGGGAGATGACGGAGAAGGAACCAGTCGTCGATCTTTCGCTCTTCAAGGATCGTAATTTCGCGCTTGGCGTGTTGATCATTTCGTTCGGGTTTATGGCCTTCTTCGGATCAGTGGTGATTTTCCCGCTCTGGCTGCAGACGGTGATGGGTTACACCGCCGGGCTCGCTGGATTGGCGACCGCGCCGGTCGGGTTGCTCGCGCTGTTTTTGTCGCCGATGATCGGCAAGAACATGCATCGGTTGAACTTGCGCGTGGTGGCGAGTTTTGCGTTTGTCGTGTTCGCGGGCGTGTCGTTCTGGAACTCGACGTTTACGCTCGACGTGCCGTTCAACCATGTGATCTGGCCGCGCATCGTGCAAGGTATCGGCGTGGCCTGCTTCTTCGTGCCGATGACCACCATTACGCTGTCCAGCGTGCCGGATGAGCGGCTGGCCAGTGCTTCCGGGTTGTCTAACTTTTTTCGGACTTTGTCAGGGGCGATTGGGACGGCTATCAGTACGACGTACTGGGAGAACGATACGATTTACCATCATGCGATATTGACCGATTCGGTTAATGTTTATGCGGCTAATACTAATGCTTATACCAATGCGCTTGCTGGTCTTGGGCTTTCGGGGGATGGGGTTACCGCGCAGTTGAATCAGGTCGTTACCGCGCAGGCTTATATGATGGCGACTAATGACTTTTTTCGTATTTCTTGCGTGGCGTTTGTTGTGCTGGCTTTGCTGGTTTGGGTTACTAAGCCGCGGAAGGGGATGGGGGCTTCGATGGGGCATTAAGGTCTGGTTTTTGCCTGCGCGGCGCAGTAACGGTAGTGGTGCATCTGGAATCCGTGCTTTCGCACACTCCGCGTAAGTGACAACGCAGTCATTCTTCCGGCGGCGCTGCGCGCGCCGTCTCCTCGTCTTTCATTGCGCCACTGCTATGCCACTTACTGCGTCACCGTCTCGCCATTCACTCCGGGGACCGATTGCCCTTGGGCGGCATCCGGATGCATCGCCGCCGGTGCCTGTGTCGGCGCCGATGCCTTCCCGCCGCTCTGCGGCCCGCCCGCCATGGTGCCTCGCACATATTGCTTGAAATCAGCGCCCGCTTCCCATGGGTTCGGCTTGCAACCGAGCGAACCGTCGCAATGCGCGGCGAAGCCGATCGTTGCCGTGCCGTCAGGGTTCGCGGCTCGCGTGATCTGATACGCCAACGCGCGCTTGCCGCCATCCGGACCCGAGGTCTGGATCAGCGTGTCCGTCGCGGATTCGACCTTGTACTTCGAATGGCTCGTCACCCAGGTCTGCGCGCGTTGCCACCATGCGTCACATTCAACCTTGTTCGAACATGTCAGCGGCGTTGTCGCGATCTGCATGACGTCAGGATCGACCTGCCCCTGTGTCGAACATCCCGCCGCCAGTATGCATACAGCCAACAGACCTTTTTTCACGTTGATTCCTCCCTGTTCGAAGCCTGTCCTTAAGTTTGGACCGCGACGCCGGTACGGTGTTTCATCTACATCAGGGAATTGTCAAAACGCACGGAGAATTTGCCGATATTGTTTTGCGCCCAACGACGCGTTATGTAGACGTTACCTGCGCACATGAAAAAGCGACCTCGCGGGCCGCTTTTCATCTTATTGACGCTCATCGCTCAGACGCTGAACCGGTTCAACGTGTACGCCCGATAAGCCGCCACAAACGCGTCGAATGACCCCACTTCTTCCTGTTCGAGCTTGGCCTGCTCGGCAAGCGATTGCGCGGCAAGTTCCGTGAACGCTTTCGTCTGCGCCGCATCCAGCGGGCGCGCGCGGAAATACTCGGCGTGCGCTTCGCTTTGCTCGAGTCCGAACGCGAGGAAGCTCTGTTGTTTGTCGCGCATAGTCTGCAGCACGCGTGCCGACGGTGTCAGCGATGCGTCCACCAGCTTCGCGCGCTGAACCGCCACGGCGCGTGCGTGCGCGTTGCCGCCTTGCAATGCGTCGAGCGCGGCCGCCGCCGCGTCGATCTTGACGAGGATTTCGTTTGCCCAATCCGTCATCGCAACCGGGCGGCCGTCGCGCGTGAGTTCCAGGCCGGGCTTGCGGCCTTCCATCGTCACGCGGCCGAAATTCCGGTTGGCCTCGGCGTATGCGCCGGGCGGCAGCAGCGCGCTGTCGTCCAGCGCGCAGACCAGCAGGTAGGCATCGAGAAAGCGCGAAGTTTCCAGCGAAATACCGGCCGGCTCGAATGGATCGATGTCCATGCAGCGCACTTCCACGTATTGCACGCCACGCGCGGCCAGCGCATGCAACGGACGCTCGCCCGGATACGTAATGCGCTTCGGACGAATCGTCGAGTAGAACTCGTTTTCGATCTGCAGCACGTTCGTGTTGATCTGCACCCACTCGCCGTCGCGCTGCGTGCCGATCGCCTCGTACGGGGGATACGGCTGGCTCACGGCTTTCGCGAGCGCGTCGAGGTAGCCCGGCAACGTGTCGTAGTCGGCGTGCAGCGCGGCTTGCGCCGTGGTGTTCGAATAGCCGAGATCGCTCATGCGCAGGCTGGTTGCGTACGGACGGTACAGCGTGTCGGCGTCGAACGTTTCGAGCGTGTGCTTGCGATCGCGCAGGAACCGGCGATCCAGTGCCGGCGATGCGCCGAACAGGTACATCAGCAGCCAGTTGGTGCGGCGGAAATTGCGAATCAGCGCGAGGTATCGGTCCGACTGGAAATCGACGGCGTTCGCGGTGGATTGCTGGTCGGCATGCAACACTCGCCATACTTCTTCGTTGAGCGAATAGTTGTAATGGATGCCCGCGATGCACTGCATCGTGCGGCCGTAACGCAGCGCGAGGCCAATGCGGTACACGTACTTCAGTTTGCCGATGTTCGACGTGCCGTATCGCGCGATCGGAATGCCCTCGTCCGTGTCGGGCAGCAGGCCCGGCATCGAGTTGTTCCACAGAATCTCGTCGCCCAGCTCGGCGTAGACGAAACGATGCAGCGTGTCGAGTTTCTCGAGCGTGATTGCGACGTCGTGTTCAGCCGGCGTGATCAGTTCGAGCAGCGCTTCGGAATAGTCGGTGGTAAGCGACGGATGTGTGAGCGCCGAACCGAGCGCGCGCGGATGTGGCGTCAACGCGAGCTTGCCGTCGTGCGTCACGCGCAGGCTTTCTTTTTCGATGCCGCGCAGGCCGCTTATCAGCGCGTCGCGCTGCAGGCCCGAGGTCAGCACGGACAGGCGGTGCGAGAACGCGTCGGTCGTGCGGGAGGATGTTGTGTTTGGCATTGATGCGAGTCGGGCGTTGTCGGCCGCCATGTGCCGCTTCACTGCTCACAGGCAGCATTGCGCGGTTGACAACGTTCGGCGGAATTTTCAGGTAGCGGGCACTTTAACATCTCGCCACGGCGGCTGCTTGAGGCCGCCTCGGCGGGTCATCGGAGCATCCAACTGCGCCCATTTTGAAGGACGAATCGGCCTGCCATGCGCGTCGTCATCCTATCCGCCACGCGCGTTGCGCGCGATTCGCGTTTCTCCCCTGCCCGACCGGCGCGCGCGCTCAGCCGCCACGTGCAGCGCCTGCCCGGTCCGCCACCTCGTTCCACAGATGCATTGCCGCATATGCGCGCCAAGGCCGCCATGCGTCGGTGCGCACGCGCTGCTGCGTGGGCCGCACGAGCGACGGGTCGCGCGCGCAGATCGACTGCATCAGCACGAGGTCCCACGCTGGCCACGCGTCGGCGTCGCGCCATGCGCGCATCGCGACATACTCGACGGTCCATGGGCCGATGCCAGGCAGTGCGAGCAAAGCGGCGCGCAGGCTATTTGCGTCGGTGACGCCGCTGTCGAGCGGCACGTCGCCCGACGCGACCGCTTGCGCGAAGCCTTGCAACGCCGCCACGCGTTTCCCCGGCATGCCGATCTGCGCAAGATCGACGGCGGCCAGCGCGGCGGGCGTTGGAAAGCGCCACGCGGTGTTCTCATGCGGATGCCCTTCGATGCGCTCGCCGGCGCGCTGCACGAGACGCCCGATGATGGTGGTCGCCGCCTTCACGCTGACCTGCTGGCCGACGATCGCGCGCACCACCAGTTCGAAGCCCGACCACGCGCCGGGCACGCGCAAGCCGGGCACGGCTTCGACCAATGGCGCGAGCCACGGGTCGGCGGCGAGTTCGGCGCCGATCTTCTTCGGATCGGCGTGGAGGTCGAACATCCGCGCGATCGGCGCGGCGAGCGCATCGGCGTGACGGCTCACGGGGCCTTCGATGTTCGCAACGAGGCAGCGTTTGCGCGGATGCAGGCGCACGGTCAGCGTGCCGCCGTCGCCCGCCCAGTCGATCGCGCGGCGATAGGCGCCATCTTCCACCGTTTCGACGCCGGGCGTCGCGCGTCCGCCGAAAAAACGCAGCAGGCGCGGCCAGTCGAAGGGTGGCTTAAACGGCAGTTCGAGAGTTGTGACGTCGTCAAGCGTGCTCACGCGGCGTGGTCCAGTTTGGTGGTGATTTGAGCGATGGCCGCTTTCTGACGTCTGGATTCGTCCGGCGAAACGCTGTTTGCGTGCTGCGCCTCGTTGTCGAGCAGCGCGGCCTTGCGCGGCAGGCCCCAGCGATAGCCCGCCAGCGCCCCGCCCTTTTGCACGACGCGATGGCAAGGTATCGCCAGCGCAACCGGATTCGTCGCGCATGCGCTCGCCACCGCGCGCACGGCGCGAGGCGCGCCGACGGCTTCGGCGATTTCCGTATAGCTGCGCGTCTCGCCGTACGGAATGCGCCGCAGCGCGTCCCACACGCGCTGCCGGAACGCGGTCGCGGCGATGTCCAGCGGCAGATCGAAGTCCTGGCGGGTGCCGCGCAGATAGGCGTCGATCTGCGCGATGAACGGTGCGAGCCGTTCTGGGTCTTCCAGCAGATCGGCGTTGGCGAACTCGCTTCGCAGTTCGTCGGCGAGCAAGCTTGCATCATCGCCGAAACCGATCTTGCAGATGCCCTTTGCGGTGGCCGCGACCAGCACGAAGCCGAGCGAGGTCGGCGCGCTGGCGTAGCGCACGGTGAGCCCCGCGCCTTTGCGGCGAAATTCGGACGGCGCCATGCCCAGTTCGGCGGAGGCGCTGTCGTACATCCGCGATGGCGAGCCGAAGCCGGCGTCGAGCGTGGCGCGGGTGACGTCCGAGCCGCTTTGCAGCGCGTCGCGCAACGCGGCGCCCCGCTGCGCCGCTTGATATTGACGCGGCGACACGCCCACCACGCGCTTGAACAGACGCTGCAAGTGAAACGGGCTGACGTGCACGGCGTCGCTCAGTTGCGCGAGCGTGAGGCGCCGTTGCGGATCGGCATCCAGCGCGGCACAGGCTCGATTGACGATTTCCAGCTCGCGCGGCAGGCCGCCCGGCTGGCAGCGCTTGCAATCGCGAAAACCCGCGGCGCGTGCGGCGGCGACGTCGGTGAAAAAAGCGACGTTCTCGCGGCGCGGCTGGCGCGATGCGCACGACGGACGGCAGAACACGCCGGTCGTCTTGACGCCGTAGAAGAACGCGCCGTCGGCTCGCGGTTCGCGGCGGGTGACGGCTTCCCAGCGCTCGTCGTCGGAGGTCCAGCCGGCGGTGTCGGGCGCGATGTCAGTACGGTCGATGGTGCGGTTCATGATAGTCCCCGAAGGCGGTGTCGATGCTCACCAATGTAGGCCGCATGCCGACACACTACGCTCCGGTTCTTGCTCTGTCATTGCGGTTCCTCGTAGGGTTGAAAGCCCCGCCAGACGGTCGTTTTGTGAAAAAGTGCGACAATTTGGCCCGATATCGGGTTTTCCCTTAAAAAGTTATTGCGTCGCACCAGGCCCATGTGTATATTAGTACTTGTCTCCTCCATGTCTCCTCCTGATATGGATTCAGCCCGCTCCACATAGAGCGGGCTTTTTTTCGTCCGTACTTTCTGATCTGCCCCCTCGCGGCGGGTTTCACAGCGCGTTCTCGCACTGCCAAGCTTTCTTCTACACTGGTTATTCCACCCGTTTCTTCGAACCGGCCAAGGGGCGTTCGACATGAAAATCCACATTCGCGAGATCGATCACGTCGTCATTCGGGCATCCGACGTCGAGAAAATGACGCGCTTTTATTGCGACGTGCTCGGATGCAGCGTGGAAAAGGAACAGCGCGATCTGGGCTTGACTCAGCTGCGCGCGGGGCGCTCGCTCATCGATCTGTTACAGGTCGGCGCGAAGCTCGATCATGCGGAAAACGGCCCGCCCGGCGCGGGGCGGAATATGGATCACGTGTGTTTGCGCGTCGAACCGTTCGACGCCGAGGCGCTCAACGCGCATCTCACCGAACACGGCGCGCGGCTGGGCGAACACGCGCAGCGCTATGGCGCGGACGGCTTTGGGCCGTCGCTGTATCTGTTCGACCCGGAGGGCAATATGGTCGAACTCAAGGGACCGCCTGAAGCGGCGCGGCTGACGTCGCTTTAAGCCTTCCCCGAAAACCGTCTAAGCCTAAACCTCAGGCGTTGGCGGGTGCCTTCAACACCGTCCACTCGATCTTCACCGCATCGGCCTCCGCGCTGCCGAGCCACGCTTCGCCGTCCTGCACCGTGCATTGCAGGCGCATGGTGCGTTCGGCGAGCGAGCCGAGCGCGTCGGCCACGCCTTCTCCGAGCGTCCACACCGTCACGTTGCGCATGCGTTCCACCTTGTTCTTCACGCCCTGCCACCAGATTTCCGAGGCGCGGCCGCCGTAGGCGATCACGATCACCTCGTTCGAGCGGCCGCTCGCCTTGGCAATGCGCCGTTCGTCCGGCTGGCCGACTTCGATCCAGGTTTCGATCGCGCCGGTGAGGTCCTTTTGCCACAGATCCGGTTCGTCGACATCCGACAAGCCTTTGCAGAATTCGAGGCGTTCCTGCGCGAACAGCGCGAACGCGGCGACGCGGACCATCATCCGTTCATCGGTTTCCGAGGGATGGCGGGCGATCGTCAGCGAATGGTCGGCGTAATAGTGCCGGTCCATGTTGGCGATCTGCAGTTCCGCCTTGTAAATCGTCGATTTAAGAGCCATGCCGTTGCTAAACCAGGCGCTCGCTCCACCGGAGCGAACAGAAAAAGAATCGTCGACGGCTCGCTGCCGTTTTCGGTGTTTGTTGTACATCGCATGTTCCTCCCGCGCCGTCAGCCGGCTTTTACAACGGAAGGAGCATTTATCGCGCCACCGCCGGCTCGAAAGCCGTGCCGTAGACTTCGGCGGCGGCTTCCCGCAAGGCCTCGAGCACCACGGCGGCTGCCGGCGAAAGCAGATGCGACTGGCGCGTGATGATACCGAATGTATCCATCCTGCACGGCAAATCGATCGGCACCTGTTTCAATACACCGTACTGTTGGTATTGACGCGCCACCTCGTCGGGTAAAACCGCCAACATGTCGCTTTGCAGCAGCAGGCTCGAAATCGCCAGAAAATTGTTGGTATTCACCACATTTTGCGGCGGATTCAGTCCGATCTGTGAAAACATCAGATCAAACCGATGGCGCAAGACGCTGCCGGGAGGATGCAATACCCAGCTTGCGTTGACGATTCCCCGCAGTGTCAAACCTGTCTCATTTTCGAGAGGATGGCCGGGGCGCGCCACCACGCAGAGCGGCTCGTCGGCGAGCGGTTCGTAGCGGACTTCGGCCTTGAACTGGTTTTGCCGCTCCAATACGCGGCCAATCATGATGTCGAGTTCGCCTTCGGCGAGCCGGGGCAGCATCACGTCCGACGTTTCGACCTCCGCCCAGATCTGCAACTGCGGATAGCGCTCCTTCACGTTGGCGATCGCGCGCGGCACCATCGTCGCGGCCGCGGCGGCGATCACGCCGATGCGCACCTGGCCCGCGAGACCGGCGCGCAACGCGGAAATTTCATCGTGGGCGTGGCTCAGATTGGACAGCACCATGCGCGCGTGGCGGATCATCACCTCGCCGTACAGCGTGGCGTGCATGCCGTGCGGCGTGCGGTCGAACAGACTCACCTCCAGCATGTCCTCCAGTTCTTTCAGCAGGCGCGACGCGGCGGGCTGCGTCATGCCGAGCACGTCGGCGGCGCGGCGGACGTTGCCCTCCTCCTCCATCGCCGCGAGCAGCAGCAACTGCCGCGTCTTGAGTCGCGCACGCACGAACCAGTTCGAGTAGCTGCGTGTCATGGCTTGTCTCCGTAAAGCGGCCTGAAGCCGTCTGTCGCCGATGTGTCACGGTTGAGACACCATCATGCCATACCGGAATTGATATGGGAGTAGTCCAAAAAGGGATTGGAAAGTTATTGGGGCGGCTCATACCATTCGTGGACTTTGTGAGCTTCCTCAAGTTGGCGTCTTCCCGTCGATGAATCGCGATCCGCTCGTCCCGCTCGTTGCCAGTCCGTTCCGCCACTACATCAATGGCGGCTGGGAGACGGGCGCGACCACGGGCATCTCGCTCAACCCGTCGGATCTGGACGAACCGGTCGGCGAATATGTGCGGGCCGACGCGCGGCAGACCGATACGGCGATCGAGGCGGCGAGCGCGGCCTTCCGCGAATGGTCGCTGGGTTCGGCGCAGCGCCGCGCGGATGCGCTCGACGCGATCGGCAGCGAGATGCTCGCGCGCCGCGACGAGCTTGGCCGGCTGCTTGCGCGCGAAGTCGGCAAGATCTTGCCCGAGGCCTTGGCCGAGGCCACGCGCGCCGGCCAGGTTTTCAAGCTGTTCGCCGCCGAGGCGCTGCGCGCGTTTGCCGAGCCCGTGGCCTCGCCGCGCGCTGGGGTCGAGATCGACGTGACGCGCGAACCGCTCGGTGTGGTCGGCATCATTGCGCCATGGAGTGCGCCGCTGGCGATCGCCGCCGCGAAGATCGGCGCCGCGCTTGCGCATGGCAATTGCGTCGTCTTCAAGCCGGCCGAATCGGCGCCGGCTTGCGCGGCGGCGCTGGCATCGATCATCAATCGCGCCGGTTTGCCCGCGGGCGTGTTCAACCTCGTGATGGGTAGCGGCCGGCAGGTCGGCGCGCGGATCGCCGCGCATCCGCTGGTGGCGGCGATCAGCTTCACCGGCTCCGCGGAAACCGGCACGCGGGTGCTGCAAGCCGCCGCCGCCCGCCAGGCGCGCGTGCAACTGGAGATGGGCGGCAAGAATCCGCTCGTGGTGATGGCCGATGCCGATCTCGACGGCGCGGTCGATGCGGCTTTGAGCGGCGCCTTTGGCTTCGCGGGTCAACGCGGTACGGCGGCGTCGCGTCTGATCGTCGAGCGCACGGTATTCGAGCCGTTCGTGGACGCATTGCAGGCGAAGCTCGCCAAGCTCTCAGTCGATCATGCGCTGAAGCACGGCACGGATATCGGCCCGCTCGCGAACGCCGCGCAGTTGGCGCGCAATCTCGACTACGTGCGCATCGGCCAGCAGGAAGGTGCGCAATTGCTGCGCGGCGGCGTTCAACTGGAACGCGCGACTCGCGGCTACTTTTTCGAACCCGCACTTTTTGTCGCCGAACCCGAACACCGCATCGCACAGGAAGAGATTTTTGGGCCGCTCGCCGTCGTGCTGCGTGCCGAGGACTACGACCACGCGTTGCATCTCGCCAACGACACCGCCTACGGACTATGCGCCGGCATCTGCACGCGCTCGTTGAGCCGCGCGCGGCATTTCCGGCGCCACGCGCATAGCGGGCTCGTCACGATCAATCTACCGACTACCGCCGTCGAGCATCACGTGCCCGGCGGCGGCCGCAAGGCGTCCGCCTACGGCGCAACCGACGCAGCGTTCTGGACGGCCGTGAAAACGGCTTACGTCGCGAGTTGAGCGCCATGAGATTCGCTTACGCCCCTGCTTATCCGATCGCGCATCGCACGGTTTGCCTTGCCGCGCATTCCACGCCCGATCGCAACGTTTATCCACGTCCCGGCTAACGCCGCCGTGCATACCCCGCTGCAAACAAACGAAATCAATGCAGCTTTTCAACCTCAGGAGACAGACATGACCAGCAAGCTTCGCCGTTTGACGCTATCCGCGATGGCCGCCGCCGTTCTCGCCGCGCCCTTTGCCGCGCAACTTTCCGCGCACGCGGATCAGCCGCTCAAAGTCGGCTTCCTCGTGAAGATGCCGGAACAGGCGTGGTTCATCAACGAACAGAAAGCCGCGACCGCGCTCGGCCAGAAGGATGGCTTTTCGGTCGTCAACATCGGTACGCCGGACGGCGAGAAAGTACTGGCCGCGATCGACAACCTCGGCGCGCAAGGCGCCAGGGGCTTCGTGATCTGCGCGCCCGACGTGCGTCTCGGACCGGCGATTCAGGCACGCGCCAAGCGCTACAACATGAAGTTCGTCACCGTCGACGATCAACTGGTCGACTCCACGGGCAAGCCGCTCGCGAACGTGCCGCACCTGGGCATGTCCGCGTTCAAGATCGGCAATCAGGTCGGCACCGCGATCTCCGATGAAATGAAGCGCCGCGGCTGGAAGCCGGAAGAAGTCGGCGCGCTGCGCATCACGAACTACGAATTGCCGACCGCGAAACTGCGCACCGACGGCGCGACACAAACGCTGCTGGCCGGCGGTTTCAAGAAGGAGAACATCTTCGACGCTCCGCAAAAGACGACCGATGACGAAGGCGGCTTCAACGCATCGTCGCCGGTGCTCGCGCAGCATCCGAACATCAAGAAGTGGGTGATCTTCGCGCTCAACGAGGAAAGCGTGCTGGGCGGCGTGCGCGCCACCGAGCAATTGCATATTCCGTCGGCGGATGTGATCGGCGTCGGCATCAACGGTGCGGGCGAAGCGTTCGCCGAATTCCAGAAGAAGGAACCGACGGGCTTCTACGGCACGATCGCCGTGAGCTCGACGAATCACGGCAAGGAGAGCACGGAGAACCTCGTCGAGTGGATCAAGGCCGGCAAGCAGCCGCCCGCCGACACGCAAACCACCGGCAAGCTGATGGTGCGTGGCAACTGGCAGGAAGTGCGTAAGGAACTCGGCATTTAAGCGGGATTCGAATCCGCACTTTGCGGGCCGCCTCGCGTATCGAGCATCACGCTCACGCGAGATCGGCCCGCACGTTCGTCCACCAGCTCGAGGTTTTTCGATGACGTCCTCACACACTGAGTCCCACGCGAGCGCAGCGACGCTTTCGGCGCAAGCGCCCTCGCCTGCGCCCGACTCCACTGAGCCGTATCTGCAACTCGACGGCATCACCGTGCGCTTTCCCGGCGTGCTCGCGCTCGATCAGGTGTCGCTCGAAGTGCGGCGCGGCGAGGTGCACGGCTTGATGGGAGAAAACGGCGCTGGCAAATCGACGCTGCTCAAGGTGTTGTCCGGCGTGAATCAGCCTGCGGCAGGCACCTTGTCGCTCGAAGGCGCCGTGCAGCAGTTCACCACCACCCGGAACTGACGGTCGCGGAAAACCTGATGCTCGGCGCCCTGCCCAATCGTTTCGGTGTGCTCGACGAAAAAGCGCTGGTGGCGCGCGCGGTGCGTGAGCTCGAACGGCTCGGCGAAAAGATCGATCCGTCGCAGCAGGTGAAGAATCTGTCCATCGGCCAGCGTCAGATGATCGAGATCGGCAAGGCGCTAATGCGCGACGCACGCGTGATCGCGTTCGACGAGCCGACCAGTTCCTTGTCGTCACGTGAGACCACGCAACTGTTTCGAATCATCCGCGCATTGAAGGCCGAAGGTCGTGCGATCATTTACGTCACGCATCGGATGGACGAAGTCTACGAGCTATGCGATCGCGTGACGGTGTTTCGCGACGGCCGCCGCATCGATACGTTCGAAGCCGGCGAAGGACTCGATCGCGATCGGCTGATCAGTTGCATGGTGGGCCGTTCGATCGCCGACGTGTACGGCTATCGCTCACGCGAACTCGGCGGCGTGCAACTCGACGTGAAGGGATTGATGGGACGCGGCTTGCGCGAACCGGCTTCCTTCATCGCGCGCAAGGGCGAAATTGTCGGCTTCTTCGGCCTGGTCGGCGCGGGCCGCTCCGAGTTGATGAAGCTGATCTACGGCGCGGTCAAGCCGACTGCCGGCGAAATCGCGCTCAAAGGCAAGCGCGTGCGCTTCGCCACGCCGCGCGACGCGGTGCGCGCGGGCGTCGCGTTGTGTCCGGAAGACCGCAAGCAGGAAGGCATCGTGTCGATCGCCTCCGTCTCGGACAACCTCAACATCAGTTGCCGGCGCCATTTCAGCCGCTTTAACGTGCTCAACGGCCGCAAGGAAGCGCAGACCGCGAAGGAGTTCATCGGCAAGCTCGCGATCAAGACGCGCAACGGCGAGACGCCGATCGGCACGCTCTCCGGCGGCAATCAGCAGAAGGTGATTCTGTCGCGCTGGCTCGCGGAAGACATCGACGTATTCCTGATGGACGAGCCCACGCGCGGCATCGACGTCGGCGCACGCAGCGAGATTTACGGCCTGCTGTACGGACTCGCCGAAGCGGGCCGCACGGTCATTGTCGTGTCGAGCGATCTGGCCGAAGTGATCGGCGTGGCGGATCGCGTGATCGTGATGAAGGAAGGCCGCATCGTCGGCGATCTGCCGAAGGCGCAGGCCACGCCGGATGCACTCATCAAGCTCGCCCTGCCCCGCTAACACGACCGAAGGCCACCGAATCGCGCCATTGAAACTGGAATAAACATCATGCACACACCTTCAACCGAATCGTCTACGCCTGCCGTGCCATCCGCCGGTTTGAGCGCGCGCGCCGCGCGCACCTGGGACCTCGTCAACAAGTCCGGCATCGTGATGGTATTCATCATTCTGTTCGCGGTCCTGTCGTTCACCGTGCCCGACTTTTTAAGCTCGCGAAATATCCAGGGCTTGCTGCTTTCCGTCACGCTGATCGGCTCGATCTCCGTGACGATGATGTTCGTCCTCGCGCTCGGCGAAGTGGATTTGTCGGTGGCGTCGATCGTCGCGTTTGCCGGCGTGGTGGCGTCCACCTTGATCACCGCGACGCATAGCGTAATGCTCGGCGTCGCGGGCGGCGTGCTCGCGGGCGGCGCGGTCGGACTCGTGAACGGCGTGCTGATTGCGCGCTACAAGATCAATTCGCTGATTGTCACGCTCGCGATGATGGAAGTCGTGCGCGGTCTCGCGTTCATCACGTCGCACGGCGACGCGGTGATGATCTCCGAGGAAAGCTTCTTCGACCTCGGCGGCGGCTCGTTCCTCGGCATCTCCTTTCCGATCTGGAGCAACATCATTGGCTTTGTGCTGTTCGGTTTTCTGCTGAAGAAAACCGTGTTCGGCAAGAACGTGCTGGCCGTGGGCGGCAACAGCGAGGCGGCTCTGCTCGCGGGCTTGCCAGTTATGCGCATCAAGATCACAGTGTTCGTATTGCAAGGCCTCGTGACCGGCTTCGCGGGCGTGATGCTTGCGTCGCGGATGAGTCTCGGCGATCCGAAAACCTCGGTCGGGCTCGAACTCGGCGTGATTTCCGCGTGCGTGCTCGGCGGCGTTTCGCTGACGGGCGGCGTCGCGACGATTTCGGGTGTGCTGGTCGGCGTGCTGATCATGGGTTCGGTGCAGGACGCGATGAGCCTGATGAACGTGCCGACCTTCTACCAATACCTGATTCGGGGCGGGATTCTGCTGCTAGCGGTGCTGTTCGACCAGTTCCGCCGTAGCAAGCGCGTGCACTGAAGACAGACGCACGCCCTGGGCTAGGCGCCCCCCTCTACATGCTTGCCAACAGGAGATTTCATGGCTGATTCGAACCAGGCTAAAAAGCCGCTGCGCAGCCAGGCGTGGTTTGGCCTCAAGGACCGCGACGGTTTTCTCCATCGCTCGTGGATGAAAAACCAGGGCATTCCGCACGACGAATTCGACGGCCGCCCGGTGATCGGCATCTGCAATACGTGGTCCGAACTAACGCCGTGCAACGCGCATTTTCGCGAGCTGGCCGAGTATGTGAAAAAAGGCGTGCACGAAGCGGGCGGCTTGCCGCTGGAGTTTCCGGTGATGTCGCTCGGCGAGACCAATTTGCGGCCCACCGCGATGCTGTTTCGCAATCTCGCTTCGATGGACGTCGAGGAGTCGATTCGCGGCAATCCGATGGACGGCGTGATTCTGCTGGTCGGCTGCGACAAGACCACGCCCGCGCTGCTGATGGGCGCGGCCTCGTGCAATCTGCCCGCGCTGGCGGTGTCGGGCGGACCGATGCTCAATGGCCGGTTTCGCGGCAAGAACATCGGCTCGGGCACGGGCGTCTGGCAGATGTCCGAGGAAGTGCGCGCCGGCACGATGACGCAGGAAGAATTCACCGAAGCCGAGTCGTGCATGAACCGCTCGCGCGGCCACTGCATGACGATGGGCACGGCGTCGACGATGGCCTCGATGGTCGAATCGCTCGGCATGGGCTTGCCGCACAACGCGGCGATTCCCGCGGTGGACGCGCGCCGGCAGGTGCTCGCGCATCTCGCGGGCCGGCGCATTGTCGATATGGTTCGCGAGGACCTGACGATGGACAAGATCCTCACGCGCGAGGCGTTCGAAAACGCGATCCGCACCAACGCGGCGATCGGCGGTTCGACGAATGCGGTCGTGCATCTGATTGCGCTCGCGAAGCGCATCGGCGTCGAGTTGTCGCTGGAGGATTGGGAACTGGGCTCGAACGTGCCGTGTCTCGTGAATCTGCAACCGTCGGGCGAATACCTGATGGAAGACTTTTACTACGCGGGCGGCTTGCCGGCGGTGCTCAAACAACTCGGCGAGCAAGGCCTGTTGCATCGCGCAGCGCTGACGGTGAACGGCAAGACGATCTGGGACAACGTGCGCAACGCGCCGAATCACGATGAGAAGGTCATCACGACGTTCGCCGAGCCGTTCAAGCCGAAGGCGGGCATCGCGGTGCTCAAGGGCAACCTGGCGCCGAATGGCGCGGTGATCAAGCCGTCGGCGGCGACTGCGGAGTTGCTCAAGCATCGCGGCCGCGCGGTGGTGTTCGAAAACATCGAGGAATTGCACGCGAAGATCGACGACGAATCGCTCGACATCGACGAGCACTGCATCATGGTGCTCAAGGGCGCGGGGCCGAAGGGTTATCCGGGCTTCGCGGAAGTCGGCAACATGCCGCTGCCGAAAAAGGTGCTGCAAAAGGGCATCACGGACATGGTGCGCATTTCCGACGGCCGCATGAGCGGCACGGCCTACGGCGCAGTGGTGTTGCACGTGTCGCCGGAGGCGGCCGCGGGCGGTCCGCTCGCGTTCGTGCAGACCGGCGACATGATCGAACTCGACGTCGAAGCACGCCGCCTGCATCTCGACGTCACCGACGAGGAACTCGCGCGTCGCCGTGCCGCATGGCAGCCGCCGGCGCCGCCCACGCGCGGCTATTACAAGCTCTACGTGGATCATGTGCTGCAAGCGGATCAGGGCGCGGACCTCGACTTCCTGGTCGGATCGAGCGGCGCGCCGGTGCCGCGCGATTCACATTGATCGGCACTGGTCGACGCGTGACGAATTAACGTTTGTTCCTGCGCTTTGCGAGAAGGCGTCTGCCGATGCGGCCTGAAAACCGCATCGGCTTTTTTATACGCGTTAAAGCGGAAGCGGGCGCGCCAAATAAAAAACGGCAGAGCATGGAATGCTCTGCCGTTTTTCTAACTCGCAGGTTCACCGCCTCCGGCTTTTTAAAGCCGGAGGATTTACACGTGCAACATCACATTCCCGCGTTTCGCGGGAATGTCGGCGTTCAGTTTTATTGTTTGATGAATCGATCGTTTGCCCAGAGGCCTTGGGTATCGCTATTGCCGGCATTCACGAATTCGACATCATGGCCGACCACGCGAACGACTCGGAAACTCGAGTTTTCCGGCGTGGAGACGCATTGATATCCGGAGAAGAATTCCTGCATTTTCTGCTGTTCGCCGGCTTGCGCATGATGGTCGGCGGCGTCGAGCTTATCCTTCGACAGACAGCCATACGCATTGGCCTTGAACTGGATGGTTTGCTGCGGCTTGAGCACGACGTCTTGCGCCTGAACAGAAGCGGCAGCCAAACCCGCAATGGCGAAAACAAGGGCGATTCGCGTTTTCATATTTTCCTCCGGTGCGGGTTTCAATACTCAGGTTAGCTATGTATTTAACTTTAACGTCGAACCCGCATCTCACACTTTAGGCAAACGCGAGAGAACGACAAGCACATCTTGTGTGCGGTCGCAACAGCGGCGAATTGTCGCACCCGCCGCCGCACCTGCTTGAACTTTAAGCAGCGGTTCGAACAGGCGGAATTGCGACGGATAACTAACAGACGAATAGCATGCGCCGCTTTAACCAGTAAAGCTTTGCGGCGCGTATCCGCGTAAACGAGAGGCACCAATTAAGTGATTTAATACAATCGATTCGCGCGCGTGGTGCATTGCACACAAAGTCATTCAGCCGACCCAATCAAAATCACGAAATAACGGTGCATGTGCAGAAGATAAAGAATGCCAGGCGTCAATCGGCGGGCTGTTGCGCCTTGAAGAATTCGGACTGGAACATGCACATGCGCAACGCGTTGTGATAGCTGCCGTTGCCGAAAAACTCCTCGATCAGTTCGGCCTCGTGCCGGAAACCGCACTTTTCATAGACATGGATGGCAGCCGTATTCGACTTGTCGACGATCAGATAGACCTTACGCAGATTCAACACGGAAAACGCATAATCGATTGCCAGCCGGGTAGCGACGGTCGCATACCCGCGGCCCTGCGCGTGCGGCGCGATGATGATCTGAAACTCGCCGCGCCGATGGATATAGTCCAGCTCGATCAACTCGACCACGCCGACCGTCAGGCCCTCGTTGTCGATCGCCACGAAGCGCCGCTCGCGCAGATCGTGCACGTGCTGGTCGTACAGCGCGGTCAGTTCGGAGAACGTTTCATACGGCTCCTCGAACCAGTAACGCATGATTTTCGCGTTGTTGTTCACCTCATGGACGAAGCGCAGATCGGTGCGTTCGAGTGGGCGCAAGGTGAGTACGCTGCTGCGTTCGATAGTCATTGGATTCCCCTCGAGAATTGTTGGTTTGTGTGCGCACGCCGGGCGTCCAGCGAGACGCGCGTTCCAGTTAGTCAGGGCTCGCGGCAGGGAGTTCTTGCAACGGCTCGCTCCGGCGCAGCGCATTCTTGCAACGAGCGAGGCGCCATGCGGCTGCGGCAAGTGAAGGGCGTCGCGTTGTCGCAGGCGGGCGGTCGCGCGGTTGTGAGTGGCGCGGCACTGTACGGGCACGTGCGGTGCTCTACAATGAATTCATGCTCCCACGCTTGGAGGCTACCGTGATCGAGCAATTGATATTGGGCGCGTTTCTGGTCATCCCGCTGCTCATCGTCGCGTTTCTTTTCTCCGACGAATTGTGGCAGGAACACCGCCATCTGCACGACATGCGACCCATGCACGCGCCACCGCGGCGTATCGACTGGCGGCATCCGCTGCGCCGCTCGCGGCATCGCCTGTGAGCCGCCACGGATAGTTGACCACCTTGACCACGCTCCGCGCGCGGCTCAGTCCGCGCGCCAGTGATCGCGAATGCGTTTTGCCAGCGCTTCGAGCGTGGCCGCATCGGCGACGTCGCGTGCGTGCATGCGCAGCGGCTGGCCTTCCCAACGCGGAATCACATGAAAATGCACGTGCGGCACGGTCTGTCCTGCCGCCGCGCCGTTGAACTGTCCGATGAATACGCCGTCCGGGCGCAGCGCCGCGCGAACCGCAATTGCGAGCTTCTGCGTCATGCGCATGCAGGCCACGACCGACGCATCCGACAACTCGAAAATCTCCGCCACCGCTTCCTTCGGCACCACCAGCAGATGCCCGTCGGCTTGCGGCATCAGGTCCATGAAGGCCAATGCGGCGCCGGTTTCCGCCACTTTGATGCAGGGTAGTTCGCCACGCAGAATCCTCGCGAATGGATTGCTGTCGTCGTAGTTCATCGCGCTTTCTCTCCAGGTTGCAGGTCGTATCGGGGCATTGCCACTGTCGCCGATATTGTCCACCACATCTGTTACAGCGCGCGCGCCGCGCGTTTGATCGCTTGCGGCGGCTGGCCGAATGCGCGCAGAAACGCACGCCGCATTCGTTCGGTATCGACAAAGCCGGTTTCGGCGGCCACCGCTTCCATCGAATGGCGGCCCGCTTCGAGCATCGCGCGCGCGGCTTCCACGCGCAGCGCCTCGATGGCTTTGGCCGGTGATTGGCGCGTTTCGTCGCGAAACGCACGGCTGAATTGTCGCGGACTCAGGTGCGCGACGTCGGCGAGCTGTTCGACCGTCAACGGCTCGCGCAGATGGCTTTTGGCATACGAGAGCGCATTCTGGATGCGGTCGGATTTCGGCTCCAGATCCAGCATGGCCGAAAACTGCGACTGGCCGCCGGCGCGCCGGTGATAGACCACGAGCTTCCTGGCGATCGCGCGCGAGACGTCCACGCCGAGATCGTTTTCGATTAGCGCGAGGCACAGATCGATGCACGCCGTCATGCCGGCCGAGGTCCACACTGAACCGTCGACGATAAAGATGCGGTCTTCGTCGATGCGCGCGTCCGGAACGCGCCGCTGCAGTTCGCGTGTGTGAGCCCAGTGCGTGGTGGCGTGGCGGCCGTCGAGAATGCCGGCTTCGGCCAGCACGAAGGCGCCGGTGCAAATGCTCGTGGTGCGGCGCGACGCGGCGAGCGCATCGTTCAAAAACGCCAGCATGCCCGGCGACGACGGCGCGATCTGCATCGCGCCCGTGACTACCACGGTGTCGTACGCCGGATCGCCGAACGGCTGCGTGGCGATCGCGACGCCGGACGAACTGCGCACCATTCCGCCGTACTCGGAAATGACCTCCACCTCGTACTCCGGCTGGCCGGCCTGCAGGTTCGCCAGTTCGAACACCGAGATCGCCACCATATCGAGAATCTGGAAGCCTGGAAAAACCACCACGCCAATGCGCTTCATCGCGATGTCCTGAAACGAGGTAAATACGACATTTGAGACAGCAGGCTACGCGCCTAGACTTGCCTCGTCAACACCGCAATGCCCGCCGAAAAACAGCGCGGCGGCGGAGGTCGCAAGTTTTCCTATTCATCGAAACAGGGCGCAGGCGCGAATATGCCGAGCCCGTAAGGAGAGTTTCAAATGGCAACGCAAGCAAACAAGGGCGCGGCATTGGTGACGGGCGCATCGTCGGGCATCGGCGCGGTGTATGCGGACCGCCTTGCACGGCGCGGCTACGACCTGATTCTGGTGGCGCGCGACGTGCAGCGGCTGAACAGCCTCGCGGAGCGTCTGACGAAGGAAACCGGCCGCCATGTGGATACCGTCGGCGCCGATCTGACCGTGAAGGCCGACGTGCGCCGCATCGAGGAGCGGCTGCGCACGGATCGCGGCATCACCATGCTGGTGAACAACGCGGGCGTTGGCGCGACGGCCTCGCTGATCGACTCCGACGTGGACGCGCTCGAAACCATGATCGAACTGAACGTGACCGCGCTCACGCGCCTGACGGCCGCGGCCGTGCCTGGCTTCGTGGAACGGGGCAATGGCACCGTGATCAATATCTCGTCGATCGTGGCGCTGTCGCCGGAGATGCTGAACGGGACTTATAGCGGGACGAAGGCGTATGTGCTGAACCTGACGCAGTCGCTGCATCACGAAGTGGGCGCCAAGGGCGTGCGGCTGCAAGCCGTGCTGCCGGGTGCGACGAGCACGGCGTTCTGGGACCGCGCAGGCTTGGCGGTCGAGCATCTGCCCGAGCAGATCGTGATGAGCGCCGAGGACATGGTGGACGCCGCGCTCGCCGGTCTCGACCAGGGCGAACTGGTGACGATCCCGTCACTGCCGGATGCCGCGGATTGGGAGCGCTTTAACAGCGCGCGCCAGCAGCTTCAGCCGAATCTGTCGCATAAGGTGCCCGCCGCGCGTTATACACGCGGCACCGCGGCCGCTTGAAGGCAGCTTATCGCCAGTCGGTCGCAACGTCGTCGGGATCGGCTAGCGTCAGTCCCGACGACGGCAGCGGCAGCGCCGTCTTATAGCGCACCTGCTTGAGCGCAAAGCTCGAGCGGATATTGGAGATGCCCGGAATCTTCGTCAGATGATCGACGATGAAACGTTCCAGCGTCTGCATGTCCGGCATCACCACGCGCAACAGATAGTCGGCATCGCCCGTCATCAGATAGCACTCCATCACCTCCGGGCGCTCCGAAATCGCCTGCTCGAAACGCAGCAGCGCGTCTTCCACCTGCTTTTCCAGACTCACCTGAATGAACACGTTGATGCGCAGCCCCAAAGGCTCCGGGTTCAGCAACGTGACTTGCTGCTTGAAGAGGCCAAGCTTTTCGAGCGCGCGCACGCGGTTAAAGCACGGCGTCGGCGACAGATTCACCGCGCGGGCGAGATCCGCATTGGTGATGCGCGCGTTCTGCTGCAACTGACTCAGGATGCCGATGTCGATTCGGTCGAGCCGTCTGGGTGGCGTGGTCATAGATGAAATATTCCGTGGAAGATGCGAAATCCGGAATAAATAGCCTATCGTAGCGCGGCATCACAAGCAAATGAGACGCTCATTTTGTGGATGCATGGTTACCATTGACTCACTCGATCTTGAACCGAACGCGTCGATGCGGGAGTGGTGCCATGACGGATTTGTCCAGTGGTAGCGAGCAGTTGCGGTCCTTGAATGTTCAGCGCGCGCAAGGCGTTGACGGCGCGCGGCATGAGGACATCGACCCGCAGGAAACCGCCGAATGGCTGGAGGCGCTCGACGCGGTGGTCGCGCATGTCGGCCGCGAACGCGCGCAGTTCCTGTTCGACAGGCTCGCGAGCCACGCGCTGTCGGTGGGCGTCGAATCGGCGCGCACCAGTGTCACGCCATACCAGAACACGATTCCGTTCGACCAGCAGCCGCGCTATCCGGGCAATCTCGATCTCGAGGAGAAGCTCGCGGGCGCGCTGCGCTGGAATGCGCTCGCGATGGTGGTGCGCGCGAACAAGGCATATGGCGAACTCGGCGGCCATATCGCGAGCTATGCGTCGGCGGCGGATCTGTTCGAAGTCGGCTTCAATCATTTCTTCCGGGCCGCGGCGCCGGGCGGCGAGGAGGGCACGGGCGACCTCGTGTATTTTCAGCCGCATTCGTCGCCGGGCGTGTATGCGCGGGCGTACCTCGAAGGTTTCCTGTCCGAAGACAATCTGCAGCACTATCGCCGCGAGATCGGCGGTCCGGGTTTGTGTTCGTACCCGCATCCGTGGCTGATGCCGGATTTCTGGCAGTTCCCGACCGGCTCCATGGGCATCGGCCCGATCAATGCGATTTATCAAGCGCGTTTCATGCGCTACCTCGCCAACCGCGGCCTCGCGCAGACGGAAGGCCGCAAGGTGTGGGGCTTTTTCGGCGACGGCGAGATGGATGAGCCGGAATCCACCGGCGCGCTTTCGCTCGCCGCGCGCGAGGGGCTCGATAACCTCGTGTTCGTGATCAACTGCAATCTGCAGCGCCTCGACGGTCCGGTGCGCAGCAACGGCCGCATCATCGACGAACTGGAAGCGCACTTCATCGGCGCGGGCTGGAACGTGATCAAGGTGGTGTGGGGCTCGGACTGGGACGCGCTGTTCTCGCGCGACCGCAGCGGCGCCTTGCTGCGCGCGTTCGCGCATACCGTCGACGGCCAGTTCCAGACTTTCTCGGCGAACGACGGCGCGTACAACCGCGAGCGCTTCTTCGGCCAGAACCCGGAGCTGGCGGCGCTCGCCGCGCAACTCTCCGACGACGACATCGACCGCCTGCGCCGCGGCGGTCACGACGTGCGCAAGCTGCACGCGGCGTATGCGAAGGCGCTCGCGCATCGCGGCCAGCCGACGGTGATCCTCGCGAAGACGATGAAGGGCTTCGGCATGGGCGCCTCGGGCCAGGGCCGCATGACCACGCATCAACAAAAGAAACTCGGTTTCGACGACCTCAAGGCGTTTCGCGACCGCTTCCGCCTGCCGCTCACGGACGCGGACGTCGAACAGGTGAAGTTTTACAAACCAGCGGAAGACAGCCCCGAGATGCAATACCTGCATGCTCGCCGGGCTGCCCTGGGGGGCTATCTGCCCAGAAGGCGGAGAGTTGCATCGGCGGGGCTGACCGTCCCGCCGATGTCCTCCTGGGGACAATTCGCGCTGGACGCGAACGGCCGCGAGATGTCCACGACGATGGCGCTGGTGCGCATGCTGACCGCGCTGCTCAAGGACAGGGAAGTGGGTCCGCGGGTGGTGCCGATCGTCGCCGACGAGGCGCGCACGTTCGGCATGGCGAACATGTTCCGCCAGGTCGGGATCTATTCGCCGCTCGGGCAAATGTATGAACCGGAAGACCTCGGTTCGATGCTGTATTACCGCGAGGATACGAAGGGGCAAATTCTGGAAGAGGGCATTTCTGAAGCGGGCGCCGTGTCGTCATGGATCGCGGCGGCGACCTCGTACAGCGTGCACAACTTGCCGATGCTGCCGTTCTACATCTACTACTCGATGTTCGGTTTTCAGCGCATCGGCGACCTGATCTGGGCGGCGGCGGATCAGCGCGCACGCGGCTTCCTGATCGGCGCGACGTCGGGCAAGACGACGCTCGGCGGCGAGGGCTTGCAGCATCAGGACGGCACGAGCCACCTGGCGGCGTCGACGATTCCGAATTGCCGCGCGTACGATCCGGCGTTTGCCTACGAGCTCGCCGCGATCGTCGACGAAGGCATGCACGAGATGGTCGAAGCGCAGCGCGACGTTTTCTATTACGTCACCGTGATGAACGAGAATTACGCGCAGCCGTCGGTGCCGGGCGGCGACTTGCAGGCGTTGCGCGAGGGCATTCTCAAGGGCATTTATAGGTTAGATGCTGACGTGCAAGAGGCGGCTTCAATGGCAAAGGTGCAATTGCTCGGCGCCGGCGCAATTCTCGGCGAAGTCGTCGCGGCACAGCGGATGCTTCGGGACGACTGGCACATCGACGCCGCCGTGTGGAGCGTGACCAGCTTCACCGAGTTGCAACGCAATGGAATGACCGCGGAGAGAAACGAGCGTCTTGGCGAGGCAGCGGAGATGCCGTACGTCACGAAGGCGCTTCAAGCATCGCAAGGCCCGATCATCGCCGCGACCGACTACGTTCGCGCGGTGCCCGAACTGATCCGCGCATACGTGCCTCGGCGCTATGTGACGCTCGGCACCGACGGGTTCGGGCGCAGCGACACACGCCAGGCGTTGCGCGAGTTCTTCGAAGTCGACCGCAAGGCGATCGTGATCGCGGCGTTGAAGGCGCTGGCGGACGAGGGAGCAATCGAAGCAAGCGTGCTCACCGAAGCGCGCCGCAAATACCGGGGCGATGCGCCTGCTGGCGCGGCTTCGTGGCAATGCTGATCGATCAACCGCTCACCGCCATCTGATTTTTCCCATCCCGTTTCGCGCGATACAACCCGATGGGGTGTCTGCTCAAGCGTTACACCGGTA
>WNGR01000567.1_pt1 | contig 49426 bp, 48 predicted proteins | sample 5407581 | NCBI WGS metagenome assembly WNGR01 (sample SAMN13153383, study PRJNA577476) | soil metagenome | isolation source: 80 cm soil or saprolite under Garry oak tree replicate 2 | place: USA:California | collected 2016-06-15 | reverse complement strand
AAGTGACGAGCGCGGTTTCAGGGGAGCCCGTGGCGGGGGCGACGGTCTCCGTGGTCGGCACGCCTGTCGCCGCGGTCACGAACGAGCGGGGGGAGTTCTCCCTGAATGCGCCGGCGGGGGCCGCGACGCTCTTGGTCCGCAACATCGGGTTCAAGCACCAGCAGATCGCGGTGGCGCCGGAGCAGAGCCGCGTGGAGGTGCGGCTCGAGCAGGACGTCTTCAACCTCGAGGCGGTGGTCATCACGGGCCTGGCGACGGGCATGGAGCGTCGCAACGTGGGCAACGCCGTGGCGACGGTCAGCGCGTCCGACCTCGGATTCGCGCCAGCGCCGAGCCTGGAGCAGCAGCTTCAGGGCAAGGTTGCGGGTGCCGATATTCAACAGAACGGGGGTGCGCCGGGGGGTGGCCTACAGGTCCGGCTCCGCGGTGTCACGTCAATCAACGCGACGGCCGAGCCGTTGTACGTAGTGGACGGCGTAATCGTGAGCGATGTCGCGATCCCATCGAATCAGAACGCGGTCACTAACGCGGCGGGCGGCTCGAACCCGTCGCTCAACCAGGATGCGCAAGTCAACCGCATCGCCGACCTCAATCCGAACGACGTCGAGAGCATCGAGATCCTGCGCGGGGCCTCGGCCTCCGCGATCTACGGCCAGAAGGCGTCAAACGGGGTGGTCGTCATCAAGACGAAGCGGGGCCGGATAGGCGCTCCCCAGTTCAACGTCACGCAGCGCATGGGTTTCTTCGAGCTGTCGCACGAGGTCGGATCGCGCGTGTTCAAGGACACGACCGACGCGTTCGGTGCCTTTGCGCCGAGGGTTCCGCGGGACACGGCGACACGTACGCTCATCAGGGGCCTGTGCAACTCGCCTGGCGGGGCGTGCCCGTTCTTTGACCTCGAGCAAGAGCTGGCCGGCCTCCAACCGCTTTCGTTCGAGACGGCGGCGAGCATTTCGGGGGGCACGGACAACACGCAATACTTCGCCACCGGGACGGTGAAGGATGACGGCGGCATCATTGCGAACACGGGCTTCCAGCGCCAAGCGTTGCGCCTCAATCTCGACCAGAAGCTCGGCGGACGATTCCGGACCAGCCTCAACACGAGCTACACGCACACGCTGGCCCAGCGTGGCCTCACGAACAACGACAACAGCGGCACCAGCTTCTACGTCGTCCTGTCGTCCACGCCAAGCTTCGTGAACCTCGGCCGCCAGCCGGGCGACACCTTCGCGCGCAACCCGTTCGTGCCGAGCAATCCGGTGCAGACCGCTGCCTTGATGAAGAACAACGAGGACGTGTATCGGTTCATCGGGGGGGCGAACGTGCAGTGGGACGCGGTGCAGACGTCGCGGCATTATCTCCGCTTCGTCACCCTCGGCGGCGCGGACTTCTTCACCCAGCAGAACGCCCTGTTCTTTCCGCCGGAGCTGCAGTTCGAGCCCAACGACGGGCTCCCCGGAACGTCGCTCTTGTCCAACAGCAACAACCTGAACCTGAATCTCAACGCGAGCGCGGTGCACACGTACACGCCGGGCAGCAACGCGTTCTCGGCGACCACGTCGCTCGGCGTTCAGTATGGGCGCCGGACGCTCGGCACCACGCGCGTCACGAGCCAGAACCTGACCGCCGGCCAGGAGAACGTGGACGCCGGCACCACCATCCGCATCGGCGAGTTTCGGTCCAGGATCAAGGATCTCGGCTTTTTCGCGCAGGAGGAATTCCTGGCCAGAGAGCAGCGCATTCTGCTGACTGCCGGCATACGGGCCGATCAGAGCAGCCTCAACGCCGATCCGACCACGCTCTACTACTTCCCGAAGGCGTCCGCGGCGTATCGCTTCCTGCGACCGCTCAGCGCCGTCGACGAGTTCAAGGTGCGGGTCGCGTACGGCGAATCGGGAAACGAGCCGCAGTACGGGCAGAAGTTCACCTCGCTGCGGGCGACCCAGAAGGTCGGGGGCTTGCCGGGCATCGTGGTTGGTGACACGACGGGTGCCCCCGACTTGCGACCAGAACGCGAGCGAGAGGTGGAAGGCGGCTTCGACGCCACGCTTTGGGGCGGCCGCGCCAACCTCGAGCTCACCGCCTATCAGAAGAACGTGAGCGATCTCCTGTTACCGCGTCAACTCGCGCCTTCGAACGGCGTCAACGTCCTGGTTTCCAACGGCGGCAAGCTGCGCACCCGCGGCCTCGAGGCCGCGATCGGGCTCATCCCCGTCCAGCGCGGCGACTTGAGCTGGATCTTCCGCACCACGTTCGCGTTGAACCGCAGCATCGTCACCGATCTCGCCGGGCTTCCCTCGTTCCGCGCCGGCGGGTTTGGCGCTTCGCTCGGCCAGTTCCGCGTCGAAAAGGGCGCCTCGTCGACCCAGATCGTGGGTAACGATACCCTCACCGCAGCCGACACTGCGAGCGCGGCGTATGACTTCCTGGGCGCAGGGGATACCACAGGCGCCGTGGTGGTGCGTAAGGTGGGCGACGCCAATCCCGACTTCAAAATGTCCTTCCTGAACGACCTGAGCTGGAAGCGCTTCAGCCTGCACTTCCTGCTGGACTGGCAGCAAGGGGGCAGCATCCTGAACCTGACTAAGCTGCTGTACGATTTCGGTCAGGTGACGGCGGACTACGCGGTGCCGCTGCGCGATACGGTGGTCTTCAAGACGAGCGACACCACCGCGGATACGCTCCGCACGGTGGGGCAGAAGCGCATTTACGGCTTCGGGAAGGTGGCGAAGAACTTTGTCGAGAGCGCGACGTTCGTGAAGCTGCGCGAAATCACACTCACCTACGAGCTCCCGGCGTCCGCGATTCAGCGCGTCTGGCGCAGCGCCCGGTACGCCCGGCTGAGTGTGAGTGCACGGAACCTGTTCACGATCACGTCATTCGATGGCCTCGATCCGGAAGTGAGCAATTTCGGCAACCAGGCGATCGCGCGGAACATCGACGTGACGCCGTTCCCGCCGAGTAGGAGCTTCTGGTTCTCGGTCGACTTGGGCTTCTAACCATGAGCCGCCACTTGAGGATTCGATCGATGAGAGCGATGCAAGGCATGGCCGTCGCCTTCGGCATGGTCGTGGCGGCCGGGTGCCAGAGCCTGGATGTGGGGAACTTGAACGCGCCCGCGCTGGACGACCTGCTGAGCAATCCGACCCGCTCCAAGCTCGCCACAGCTGCCACCGGACTGCTGATCGGCACCCGGGCGGGCATCGCGGCCCAGAACGGGTACGTCTCCCTGCTGGGAATACTGGGGCGTGAATCGTACAACTTCGATCCCGCGGATCCGCGCTTCGTGACGGAGATGATGGTCGGGCCCCTCGACGGGGGAAGTCCCGCGTTCGGCGGGAACCTCTGGGCGAACCCTCTCCGCAACATCCTGAACGCGAACATCGTTCTGACGGTCGTCGATCGCGTCCCCGCGATGAGCGACCCCGAAAAGGAGGCCGTGCGCGGCTTCGCCAAGACCATTCAGGCCTTCGATTTCCTAAAGACGATCAATACGCGCGACGTCAACGGTGCGCCGATTCCGACTGGCATCGATGTCACGGCGCCGCCGGCCCCCATCGCGACTAAAGCCGCGGTGTTCGCGCACGTCGTACAGCTGCTCGACGAGGCGCAGACGCATCTCCAAGCGGCCGCGACTGGCTCGGCGGCGTTCCCGTTCCCGCTGCCCGCCGGGTTCGCGGGGTTCAACACGCCGACCGCGTTTCTGCGGTTCAACCGCGCGCTCCGGTCTCGCGTAGCCGTCTACGACGGGGATTTCGCTGGCGCGTTGACGGCCCTGGCAACGTCGTTTGTCGACACTGCGAGCACGACTTCCCTCGACAAGGGGGTGTACTATGACTACGCCAGCGGATCGGGCGACGAGCAGAACGCCCTGTTCGATCCGGACGCGCGTGCCATCCTGGCGCACCCATCGTTCGAGACCGATGCGCAGCTTCAGGCTGGCGGTGCCAAAGACGCTCGCTTCGTGCGAAAGATCAAGAAGCTCTCTGCGGCGAAGAGCGCCCAGGGACTGAGCTCGGATCTCCAATTCCTGACGTACAACAGGGTCGACGCTCCAATCCCCATCATTCGGAACGAGGAGCTGATCTTGCTCCGGGCGGAAGCGAACATCGGGCTCAACACCGCAGCGAGCCTGGCCGCCGCCGTCGCGGATTTGAACGTGATTCGCGTGAGGTCGGGAAATCTGCCGGTGTACGCGGGTGCCGTGACGCAGGCTGCGTTACTGGATGAGCTGCTCTACAACAAGCGGTACTCTTTGATGTTCGAAGGTGGGCACCGCTGGATCGACTTGCGGCGGTACAATCGGTTGACCACGCTCCCGCAGGACCCAACCAGCGGCGGTGCGGCCAAACGGTTCAACAAGTTCCCGTTCCCGGCCTTCGAGTGCGATCCGCGGACGCCGACCCCGGCGGGGTGCGGCACCGAGGTCGGCTCGTGAGTGCCTAGGTCCGCAGCCCGCCGCGCCGTCTTCGCCGCCGAGCGCGAGCCGCGCTCGGCGGTTGTGTATGCGCCGTCGTGCATCTTGTGTCGCAGCGCGCAACCGCGCTCCCGGCTTGCGCGGTCGTGGATCGGGGCGCAGCATATGGAGTGCTCGACACCCGTTCTCCTGCTTCACCCTGTCGCTCGTTCGAGGAGGGATTGTGGTAAAGCGCACTTCGCTACTCGCGCTGCTGCTGGTGCCGCTCGTCGGTGTGGCCACCCTCGCGGCGCAGCAGCGCCAGATCACCGGCCGTGTGACGGCGGCGCAGACCAGCGAGCTGGTCGCCGGGGTGACCGTCACCGTGACCGGCACCGCCTTCGCCGCGGTGACGAATGCCGACGGCCGCTACGCGGTCTCCGCGCCCGAGGGGCAGGTCACGGTGGTGTTCCGGCGCATCGGCTACAAGCGCCGGGAGGTCTCCGCGCCGGCGGGCCAGAACACCGCGGACGTCACGCTCGAGCAGGACGTGTTCAACCTCGAGGCGGTCGTCGTGACCGGCCAGGCGACCGGTATCGAGCGGCGCAACGCGGCGATGGCGACGACCTCGGTGAGCGGAGCCGAGGTCGCACGCGTGCCGTCACCGGCGCTCGACCGGGCGCTCGCGGGCAAGGTACCGGGCGCGATCATCAGTCAGAACTCCGGGGCGCCCGGAGGCGGCACGCAGATCCAGATCCGCGGCAGCAACACGGTTATCGGGTCGCCCGATCCTTTGTTCGTGGTGGATGGTGTGCTCTATAGCAACGCGGCGCTCCCCACGGGGCTGTTCGCGGTCACGGTGAGCTCGCGGAATCAAGGGCTCGGCGAGCAGCAAGACGACCCGGTGAACCGCCTCGCTGACCTGAACCCGAGCGACGTCGAGTCGATTGAAGTGCTGCGCGGTGCGGCCGCCTCCTCGATCTACGGAGCCAAGGCCGCGAACGGCGTGATCATCATCAAGACGAATCGCGGCCGTGCAGGCAAGCCGCACGCCAACATCACCCAGCGCCTCGGGTTCTCCGAGCTGCTGCGCGGCCCAGCGACCCGCGCGTTCACCCTCGCCGACCCCTTCCCGTACACTGCGGCGCGCATCCAGCCGTACTTGGTGAACGGCCAGGTGCCGTTCTACGACCACCTGAAGGAGCTTACCGACACCAAGCCGTTCGCCTACGAGACAAACCTCGACGTGAGCGGCGGGTCGGAGAACACCCGCTACTTCGTGGGGGGGAGCTCCAAGCGGGACGGCGGCATCATCGGCAACACGTTCGACGAGCGGCAGAATCTGCGTATGAACCTCGACCAGACGTTGTCGGATCGCCTGAACCTCAGCGTCAGCACCGCGTTCAACCGCACGGCTACCGACAAGGGCTTCACGAACAACGACAATAACGGTGCCAGCGTGACCTACGCGATCGCTTACGTCCCGTCATTCGTGAGCCTGCTGCCGCAGAGCGGCCTGTACCCCCAGCCGGGGATCAGTTATCTCGGCTCGAACCCGCTGCAGACGGCGGCCCTCGCCAAAAACACCGAGACGGTCTACCGCTTCACTGGGGGCGCCACGTTGAACTGGCAGGCCGTCCAGACAGCGCGCCACAACCTGCGGCTGGTGGGTGCCGCCGGTGCCGATCTGTTCCAGCAGAAGGCGGTGGTGATTTCGTCGCCGGAGCTGTTATTCGAGCAGACGCTGACGAACCCCGGTACCTCCGCTCGATCCAATGCCGACAGCCGGCAGTGGAACTGGAATCTGAACACAATCCACACCTACACGCCGGCGACCGGCACATTCAAGGCGACTACGTCCGCCGGTGTACAGGTCGAGGACCGCGAGCTCGGGCGCGCCCGCGTGGTGGCCCATGGGCTCCTACCGGGCCAATCGAACATCGACCAGGGCTCTGTGCTGCAGCAGCAGTTCGAGCTCAACCTCAAGGAACGCACACTCGCGTTCTACGGCCAAGAGGAGTTTCTGACGCTTGCCGAGCGGCTGATGCTGTCGGTCGGGTTCCGGGCGGAGCGCTCCAGCGCAAACGGCGACCCGAACAAGTACTACCTCTTCCCCAAGGCGGGGGCCTCGTATCGGTTCCCCGGGCTGCTCGGGGAGGGAACGGAGCTCAAGATCCGCGGCGCGTACGGTGAGACGGGTAACCAGCCGATCTTCGGCCAGAAGTTCACTACGCTCGCGAGCACGGTCATCGGCGGATCCGTGGGCACTGTGATCGGCGGCGTCGCCGGCGCGCCGGACATCAAGCCGGAGCGCCTCAAGGAGGTGGAGGCCGGTGTCGATGCGCAGCTCTGGCACGGGCGGGCCACCGTCGAGGTCACCGGCTACAGCCGGCACACCTACGACCTACTGCTCCAAGCGACGCCGGTCACGTCCAGCGGGTTCGGCACGCGCATCTTCAACGGCGGGGTGCTCTGGAACGAGGGGATCGAGATCGCTGGCGGCGTCACGCCGGTCCAGACGAAGAGCCTGAGCTGGGTGTTCCGCACGACGTTCACCTCGCTCAAAAACCGAGTGCAGGAGCTGCCATCGCCGGACATCTGCAAGCCCGGCGCCACGGTGTGCGGCTTCCGTCCGCCCGTCGCTGGGTTTGGGCTGCCGTACGGCGAGTTCTTCATCCAGCAGGGCCGGCCCATCACTCAAATCATCGGCACCGACACGGTGCCGGGCGGCGGTGGCGCGCTCTTGACCCGCTATCTGGGGCAAGCGAACCCGCGCTTCCGGTGGTCGTTCCTGAACGATGTCTCGTATCGGCGGCTAGCATTCTCGATGCTGTGGGACTGGCAGCTCGGTGGCGCCGAGCAAAACCAGACACTATCGCTCTACGACTGCAATGGTCTGGCGCCCGACCAGGTGACCGTGGCGGGCCGAGCGCGCTACGACGCGTGCAACGTGTGGGGCATCGCGCCGCCGTTCGTGCAGTCCACGACGTTCTTGAAGCTACGCGAGGCGAGCATCGCCCTCGACCTGCCAGAGCGGTGGGCGGGCTGGTTCGGTGCCAGGAACGCGCGAGTGAGCGTTACAGGACGCAATCTGGTGCTGATCACAGACTACTTCGGCTACGATCCCGAGGAAAGCAACTTCGGCCAACAGGCGATATCGCGGAACATCGACCTCGGTCCCTATCCGCCGATGCGGAGTTTCTACTTCTCGATCACGGCGGGGTTCTGACCATGACGAACAGACTGCGGACTCGAACGGTCCTCGCCGCGGCTGCGGTGGCCGCCCTGCTCGGTGGCATCGCGTGCTCGGATTTCTTCAACGTGCCGAACACGAACCAGCCAAACCTGGAAGACTTGATCACGAACCCCACCCGCGCGAAGCTTTCCGCGGCGGCGACGGGCATCTTCGCGAGCGCCCGTGGCGACATCCAGGGAATTGTCTGGCGACTCGGGTCCCTCGGACGGGAGGGCATCAATCTCTCGGGTAACAACCAGCCGGACTACCAGGAGCCGTACTTCCTCGCGGCCCTCACCGGCAACTTCGGCGGCGCGTTGTGGGGAGGCCGTTACGGCGCGATCCGCAACGCCAACATCTATCTTACGGCGCTCGGCCGCGTGAGCACGGCCGAAGTCTCCGACCCCGAAAAGGCCGCGTCTCGCGGGATGGCGAATACGATGAAGGCGCTCGCCTTCCTCTACGTCGTCGAGGCGCGCGATTCGCTTGGGGCGCCGGTCGACGTGGACATCTCGATCACCGCTCCCCCCGCGCCATTCGTGGCGAAGGACAGCGTCTACGGATACGCCATCGGTCTCCTCGACTCGGCTCGAGCGGACCTCACGAGGGCCGGGACTGCGGCGTTTCCGTTCTCGGTCCCACCCGGACTGAACGGCACAGGTCTGAACGCGGCCGACTTCAGCTCGCCAGCGCTGTTCATCCCGTTTAACCGGGCTCTCGCGGCAAAGGCGCGGGTGCTGCGGGCCACGGCCGCGAACTGCGGGGCGCCGTGCTACACCGCGGCGCTTGCCGATCTCACGGCGTCGTTCATCACGAACAACGCCGCCGACTTCAAGACGGGCGCGTACTTCGACTTCTCCAACGCAGCGAACGACGTACCGAACGGTCTGTCCGAGCCACTCAACGGCGTCACGTTTTATGCCCACCCGTCGGACAGCGTGGACGCGCAGCTCCAGCCTGGCGGCCAGCCGGACCAGCGCGTCATCGACAAGATCGTCGCGGCGAAGGACACGCAGGTGCTGGGCGGGATTTCCGAAATCCCCGGCGAGCAGAAGTTCACGATCTATTTCACCGGTGCGAGCCCGGATCCGACGCGCCCGATTCCGATCATCCGTGACGAGGAGCTCGTACTGCTCCGCGCTGAAGCCGAGTGGTTCACTGGAGCGAAGCTGCCGGCGCTCGTCGACATCAATTTGGTCCGGCAGAATGCGGGGAAGCTGGCCGCGACGACGCTCACGATCGCGAGCCCCGACGCCGCGTTCGTGGCGGAGCTGCTCTACAACCGGCGCTACTCCCTGCTCTGGGAGCAGGGCACGCGCTGGATCGACGCCCGGCGATTCAACCGGATGGCGGACATTCCGAAGCAGCCGCCGACCGGCGGCAACGTGGCCAAGGTAATGCCCATCCCCGACCCGGAGTGCAATGGCCGCGGCTTGACGAATGGCTGCACACCGCTGACACCCTAGGCTGAGCGGACAGCCGCCAACAACGGGGCGCGAAGGTCGCGCCCCGTTCCTCGTCACCGTGCTGGCCTCACGGCACGAGCAACACCCCGACCATTCCCCCCAGCCCGTCGGATACCGCGGCCACACCGTTGGGCACGACCCAGTCGTTGCCGTCCACGAGCAGGTTGAAGTGGTACACGCCGCGCTTGAGCGCGAGCGTTCCCTCCCACAGATTCGCGCCCAACGAGCGTAGCGGCACCGGCCGCCACTGATTCCAGTCGCCCGCAATCGCCACCGAGCGCACACTCTCGAAGCGGAACTGCACCACGAGACTGTCACCGCGGGGGTCGGGAACGAGCGGTGACCATTGGGGACCCTTCGGAGAGGCGGCAGGCGCCGCAGGCGTGGTGTGGAGCCGCACGCCGAGCGTCAGGAACGCCGCCCGCGGCAGGCCCTGATACGGATCCTTCAGGTAGCTCCCGCCCCCCAACTCGAGCGCGATACTCGGCGAGACGAAGAATTGAAGAAAGGCGCTCCCGGCTGCGGTCGAAGGCGAGATGCGGGAAATCCGCGCGGCGGCCCAAACGGACGCGATCGCGGGCCACCGCGTGAGCGTGACCTGTGCGGCCGCGTCGGTGAACCACCCCTCGGGGAGCCGCGTCGGCTCGATCGTAAGCTGCCAATCGGCGCGTGTCGCGTCTCCGCCTGGCCGCCACCAGGCACGCGCGCGGGTGTGAAACGCCGTGGTCGATGCGTCGTTCGCGATCCACCCGGCTGAGGGCCCCGCGCCGACGCCGAACCCCCACCGCGGCCGGGACCACAAGAGCTCGCCGATGCCGTGGGCCGCCGCGGTCCAGCCGCCATCGGTCCAACTCATGCCCGCGAGGATCCCTTCCACGCCGATCCGCCACCCGTCGCGGAGCGGGCGCGACGCGAGCCAGAGGTCGCCGCGCCCCTGGCTCGACCACACTCCGCCGGGAAGCGAGGCGAACGACCCCGACACGTCGGCGCTGACGGTCGGGGACGCGAAGTGCAGGGTGGGGGAAAGCGACCCCGGGCTGAAGGTTGTCCCGCCGGAATCGCGCACGGTGCCGACGCCCACGCCGAACGACGCCCGCGCTTGAGCGCCCACTGGTCGGACGCCCAGGCCGGCGGCACATAGGAAAAGAAGAAACGGCCGCCACACGCGTACAAGCTAGCTCTGCGCGGCCGCTGCGGTGAGCGTGATCCTGGGCGAAAAAAAAGTAGGGGCGCAGCGTGCTGCGCCCCTACACCCTCTGTGCCCCTACACGCCTCCGCGGGTACGCTCCGGCCGTGCGTTACGGCCGGTGATTACCCGACTGGCCCGGGCTTGCCGGCTTATTGGGTGGCTGCGCCGGCACCGCCATGTGGGGCGCGCTGCCGGTGGGTGGCGCCGCGGGCGTGCTCACGCCAGGCACCGCCCGTCCGACGGGCGGAGTTGCGATCCAGCCCGGCCGGTGGGACAGTCCGCCGGCTACCTCGCCGCGACGCTGGGTCGCCCGGTGCTGAGCACCCTGGGAGTGCGCGGTAACCATGTCCTTCCCCTTGGGGGAGGCGTGGCCGTTGGGAATCGTGGGCGTCTGGGCTGCCAACAAACTCGGTAATGCAAAGGCTGTGGCGAGCCCGATAAGTTTCCGAATCATGCACCCTCCTTACATCCGCACGTGAAGGGGGCGGGCGGTGCCCCCCGTGCCTACGATCTTCGCTATGAAGACGGCGGCGGGAGGCTTCGGGTAACCCGCCTTACCGGAAGTCGCGGTGGGGCCGAACGTTACCTGCGTGCCACAACGCGACTCTTTAGGGCTGGAGCGGGTTGCCGCAGCCTCAGCGGTCGTCTACCATCCTCTGCGTACTCTGGCAGCTGAGGTGGCTCGGTTGGGTCTGCGGGAACAGGCGACAGACGGGGAAGTCGTCCACGCCGTGCTGGCGGGGGATGTGGAGCAGTACGCGGTGCTGGTGCACCGCTACCGCGATCGTTATGCGCGCTTCGCCGCCCGGATGCTCGGCTCGCTCGATGCGGCCGAAGACGCGGTTCAGGACGCGCTCGTTCGGGCATTCGATCAGCTGGCGCAGTGCCGGGAACCAGACAAGTTTGCGGGCTGGCTGTTTCTGATCCTGCGCAACCGCTGCTTCGCGGAGCGGCGTCGCCAGACGCGCGAAGGGCGAGGGCTTGAGGACAGGGACGAAGCGGTGGCCGGGCCTGACCGACCGGATGGGAATGTGGAGCAGGTGGAGCGGACGCGCGCGCTCGAGCAGGCGCTAGTCAAGCTGACGCCGGAGCAGCGCGAAGTGTTCGTGCTGAAGCACGTGGAAGGGTTGGCGTACGAGGAGATCGCAACCATGACCGGCGCCACGGTGGCGTCGCTCAAAATGCGGATGCATCGCGCGTATGATCGGCTGCGGGAGCTGCTGAAGGAGCACTCATGACCCAGGCGTATCATCAGTTGGTGAAGCGGCTGTTGGACGGGGAGCTGTCGCTCTCGGACCTGCCGCCCGAGCTCCGCGCCGAGGGCGCGGAGGCGCTGCGCCTGCTGGGCGCCGTGGATCGCACGCCCGTGTTGCTCCCGCTGCAACTGGACGCTCGCGTGATGGCCGAGGTGCGACGGCGCGCCCGCTCTCCGGTGCGGCGCGCGTGGCGTCGGTTGGTCGAGCCCCGGGACGTCGAGCTGCGGCTGCGGGTGCGACCTTGGGTGGTCTGGGGCGGCGCGCTCGCCGCGGCAGCCACCGTCGCGTTGCTCCTCGCCTGGCCGCCGGCGTCCCCGGGCGGCACACGGCTGGTTCGCACGGCCGCGAGCGACAGCGTGTACGTCCGGTTCGTGCTGTACGCTCCGGGGGCCCAACGGGTCGCGGTCGCGGGGACGTTCAACCAATGGGACCAGAACGCCGCGCGGCTGGTGCGGCTGGGAGCCGACGGGATCTGGACGATCACGCTGGCGCTGCCCCAGGGCCAGCACCAGTACGCCTTCGTGGTGGATGGTAAGCGCTGGGTCCCCGATCCGGCTGCCCCCGGTATCGATGACGGGTTCGGGCGGCGGAACAGTGTGGTCGCCGTGACCGCTCACGGGGCGCGCACGCTGTGAGACGCGCTGCCCTCGCCCTCGCGATCGCCTCGAGCGGCGCGCTACACCTCGCCGCGCAGCAGCCGGACGTGGCGGCGCGGCTGAACGGCCGGGTCCCCGCCGAGGTGGTGCCCGCCGTCGCGGGCGTCGCGGCTTCGGCCGCCAGCCGGGGCCTCCCGGTGGAGCCACTCATCCAGAAGGCGATCGAGGGCGGCGCGAAAGGTAGGCCGGCCCAGCAAGTGATCGCGGCGGTGCGCGCGCTTGCCGACCAGCTCGGCGCGGCGAGCGGTGCGCTCCGTTCGGGTGGCTTCGACCACCCGGATGCCGATCTCGTGGAAGGCGGGGCCTACGCGCTCGGCGCCGGACTTAGCGTGCGTCAGGTGCAGCACCTGGCCCGCGCGAGCCGGCCGCCCTACGAGCCGGCGCTCACCTTGCGGGTGGCGGGCACGCTCAAGGCACTCGGTGTCCCCCCAAAGAACACCCTCGACCTGGTGGAAGGCCTGATCAACGCCGGTGGCTCGCCCAGCGAGCTGCTCGATCTTCCCAGCGAGGTCCAGGCGGGCGTGGCCCACGGTGAGACGCCGGCGCAGGCGGCCGACGGCTTGGCGCGCGCCGCGGCGCATGCGCCGGGCAGCGGTCCGCCTGGCGGCGTGCCGCCGGGGCAGGCGAAAGGGCACGGGAACCCGCACAAACCCTGAGCGCGCGCCGGGGTTGCCGCGTACACACGCCGTGCCGGGCTGCCTCGAGCAACCCGGCGCGGCGTTTTCACTGCACTCCCCTCGGCACTCGCCCTCGCTAGATTCCCCTTCCCATGACCATTGCCCACAATCTCGGCTTCCCGACGCTGGGCGCGAATCGCGAGCTGAAGCGCGCCACCGAAGGCTACTGGAGCGGCAAGGTGCCACGCGCGGCGCTCCTCCAGACGGGCGCGGAGCTGCGGGCCGCGCACTGGCGGCTGCAGCGCGACGCCGGCGTCGATCTCATTCCGTCGAACGACTTCTCCTATTACGACCGGGTGCTCGACACGTGTGCTATGGTCGGCGCCGTTCCGGCGCGGTACGGGTGGGCGGGCGGCCCGCTCGACCTCGACACCTCCTTCGCGATGGCGCGGGGCGTGCAGTCCGGCGGGCGCGACGTGACCGCGATGGAAATGACGAAATGGTTCGACACGAACTACCACTACATCGTGCCCGAGTTCGAGCCGGGCCAGACGTTCCGCCTCGCGTCGTCCAAGGTGATCGATGAGTTCAACGAGGCCAAGGCGCTCGGCTTTCATACGAAGCCCGTGCTGATCGGTCCGGTGACGTTGCTCCTGCTCGGGAAGACCCGCGGGGAGGGGGCGGCGCGGTTCGATCGCCTCGAGCTGCTCGAAGCGTTGCTGCCGGTGTACGGTGACGTGCTGGCGCGGTTGGCCGCGGCCGGGGCGACGTGGGTCCAGCTGGACGAGCCGTGCCTCGCCCTGGACCGCACCACGGCGGAGCTCGCGGCATATGCCCGGGCCTATCGTTTCCTCGCTGAGCACGCGCCGCAGCTGCAACTGCTCGTCGCGACATATTTCGCGGGGCTCGACGACAATCTTGCGACGGCGCGGGACCTGCCCGTGGCAGGGCTGCACGTCGATCTCGTGCGGGCGGGGGGAGCGCAGCTCGACCAGCTGCTCAAAGCCTGGCCTAAGGGTCGGGTGCTCTCGCTGGGGGTGATCGACGGACGCAACATCTGGCGCGCTGATCTCGCCGCGGCGCTCGGGCTGCTCGAGCGCGCGCGCGAGCGGATCGGCGCCGACGACCTCTGGGTGGCGCCGTCGTGCTCGCTGCTACACGTCCCAGTCGACCTGGATCTGGAGCGCCGGCTCGACGCGGAGCTGAAGAGCTGGCTCGCGTTCGCCAAGCAGAAGCTGGCCGAGGTGGCCACGCTGGCGCGGGCGGTGCGCGACGGCCGCGCGGCAGTGGCGGCGGAGCTGGAGGCGAACGCTCGGCTGATCGCCGGCCGGCGCTCGTCGCGGCGGATCCACGAGCCGGCCGTCAAGCAGCGCGCGGCCGGCGTGAGCGAGAAGGACATGCGGCGCGCCTCGCCGCACGCCGCGCGTCGCAAGCGACAGCTCCGTCTGCCGCTCTTTCCCACGACGACGATCGGCTCGTTCCCGCAGACAGCCGAAGTGCGCGCGGCGCGAAAGAAACTCCATGACGGCAAGCTGACGCCGCAGGAGTACGATGCCTTTATCGCCGACCAGATCGCGCGCACGCTCAAGCTGCAGGAGGAGCTGGGGCTCGACGTGCTGGTGCACGGGGAGTTCGAGCGGAACGACATGGTCGAGTACTTCGGCGAGCAACTCCAGGGCTTCGCCTTCACCGAGCACGGCTGGGTACAGTCGTACGGCACGCGCTACGTGAAGCCGCCGCTCATCTACGGGGACGTGTCGCGCCCCAAACCGATGACGGTGCGCTGGAGCACGTACGCGCAGTCCAGGACGTCGAAGCCGGTGAAGGGGATGCTCACCGGCCCGGTGACCATCCTGCAGTGGTCGTTCGTGCGCGACGATCAGCCACGCGCCGAGACCGCGAAGCAGCTGGCGCTCGCAATCCGCGACGAGGTGAAGGACCTCGAGGCCGCGGGGATCCGCGTGATCCAGATCGACGAACCGGCCTTGCGCGAGGGCCTGCCGCTGCGGCGGGCGGAGTGGCCGGCGTACCTCGACTGGGCGGTGAACGCGTTCCGTCTCGCGACGAGCAGCGTGTCGGACGCGACCCAGATCCACACCCACATGTGTTACAGCGAGTTCAACGACGTCATCCGCGTGATCGAGAAGATGGACGCCGACGTCATCTCGATCGAGAACGCGCGCTCGGGCTCGGAGCTGCTCGAGGCCTTCAAGGAGTACAAGTACCCGAATGAGATCGGTCCGGGGGTCTACGACATCCACTCGCCGCGCGTGCCGAGCGCGGCGGAGATCGGAGCGGCCCTGAAGCGGATGCAGGGCGTGCTGAATGACCGCCAGATCTGGGTGAACCCGGACTGCGGGCTGAAGACGCGCGGCTGGGAGGAGACCCTCCAGGCGCTCCGCCATATGGTGCAGGCGGCGCGGCAGCTGCGGCCGGTGCCCACCGGGGGTTGAACGCATCCGCAGGCCGCAGCATACTTCGGATATGGACGCCGAGATCCGTATCACCGCCGAGCCGATCGACACCGCCCGCTGCAAGTTCCTCGTAAGCCTGCCGGTGCACTCGGGCGGCGTGCGGCGGTTTGCGTCGTCCGAGGCGGCGCAGGGTTCGCCGCTCGCCGAGGCGCTCTTCGCGATCCCGGGTGCCGAGGTGACCGAGGTCATCGTCTCGGGCAACCTCGTCACGGTGGTCAAGCGGAGCCCAGCGCCATGGCAGGCGATCGGCAAGTCGGTCGGCGCGGCGATCCGGTCCGTGCTCGCGAGCGGCCACGCGGCCGTCGCGCCGAAGACCGCGGCGGCGGCTGCGCCGAGCGGGGTCGACGACGATGCGCTCTATGACCGCGTGGCCGAGCTGTTCGACGCTCAGGTCAACCCGATGGTCGCCCGGCATGGGGGACGAGTGGAGCTGATCGACGTGCAGGATGCGGTCGTCATGCTCCGGATGGCCGGCGGCTGTCAGGGGTGCGGGATGGCCGACGTGACGCTGCGCCAGGGCATCGAGGCGATGCTCCAGGAAGCCGTCCCGGAAGTCAAAGGGATCGTGGACATCACCGATCATACGGCGGGCACCAACCCCTACTTCGCCGCCGCCAAAAAGTAAGGGCACGGCAATGCCGTGCCCCCCCCAGCCGCGGCTGCTGCTGCTCCTTCCAACCGCCACCTACCGCGCCACGGCGTTCGTGGAGGCGGCGCACCGCTTGGGTGTGGCGCTCACCGTCGCGTCCGAGCTCCCGAGCACCTTCGAGCAGGCCCAACCCGACAGGCTCCTGACGCTCGACTTCTCCGACCCGGAGCGAGCGGCGCAGCAGGCGTACCAGTTCGCGCGAACGCTCCCGATCGCCGGCGTGATCGGCGTGGACGACACCGCCGCGGTCGTCGCCGCGGCGATTGCCGAGCGCCTGGGGCTCAAGGGCAACCCGGTGTCGGCTGCCCTCGCGGCGCGCGACAAGCACCTCCAGCGGAGCGAGCTCGCCCGGCGCGGCGTGCCGGTGCCGCGGTTTGAGCTGCACGGGCTCGGCGAGGACGTGCCGGATCTGGCCGCGCGCGTGCGCTACCCCTGCGTGCTCAAGCCGCTGCGGCTCTCGGCCTCGCGCGGCGTGATTCGCGCCGACGACCCGCCGGGGTTTGTGGCGGCATTCGCGCGGCTCCGACAAATCCTCGAGCAGCCCGAGGTGGCGGCGTGCGGCGGCTGGGCGCGGTACGTCCTGGTCGAAGATTTCGTCCCGGGGCCCGAAGTGGCGCTCGAGGGTCTCGTGATCGAAGGCCGGCTCCATGTGCTCGGGCTGTTCGACAAGCCCGACCCACTCGACGGCCCCTTCTTCGAGGAGACCATTTACCTCACACCATCGCGCTTCCCGCAGCTGGCCCGGCAGGCCATCGTCGGGTGCGGGCAGGCGGCCGTAGCCGCGCTGGGCTTGCGGGAGGGGCCGATCCACGCCGAGCTGCGCTACAACGCGACGGGGCCGTGGCTGATCGAGCTCGCGGCGCGGCCGATCGGGGGGCGATGCAGTGCGGTACTCCGGTTTGCGGCCGGGGAAGGGGGAAGGGGAACCGGGCCGGCGTCGCTCGAGGAGCTGATCATTCGCCACGCGCTGGGGATGCCGCTTCCCACGCTCGAGCGGGAGGAGCGGGCCGCGGGCGTGATGATGATCCCGGTGCCGGGAGCGGGGGTGTTGCGGGAGGTGCGGGGGATCACCGAGGCGCGTGCGGTGCCGCTGGTCGAGGACGTGGTGATCACGGCACACCTGGGCCAGGCGCTCGTGCCCTGGCCCGAAGGGTCGCGCTACCCGGGGTTCATCTTCGCGCGGGGGGAGACATCGGAAGCGGTCGAGGCGGCGCTGCGCGCGGCGCACCGCCGCCTCGCCTTCGTCATCGGATAAGGGCGCAGCGTGCCTGCGCCCCTACATCACACCGCCGTCGCCACGCATTCCAGCCAGTTGCGCGGCACGTTGTGGAACCCCGTCTCGTCCATGGCGCGGCGCAGTCCCTCCTGGAGCGCTTGGGCGCCCTCTTCGAGCGGCACGCCGGGCAGCGCGCCCTCGATGAAGAGGGAGAAGCGCCCGATGTCTTCGATGCTCTCGGGCGTCATCTCGATGCGCACGAGCTCGACGCTCGGCCGCGAGAAGCCGGCGTGGACGCACAGCTCGGCGTACTCGTCCGCGGTGAGAAACTGGCGCGCGACGGCCGTGGCGGTGTGCTGCACGTCCAGCCCGCGCTCCCGGAGCACCTGCACCGCCCGCACGACCCAGCGCCGCCAGAAGCCCGACGTCCCCTCGACATAGGCGCCGTTGAAGAACGTCGTGTTGAAGGCGAACACGCCACCTTGCTTCAGAACTTTGCGAATCTCCCCGATGACCTGGGCCTTGTCCGGCACGAGGTGGATCGCGTTGAGGAAAACGACGGCGTCGGCCGACGAGACGAGGCGCGAGACCCACTCGGCACTGCCCTGGACGAAGTCGACCACTCTGGAATGAATCGCGGCGCGCGCCTTGGTGAGCGCCGATGGGGACGGATCGATCCCGATCACCTTCGCGTTGCGGGCGTCGTCCAGGCGTTCCAGGATCAGCTTCGTGACCGCCCCCGGCCCGCACCCCAAGTCGACGATCTTGCGGCGCCCGGGGCAGATCACTCGCTCCACGATCCAGCGGTTGACCTCGGTGAAGAACGGATGCCGCGTGAACGCTTCAAACGAGAAGCGTTCGGACTCATCCACCGTGCGACCAGCCATGCGACCTCCCGGTCCTACAGCTTGTGGACCCCGAGCGCGCTCAAGTGTACGTCGAGGTTGTGATTCACGCGATAGCCCACGATTCCCCGCGTGTCGAGTCGCGCCGCCGGGGCGGAGTAGACGTCCTTCCCATTCACCTGGAAGGTGACTGTGCCGCCGCGAACCGAAATACTCAGCTCGTTCGTCGCCTGGCCGGCCGAGTCCGCCTTCACGACCGCGTCGTTGTCGGTCCAATCGGGGGTGACCACGGCGGTCGAGTCGCCCGCGACACGCCGCTTCACCAGGAACTTCCCGTCACCGCGGACCAGGAAGTAGGTGTAGCGATTCTGGGCGTCGGCCAGATGGCTGCCGCCGATGAACAAGCCGTACGCCTCCGGGTGGCGCGGGTTCTTGGTCTGCGTGAACGTCGCGACTACATGGTAGTTGCCCGTTGCCTTGTCCCGGTCCCGCCACAGGATGACGGCCGGACCGAGGGTCACGTGCATGCCCTTCCCCATCGTCGTGATCTTCGCGTCGGCGAGCGGCCGGTTCTTGTCGGTTCTGGCGTGCCAACCGGTGGGGAGTGCGCCGCCTCCGGCGATCTTCGTGTCGGGGTCGCGGTCTTGGGCGGACGCCCCTCCCGCGGGACCCAACCACAGCAGCATGCACACGGCCGCAGCCGACAACGGGGTAGCACCCATCGGCAACCATGCCTCGCGCATCGGGAATAGGGCTAGACGGCCCCCGTAATGGTGCTAGTATGCAAATCTAACGAAAATCTAAGTGACCCAGCCAAAACGTCTTAGTCAAGAGGCCGAGCGAACGCTGATTCGGCGCCTGAAGGCGCGGGACGAGCGGGCGCTGGAAGAGCTGTACGACCTGCTGGCGCCGTGGGTGCTGGGCCTCGCCTTCCGCATCCTGCAGGACGAGGATGAGGCCGAGGAGGTCGTGGCGGACGCGTTCGCGCAGGTGTGGCGTCGAGCCGACAAGCACGATGCGCAGCGCGGCCCTCTGGTGCCGTGGATTCTCGCGATCGCGCGGAACCGGGCGCTGGATGCGCTGCGGCGACGCCGGCGGTGGTGGCGCAAAGCCGAACGGTGGGAGCAGGCGCGGTCCGCTGAGCGGGGTGCCGACCCCGGACCCGCGCCCCACGAGGCGTCGGTGCCGGGCTGGCCGCTGCACCGCGAGGTGCATGCGGCGCTTGCGGCGCTACCCGAGGAGCAGCGCCGCGTCGTGCTGCTCGCCTACTTCGAGGGGCTGACGCACAGCGAGATTGCTCGGCGGCTGGACCAGCCGCTCGGCACGGTGAAGACGCGGCTGCGGATCGCGCACCAGAAGCTGAGCGCGGCACTCGACCACTTAAAGGATTGGACGGCGTGACGGACTGGCTGGGCATGGCGGCGCACCCGAGAAGCCCGGACCCCGAGCTGAAGGCACGGGTGCTCGGGCGCGCCCTGCGGCGGCCGCGGCGGATCTGGCCGCTCGCGGCGGCGGCGGCGTTCCTGCTGGCCGTCGGCGCGGGTGGCGGCTACTGGGCCTCGCGCACGATCCGCGGCCTGCGTGCGGAGCGCGACACGCTCTCGGCCCGCCTCGCGGCGCTCCAAGACACCGTGAACAGCTTCATTCACGGGACGGCGACGCGGCTCGTGCAGGTGCCGGTGTCGACTGGAGGCCGGCTCGGGGCCGTCACCATCTTCGCCGACGGCGCGCGCCATCGCTGGCTGGTTCGCTGCGACGGCCTCGCCCCGAACGAGCCCGACCAGGCGTATCAGCTGTGGTTCATCACCGACAAGGGGATGAGGACCGCGGCGATCATGCCCATGGATGAGGAGCGCCCCATGGTCATGGCGCTCGAGATGCCCGGGGGCGACGCGCGGGTGATGGGTGCGGCGATGAGCATCGAGCCCCGAGCGGGCTCGGCTGAGCCCCGCGGCCCGATGGTCTTCCACCTGTTGCTCTAGATTTTCTTGTCCGCGAGATCATGCACCGTCTCGAGGTCGACGATCTTGAGGCGCCGTCTCCCCAGCGGCAGCGTGATCGCCACGGCCTCGCCCACCTTGCCGCCCAACAGCGCCTTGCCGAGCGGTGAGGCCATGGAGACGGGCATCTCTGCCGCGTCGTCGTCGCCCTCGATGAACTCGCCGAGCGTGAGGGCGTAAGTCTCCCGCTTCTTCGTGTCGAGATCCTGCACCGTGACCCGCGAGCCAAAGCCCACGCGATCGCGCGGGATGTCGTCCTCCTTCACGCTCGAGAGCTTGGAGAGCCGGAGCCGGAGGTGCGACGCGCGCGCCTGAGCGAACTGCTGCCGCTCGAGCGCCGCCTTGTATTCGGAGTTCTCGCGCAGGTCCCCGTGGGCGCGCGCCTTCTCGATCTCCTTCGGGAGGACGAAGTTGATCTCGTGATTGAGGCGCTCGACCTCGGCCTGCAGCTTGTCTCTGAGTTCGCTGAGCATAGAGGATCTGAAAGCTAGCCGCGCCAGAGTCCGCGGCTCAAGCCGCGGCTTGGCCCTACTGAAGCGGAGCAGTCGCCCGTTTTACGGGCAGGCGCCGAGCCGCGGGTTCACTCGCGCAAACGTCGGACGCCAGTCATCTTTCTCCCGTGCCCCTGAATTTTCGCACCTACCACGACCTGACTGAACCCGATCGCTCGGGGTTGGCGGCGCAAATCGGTGCCCAGCGGCGGCGCGTAGCCGACCGCCTGGCGGCGGTCGCCCGCGTCGTGGCGGTCATGAGCGGTAAGGGGGGGGTGGGTAAGAGCTTCGTAACGGCCCACCTCGCCCGAGCCCTGGCCCGGATGGGGCGCGCGGTGGGCGTGCTCGATGCGGACCTGAATGGTCCCACCGCCCCCCACCTGCTCCGCCTCCCCGTTGCCAGTTGCACGGTGCACGACGGCGTCGTCGAGCCTGCCGTGAGCCCGGAGGGGGTCCGATGCTTCTCGATGGGACTGCTCATCGAGGACGGCCGCCCGCTGGCGTTCCGCGGCCCGGCCGCGGAGAGCTTCGTATGGCGAGGAGCGCTCGAAGCCACGGCGTTGCGCGAGCTGCTCGCGGACGTGGCGTGGGGCCGGTTGGACGTCCTGCTCGTCGATCTGCCGCCCGGGATGCAGCGCCTCGCGGAGCTGGCCCAACTGCTGCCAGCGCCCCCGGCCGTGCTCACGGTGACCATCCCTACCCCTGAGTCGCGCGACGCCGTCCGCCGTGCCATGCACGCAGCACGCGATTGCGGGTCGGAGCTTCTCGGCATCCTCGAGAACATGGCGGGGGGGGAGTTCGCGGGAAGCGCGGGCGAAGAGCTGGCGACGGAGTTCGCCGTGCCGATGCTTGCCCGCGTCCCGTTCCATCCCAGTGCGGGCGTATGGGAGGCGCTCGCACGAAGAGTGGAAGGTGCGTCGTGAGCGTCCACACGCTGAAGCGTGGGCTCGGCACTGCGTTGCCCTTAAGGGCAGCGTCTCGCCGAGCCCAGGCTTCAGCCTGGGTTGAGTGGGAACCCGATCGGTGAAATTCTTGTGCGTCGAGTGCGACCGCCAAATGGCGTTCGAGGAGCGGCAGCTCCCGGGCGACGGCACCCTCGCCGCGGCGTTTCGCTGCCCGCAGTGCGGCCGGGTGGTCGCGATGCTGACGAACCCGATGGAGACCCAACTGGTCGCGTCGCTCGGCGTGAAGATCGGGGGGGCGACGTTGTCTCCCCAGCCACTCGAAATCATTCGCGGCACGGTCGCCACGGGAAAGCACGATGCGTTCGAGGAATCGGGGGAAAAGGGAGAAGCGAGAGGTCCGATCTGGTCAGGGGAAGCCCAGGAACGCTTGGCCCGGGTCCCAGGGTTCGTGCGCGGGATGGTGAAGAAGATCTACGCCGAGTACGCCCGAGAGCACGGCCTCGCCGAGATCACGCCCGCCGTGATGGATACGGCACGGAGCGAATTGGGGCTCGAGGGGATGTGAGCAGGCTGCAAGAGCGGATCGTCCATGGCCTGCGGGTCGTCATCGATCGCGACCAGTGTGTGGGGTTCGGGGACTGCGTGAAGGAGGCACCCGAAGGTTTCGAACTGGACGACGCGACCGTGGCGGTGTTCCTGGATCCGGAGGCCGTCGAGCGGGAGCGGCTGCTGCGGGCGTGCGACGCGTGCCCGGTGGATGCCATAACCGTTTGGGACTCAGAGGGTAGGCAACTGGTGCCAGGAGAGTCCACGGCTAGACGCACAGACGCACAGTAGTGAATAGGAAGTAGTCGGCAGGAGTACCCGCTCACTCACCCCTCTTCACCGCTGTGCGTCTGTTGCGTCTAGCCGTTGCATCTTCTGTTCCCCGCTTACTTGACAGCCTGTTGAGTGGCTCACATACTCGCCGCGCTCTCAGAGGGAGGTGTCGGTGTACCGCGAGATCTTCGTCCCCGTCGACAACTCCCGGCATTCGGACTGGGCGGTTGACCGGGCGATCGAGCTGTGCCGCAAGGCCGGCGGTCGCATCACCGGCAATCACGTCTACGCCGCGCGCCTGCACGACGTCCGCTTCCGGCAACTCGAAACGGGGCTCCCCGCTCAGTTTCAGACCCCCGAGGAGATCAAGAAGCAGCGCAAGATCCACGACAAGCTGATCGAAAAAGGCCTGCAGCTGATAGCTGACAGCTTTTTGGACCAGCTCGGCGCGCGGTGTGACGCGGCAGGCGTCGGCTTGACTCGCCAGCTCCTGGAAGGCATCAACTACGAGGAAATCGTCAACGAGGTGAACCGTGGCGCCGGTCGGCTGCCGGGGCTCATCGGCTTCGACCCCAACCGCGCCGCAGGCTACGACGGCGGGGAGCGGGTGCGCAGCGACGTGAAAGTCGGCGAGAACGGCCGGCTCGTCGCGGAGGAGGAGGATGCCGCCGCCCGGCTCGTCGGCTCGTCGGGACGCCGCTACGACCTCCTCGCCATCGGTGCACACGGCCTCGGCCGCCAGCCCTACTCGCAGCTGGGCGGAGTGGTGGCGCGCGTGCTGCGCGGCGTCGAGAAGGACGTGCTCATCGTGCGGGACGATCGGCCCTTCGACGGCGGCCGCTTCCTGGTGTGCGTGGACGGCTCGTCGTACGGGTACCGGGCGATGCGCGTCGCGCTCGAGCTGGCGCACGCGTTCGGCGGGTCGCTGTACGTGTGCAGCGCGTTCGACGTGGAGTACCACCACGTCGTGTTCCACAACATCAAGGACGTGCTCTCCTACCAGGCCTCGAAGGTCTTCAAGTTCGAGGAGCAGGAGGAGCTGCATAACAACATCATCGACAAAGGGCTCCTGAAGCTGTGTCAGGCGAACCTGAAGCGCGCCGAGGTGATGGCGCGGGAGTTCGCCGACGTTCCGATCGCGACCCAGATCCTCATCGGCAAGCCGTTTCAGGTGGTCATGCAGTGGGCCGAGGAGATCAAGCCGTCGCTGCTGGTGCTCGCCCGTCACGGGGCTCACCGCATTGAAGGCACGCAGCTCGGCAGTCAGGCCGAGAATCTCGTGCGACTGGCAACGTGCAACGTGCTCCTGGCGGGGACCGTGGGCATCCGCCCCGAAGACATCCCCTGGATCGAGGAGGACGGCGTGGCGGGCCTCCCCTGGGCGCCCGAGGCCGAAGTGCGGATCCTGCGCGTCCCGCCTTTCGCGCAGGGGATCGCGCGCCGCGCGGTCGAGGAGTACGTGCTCGAGCAGACCCACGGCGAGGCGGCGACCGTCACGAACAAGTGGCTCGACGAGGCGATCCAGAAGCTGCTTCCCACGCACATGCAGCTGATCATGGGGATCGGCACGGCGGAGGAGCTCGCGCTGGCCGAGGTGAAGGCGCAGGAGCAGCTGAAGGCGACGAAGGTCCTGGGGCACGACTCCGACCCCCAGCCCCTGACCCCTGACGTCGAAGTCCGGTGTCCGGTGACCGGGGCTGTGAGCACGCGTCCCCGCGTCGCCACCGATCCCATCGTGTGGACGGAAGAGGCGTGGTCGCGCCTCCAGCTGGTGCCACTCATCGCCCGGCCGCTGGCCCGCAACACGGTGGAGCGGTTCGCGCGCGGCCACGGCATCTGGCGCGTCACGACGCCTGTGATGGACGACAACAAGCAGGCGATGATCGCCGCCGACGAGTTCGACGTCGAGACGATGATGGTGATGTTCACCGAGCTGCGCGCGAAACAGATCCGGGCGGAGGCGGAAGGAACCGATGCGCTTTCTCCCGAGATGCGCGCGTTCATCGAGGAGGCGAAGGCACAGGGCATCACGCGCTGCCCCATCCGGGACATCGAAGCGAAGATGGGGAAGTGCCCCGTCGATTTCAAAGGCATGACGCCCCAGGAGGCGAAGGAGGCGATCGAGCGCGTGCTCGAGGAGCAGGCGGGCGACTGACGTGGACTACGTCCCCCACGTGGTGGCCTGGAACCTGACGCGGCGCTGCAACCTGGAGTGCGCGCATTGCTACATCGCGGCGGGTCCCCGCGAAAGCGCCACTGGAGAGCTCGACACGGCGGCGTGCCTCGGCATCGTCGACCAGGTGCTCACGGTGAGCCCCGCCCCGATGCTGATCCTCTCGGGCGGCGAGCCGTTGTTGCGCGAGGACCTGACCCACATCGCTCGCTATGCCTCCGGGAAGGGCGCCACGGTGGTCGTGGGCACGAACGGGACGCTGCTCACCGACGAACGGATCGCGGCGCTCAAGGCAGCGGGCGTGCGCGGGGTCGCGGTGAGCGTCGATTCGCTCCGCCCCGCCTATCACGACAACTTCCGGCACGGCCGCGGCTCGCTCGCGGATACGCAACGCGCGCTGGCGCGGCTCACCCGGCAGCGGCTCGATTTCATCATCCAGACCGCGGTCACCAAGGGCAACCGCGCCGAGCTCGGGGCGCTGGTCGCGTGGGCGGCGGCGCAGGGGGCGGTGTCGTTCAACTGCTATTTCCTCGTCGCCACGGGGCGCGGGGCGGCGCTCACGGACCTGACGCCGGCGGACTACGAGGCTGTGCTCGCCGATCTGGGGCGCTGGCAGCGGGAGTTCCGCGGCCGGATGCTGGTGCGCGCCAAGTGCGCGCCGCACTTCATGCGGCACGTTCACCAGAGCGATGCCGAGTCCCCCGTTCTGAACTACGAAACCCGCTGCCCGTGCGGTACCCAATACTGCCGCATCACGCCGGATGGGAAGCTGACGCCCTGCCCCTACCTGCCGGAGGTGGCGGGCGACCTGGGTACGCAGAGCTTCGCGGAGATCTGGCGGTCGGCGCCGCTGTTCCGACAACTGCGGGACGGCCGGTTGGGGGGGAAGTGCGGCGGATGTGAGTATCGCCGGCTGTGCGGGGGGTGCCGCGCCCGCGCGTTCGCGCTCGAGGGGGACGTGCTCGCGGCCGATCCGTCGTGCGTATACGAGCCGGTACCTGGCGCACCGGTCATCGAGGCGGTGCGCGAGGTGACCTACGGCGCGGAGTTCCGACCGGCACTCAGCTGGACTCCGGCCGCGCGGGAGCGGGTCGCGCGCATCCCGTCGTTCGTCCGGGGCGTCGTGATGCAGCGGGTGGAAGACTGGGCGCGGCGGCAGGGGCGGAGCGAGATCACTCCTGAGCTGCTCGCGGAGGTGCGGCAAGCCATGCCGATCGATTTCTCCAAGAGGCAGCCCTTCTTCGTGGCTGATAGCTAATGGCCGACGGCGCCGTTCTTCTGTTGCAAGCCGCGGCCGACACGAGCCACGCGTACGGCGAGTTCCCCCTCGTCGGCGCGCGAGCGGCGGTGTGGATCGCGGCCGAAGTGCACCTGATGTTCGCCGCGTTCGTGCTCGGGGTGCCGATGTTTGCCGTCGTGACGGAGGCCATCGGCATCTTCGGGAAGGACGAGCGCTATGACCGCTTGAGCAAGGAGTTCACGCGGCTGTTGCTGGTGGCGTACAGCGCGACGGCGATCTGGGGGGCGATCCTCGTCTTCTTCCTGGCGACGCTGTATCCCCGCTTCTGGGCCTACCTGACGGCGGTATTCGGGCCGTCGATGTGGGCGTACGCGGCGCTGTTCTTCCTCGAGTCCTTCACCCTGTACCTCTACTACTACGGCTGGGACCGCTGGAAGAAGGGCCGGGCGAAGGTCGGGCACTGGACGCTGGGCATCCTGCTCAACGTCTGGGGCACGATCGTGATGTTCATCGCGAACTCCTGGCTCACGTACATGATGACCCCGCCGCGGGACATCACTCCCAGCACCGACCCGACGACGATCAAGCTGTGGCACGCGATCGCGAACGCGACGTGGATGCCGATCAACGTGCACCGGCTGATCGCGAACGTGGTGTTCGGCGGCGCGATCGTGGGCGCGTACGCGAGCTACCGCTTCCTCGCCGCGCGCACCGAGGAGGAGCGTGCCCACTACGATTGGATGGGCTACGTGGGGAACTTCATTGCGATGTCGGCCCTCATCGTGCTTCCCTTCGCAGGCTATTGGCTGGGGCGCGAGATCTACCAGTACGACCAGTCGATGGGGATCACCATGATGGGCGGCTTCATGAGCTGGCTGTGGGTGATCCAGGCGTTCCTCATCGCGGTGCTGTTCCTGACGGGGAACTACTATCTCTGGATCGGCATGGGCCGCATCCCCGGGGCCGAGCGGTTCCGGCCCTATACCAAATGGCTGCTCATCATCCTGGTGCTCGGCGCCATCGTGTGGGGCACGCCGCACACCATGATCGCGGATTCGAAGGAGCTCGCGGCCATGGGCGGCTCGCATCACCCCTTCCTCGGCGCCCTCGGCGTCATGAGCGCGAAGAACACGGCGGTGAACTTGATGATCCTCACCACATTCCTGTCGTTTCTCCTGTACCGCCGCGCCAACACGCGGCCCGTCGTTCCCTGGGCCCGGACCGGGACCATGATCCAGGGCGGGATGTTCGCCATCGCCGCCGGCATCGTCTTGTTCTACGGCATCCGCGGCTATTTCGTCGAAGCGATCGTCCGGATCGGCTTCAGCGTCTATCAGGTGCTCGCCGTGCTCGCCTGCATCCTGTGCGTCACGGTGATCGACCTGCTGATGGCGCGCGGCGCCCAGTCGCTCGGCGCGATCCGTTGGGGCAAGATGCCGCCCCGCTCGCAGTACGCCCTGTTCATCCTGGCCGTGACGTTCACATGGCTCATGGGGCTGATGGGGTTCGCGCGCTCGGGCATCCGCCAGTACTGGCACGTGTGGCAGGTGATGCAGGACACCAGCCGGTACGCCGCCACGCCCGCGCTCGGCTACGCCTCGAAGATGATCAGCCTGTGCGTGCTCATCTTCCTGTGCCTGGTGGCGTTCGTGTTCTGGCTCGGCGGACTCGCCGAGAAGTCCACCTTCGTCGCCTCCGGCGGGCGGGAGGCAGGGGCCCAGCATGTGGGCCACTAACCTCAAAGTCGTCGGCGTCGTGCTCGGGACGCTGGCGCTCTATACCCTGATCGCCAACAAGATCCCCCAGGTGCAGTCGGAGGTGCCCCAAGCGCTCACCCTCGGCGCGAACGTCACGCCGGAGCAGCTCGTGTCCGCCGGGGAGAAGGTCTTCACCGGCATCGGTGGCTGCACGACGTGCCACGGGCTCGGCACGCGGGCGCCCAACCTGCTCACCGACGAGAGGGGCACGGGGCCGATCGGCGTGCGCTGCGCCAAGCGCGAGCCGGGGAAGAGCTGCAAGCAGTATCTCTTCGAGTCGCTCGACAACCCCACCGCATACGTCGTCCCGGGCTACCAGCCGATCATGCCGGTGATGACGAAGCAGCTCTCGCCCCAGCAGATCTGGGCCGTGATCGCGTTCCTCGAGTCGCAGGGCGGCACCGTGGACGTGACGGCGTCGGACATTCCGGCCGAGGGCGGGGCGGTAGCCCCGGGCGTCAGCCCGGGGCCCACGGGCCCGGGGCTCGCAGGCGGCAGCACCGACCCCAAGGCGATCATCCAGGCCGCGGGCTGTCTGGCGTGCCACAAGCTCGACGGCCAGGGGCAGGTGATCGCACCGGACTTGACCCACGTGGGCTCCCGCCGCACCGCGGAATCGATCCGGAAGAAGATCCTCGACCCCACGTCGTCGATCGCGAAAGGATACGCGAAGCTCGCCGGCATCATGCCCAAGACGTTCGGCACGATGCTGAACGCCGCGCAGCTCGAAGCGCTGGTGCAATACCTGGCCGCGCACAAATGAACTTGCGCCGCTACACCGACCACCCGTTTTGGCAGGCCGTGGGGATTCTGGTGGCGGCCTACGCGGTGATCGTGTACGTCGTGCCGCTGCTGCCGGGGAGCGCGCTCGTGCCGAAGAGCGTGGTGCTCCAGTACATGGCGACCGTGTTCGTGGGCGTGCTGATCTACGTGAGCGATAACGAGGAGCGCTGGGCCCGCTTCCGGGAGCCGCTCCACGCCGCCTTGGTCGAGCCGCGCCTCCGGCTGGTGCGTGCCGGGCTGCTCGTGGCCGTACCAGCGCTCGTCGGGCTCGTCGCCTACGGCCAAGTGCGGACGTCCGTGACCGCGCCGCCGAACCTGCGCTCGATCCACCCCGCGCCGCCGGCGGAGATCACGTTCCGCGGGAAGTCGATCACGCTCACCGGGCTCGACAATCCGTTGCGCCAGCACCCGGAGTCGACGCCCGCGTACACGGCGGACGGCAAGCGGATCTACTACCAGAACTGCCTGCCCTGCCACGGCGATCATCTGGACGGCCAGGGGCACTACGCCCCCGGGTTCAATCCCCTGCCGGCGAACTTCCAGGACAACGGCACAATCGCCCAGCTCACCGAGAGCTTCGTGTTCTGGCGGGTCGCGAAGGGCGGTCCCGGCCTGCCGCGCGAGGGCACGCCGTGGAACTCGGCGATGCCGCGGTGGGAGGACTTTCTGACGGAGCGCGAGATCTGGTCCGTGATCCTGTTTCTCTACGATCAAACGGGATGGACACCAAGAACATGGGAAAAGGCCGGGGAAGCGGGAACGGGGAAGGGGAATGATTAGCGCGCTGCTGGCGCTCGCGCTCGCGGCGGGGCCACCCTTCCCTCTTCCCCCGCTTCCCGTGCAAGACACGACGAAGGGAAGGGCGGTCTATGAGAAGTGGTGCGCCGGCTGCCACGGCGACACCGGCGCGGGCGACGGTCCCGCGGCGGCGTACATGCTGCCGCGCCCGCGCAACTTCACCGGCGCGGTTTACAAGATCCGCACGACCGCGAGCGGGCAGCTGCCCACCGACGCCGATTTGATGCATGCCATCGACGAGGGCCTGCCCGGCAGCGCGATGCCGGCGTGGAAAGGCCGGCTCTCGGACGCCGAGCGCCGCGACGTGATGGCGTACTTGAAGACCTTCTCGTCGTTCTTCACCGACACGAGCCAGCACGTGGTGGCGCTCAAGTTCGGGAACGAGCCGGGCGGCGGGTCGGCCCCCGAGGCGCTCAAAGTCGGCCGGCTGTTCTACGACTCGATCGGGTGCCGCAAGTGTCACGGCGACCAGGGCCGGGGCGACGGGCCTTCCGCGCCCACGCTCAAAGACGACGCGGGATTCCCGATCTACGCCGCGGACCTACACCAGAGCTGGCGGTTCCGCGGCGGTGCGAGCGTGGCGGACGTGTACCGCCGCCTGCGCACCGGGCTCGACGGCACGCCGATGCCGTCGTTCTCCGACCTGATCGAGCAGAAGTTCCTGACCGACGAACAGCTGTGGCGACTCGCCCAGTACGTGCGCAGCCTGTCGCCGGTGCGGACACCGGAGGTGCGCGACGTGATTCACGCGCCGCGGGTGGCGGGGCCGCTCCCGGCAGCGCCGGGCGACTCGGCGTGGGCGCGCGTGGACCGATACTGGTTCCCGCTCGTCGGCCAGGTGATCCGGAAGCTCCGCTGGTTCGCGCCCGCGGTCTCCGGCGTGTGGGTGCAGGCCGTACACGACGGGAAAGCCGTCGCCGTGCGGGTGAGCTGGGACGACCGGTCCCCGAGCCCCGACACGGCGTGGCTCGGCTTCGAGCGGCGGGTGCGCGAGACCGTGGCCGGCGACGACTCGGGCGCCGGCCCTCCGGGGGGACTCTGGCCCGACCAGCTGGCGGTGCAGTTCCCGCGGCGGATTCCTGAGGGGATGGAGCGGCCGTACTTCTTGATGGGCAGCGAGACCGATGCGGTGTACCAGTGGCGCTGGACGAGCGCCCCAAGCGGAGGACGCGCAGTGGCGGGGCTGTCGCGCGGGCTCGAGCGGTTTGACACGCTTCCGACAGCCCCGGCGGTCGCCGCGACGTACGATCACGGGGAGTGGCGCGTAGTGTTCACCCGCTCCCTTGCGACCCCTGACACGGCGAACGAACTTCAGTTCGAAACGGGCCGTGCAATTCCGGTCGCCTTCTTCGCTTGGGACGGTTCCAGCGGGGAACATGGCACGCGGATGGCTGTGAGCACCTGGTACTTTCTCGCCCTCGACCAACCCACGCCGTCACGGGTGCTCGTGACGCCGGTGGTCGCCATGCTCCTCACGCTGGGTTTGGGTATAGTGGTGGTGCGGAGGGCCCAACGGCGCCAGGCCTGATGGGCGGCTTCCTCATGGAGGGACAATGAGACGCGCGATGCTGGCTGTGGTGTGCGGTCTGTTCGTGATGGCGAGCGCCAAGGAGCGCCGGGCCGATCCGCAAGGAGGCGCGACGGTCACCGGGAAGATCAAGTTCACGGGGACCAAGCCGGCAAACCCCAAGATCGACATGAGCGAGGAGCCGAAGTGCAAGGCGAAGTATCAGGCGCCGCCCACCGAGGAGATTGTCGTCGTCAACCCGAACGGCACGCTCGCGAACGTCTTTGTGTACGTGAAGGCGGGCCTGCCGGCGACCTACAAGGCCCCCGCCCCGGCGGGAGCGGTGACGCTCGACCAGGACGGGTGTCGCTACCATCCGCACGTGCTGGGCACCATGGTGGGTCAGAACCTGGAGATCAAGAACTCCGACGGCATCCTGCACAACATCAAGGCGAAGGGAACCAAGAACCGCCCCTTCAACATCAGTCAGCCGACCACCATGACCTCGACGCGCACGTTCACGGCCCCCGAGGTGATGGTGCCGCTCGAGTGCAACGTGCACGGCTGGATGCACGCGTGGCTCGGCGTCCTGCCGCACCCGTTCTATGCGGTGAGCGGCGCGGACGGCAACTTCTCGATCAAGGGATTGCCACCGGGGACGTACACGATCGAGGGCTGGCACGAGAAGTACGGGACGCAGACGGCCACCGTGACGGTGGCCGGGAGCGAGACGAAGACGCAGGACTTCACCTTCGCAGCGAAGTGAACTGAACGACAGGAGGCCACGCCATGCGATGGTGGCTGCCGCAGCAGGGCTCGACGTTCGCGGGGCCGATCGACGGGCTGTTCATCGCGATTCTCATCATCACGGGGATCGCGTTCGTGCTCGTCGAGGCGGGGCTCATCTGGTTCATCGTGAAATACCGGGGGCCGGGGCGGAAGGCCTTCTACACGCACGGCAATACCCGCGCGGAGGTGATCTGGACCACGATCCCGGCGGTGACCATGGTGGCGCTGGGCCTCGTCTCGAACCACTATTGGGTGCAGATCAAAGGGCGCAACAGCGTGCCGGCGAACGCCTACCCGATCGCGATCCACGCCAAACAGTTCGAGTGGCAGGTGACCTATCCCGGCGCCGACGGGAAGCTTGGCACCGCGGACGATTTCACGGTGCGTAACCAGCTGCACCTGCCCGTCGGCCGGCCGATCGTCGTCGCCCTGTCCTCGGAAGACGTCATCCATTCGTTCTACGTGCCCCAGTTCCGCGTGCGGCAGGACGTCGTGCCCGGCATGGACATCAAGGCCTGGTTCCAGCCCACCGTCCCCGGCAGGTTCGAGCTGGGCTGCTCCCAGCTGTGCGGGCTGGGCCACTACCGCATGCGGGCGCAGGTGTTCGTGCATACGCCCGAGGAGTACGACGCCTGGATGAAGCAGGCTGCTCAGGAGGCAAAGCAATGACCAGCGTTGCCGCGACGGCGCGCGTCCCCCACGCGCATCACGACGACCGGAGCTTCGTCCGGAAGTACATCTTCTCGACCGACCATAAGATCATCGGGATTCAGTTCCTATTCGTCAGCCTCTTCTTTCTGCTGCTGGGCGGCGTGCTCGCGATGCAGATGCGGTGGCAGCTCGCCTTCCCGGGGCAGCCGATGCCGGGCGGCGGGATCCTGCCCGACACGATGGCGCCCGGTGGGGTGATCCTGCCCGAGTACTACATCCAGCTCGTCACGATGCACGGCACGTTCATGGTGTTCTTCGCCATCATGCCGCTGCTCGTGGGCGTGTACGCCAACTTCCTGATCCCGCTCAAGATCGGGACGCACGACATGGCGTTCCCGCGGATCAACATGGCGTCGTTCTGGCTCGCCTTCGCTGCCGGACTCGTGATGTTCGCGAGCCTGTTCGTACCGGACGGGGCAGCGCGCGCCGGCTGGACGATGTACGTGCCTCTCTCCGCCCGCCACGACTATTCCGGCGCGTCGCTCGGCCAGGAGCTCTGGTCGGTGTCCATCATCCTGCTGGGCTTGTCATCGATCCTCGGGTCGCTGAACTACATCACGACGGTGATCAACAACCGTGCACCGGGGATGACCTGGTTCCGGCTGCCATTGTCGGTGTGGTCGCTGTTCATCACGGCGATCCTCGGGCTGCTGGCGCTGCCGGTGCTCTCCGGGGCGGCGATCATGCTGCTGTTCGACCAGGTGCTGAACACGCACTTCTTCGACACCACGTCGGGCGGTCAGGCGCTGTTGTGGCAGCACCTCTTCTGGTTCTTCGGGCACCCCGAGGTCTACATCCTCATTCTGCCCGCCATGGGCATGGTCTCGGATATCATCGCGAACGGCAGCCGCAAGCCGATCTTCGGCTATCACTCGATGGTGTTCGCGATCGTCGCGATCGGGTTTCTCGGCTGGATCGTGTGGGGCCACCACATGTTCGTGAGCGGGATGAACCCCACGCTCGGGTCCTCGTTCATGGTGTCGACCTTGATCATCGCCGTGCCGTCGGCGGTGAAGGTGTTCAACTGGATGGGCACGATGTGGCGGGGCAACCTGCAGTTTCACGTGCCGATGCTCAACGCCACGGCGTTCGTGGCCATGTTCGTGATCGGCGGGTTGTCGGGGATCTACATGGCCGCGACACCAGTGGACATGTTCATCCACGACACCTACTTCATCGTGGCGCACCTGCATTACGTGCTGTTCGGCGGCAGCCTGTTCGCGCTGTTCGGCGCGATCACCTACTGGTTCCCGAAGATGTTCGGCCGGCTGATGAGCGAGCCGTGGGGCAAGGTGCACTTCTGGCTCACGTTCGTGTTCTACAATTGCACCTTCTTCCCGATGCACATCCTCGGGATGGCGGGGGCGATGCGGCGGATCTACGATCCGACGCAGTACGATTTCTTGAAGCCAATGCAGCCGATGAACGTGTTCATCTCGATCAGCGCGTTCCTGCTGTTCGCGACGCAGCTGATCTTCTTCGTGAACTTCTGGTACAGCCTGTTCAAGGGGAAGAAGGCGGACTTGAACCCCTGGCGGGACAACGGGCTCGAGTGGTCGCTGCCGTCGCCCGCCCCGCACGGCAACTGGGAGACGGTGCCGACCGTGTACCGCGGGCCGTACGAGTTCAGCTCGCCGCAGGTGGCCGAGGATTACCTGCCGCAGAACCGGAAGCTGCCCACCGACCGTGCGCCGGCCAGTGCGCCGGCCGCGGCCCACTAGGGGGACGACCGATGACGCACGCCAGCGCCACCGTCGATGTGATGCGGGCGCCGTACCCCGCCGAGCGGGGGCTCGACGTCTACAACCACAAGCTGGGGATGTGGGTGTTCCTCGCGTCGGAGGTGATGTTCTTCTCCGCCCTGATCGGCTCGTACGTGATCCTCCGCTTCGGCGCGCCGGGCGAGTGGGCGCGGCCGGGCGTCGTCCTCAACATTCCCATCACCGCCTTCAACACGTTCCTGCTGATCTGCTCGTCCGTCTCGATGGTCAAGGCGTACGCGGCGATCGCGGACGGCGACCAGAAGGGACTGCGCCTGTGGCTGGGGCTCACGATCCTGGGCGGGGGGACGTTCGTGGGAATTCAGGTGTTCGAGTACATCCATCTGGTGGAGCGGGGCTTCACCCCGGCCGGGATTCGTGAAGGCAGCGAGCTCGCCGAGATGGTCGCGAAGGGCACGCTCCCGGCAGCCACGTCGGGCCTGTACGGCTCCACGTTCTTCACGATGACAGGGTTCCACGGCTTTCACGTGACGTGCGGCGTCGTCTCGATGCTGTATCTCTACTTCCGGAAGGTGCTGCCCGGGAAATACTCGCGGCAGGACTATCGCGGGATCGAGACGGTCGGCTTGTACTGGCACTTCGTCGACTTGGTGTGGATCATCCTGTTCACCATCGTCTACCTCATCTGAGGACCTATGGAGACCGCGCACAAGCGTCCCAATTACATCCTGATCTGGGTGTACCTGGCGGTCCTCACCGCCGCCGAGCTGGCGCTCGCCTTCGAGCTGCCGATCTCGCGGAACTTGAAGCTGCTGCTGCTGCTGGCGTTGGCCGTCTGGAAGGCCTTGCTGGTGGCGCTCTTCTTCATGCACCTGAAGTTCGAAAAGTGGAACCTGCGGATCCTGGCGATCATTCCGGTGCCGCTCGCCCTGATCTTCATGTTCGCCGCGATGTCGGAGCACATCTGGTAGCGTTACTCGAGCTCACCAAGCCGCGCATCACGCAGTTGGTGGTGCTTACCGCCGCAGCCGGGTTCTACCTCGGCTCGGGTCGCGGGGTGGACGTGTGGCTCCTGCTGCACACCCTGGTCGGCGTCGCGCTGGTCGCTGCCGGGACGAACGCCTTCAACCAGTGGCGCGAGCGCGATGTGGACGCGCGGATGCACCGCACTCAGGGTCGTCCCCTGCCGTCGGGGCGCGTCACGCCACGAGCCGCTGCCGCGTTCGCCGGCGTCATTTCGCTCGTCGGCGTCGCCTACCTGGCGCTGGCCGTCAATGTGCTCACCGCCGGACTGGCCGCGCTCACCCTGGCGAGCTACGTGCTGCTGTACACACCGCTCAAGCGCACCACGACGCTCAACACGCTGATCGGGGCGGTACCGGGCGCCCTGCCGATCGTGGGCGGCTGGACCGCCGCCGGCGGCGATCTCGGGCCTGCCGTTGCCGCGCTGTTCTGGATCCTGTTCCTGTGGCAGCTGCCGCATTTCCTCGCGCTCGCCTGGATCTACCGTGAGGACTATCGCCGCGGCGGGCTCGCCATGCTGTCGGTCGGGGACGCCGATGGGCGTCACACGGGCCGGATGGTGCTGCTCTATGCCACGGCGCTCCTGCCGGTGAGCCTGGTGCCGACGCTGTTGGGTGTGACGGGCGGAGTGTACTTCTTCGGCGCGCTGGCGCTCGGACTGGCCTACGCGGGTGCATCGATCGCGATGACCCGCGCCGTCACCACCCCGCGCGCCTGGCGCGTGTTCCTCGTCTCGATCGTGTACCTGCCCGTACTGCTCACGCTGATGGTGCTGGACAAGGTGGTCGCGTAGCATGATCCCGTTCCATCGCCTGCTGATCACGACCGCCATCGCGTTTTGTGCGGGGTTCACGGCCTGGGCCGGGTGGAGCTGGCGCGAGTCGGGGAGCGCGGGGACCCTGGCCCTCTCGCTGTTCTTCGCCGTGGCCACGGTCGCGCTCACGTACTACCTGCGCCACCTGAAGCGCTTCCTCGGTCGATGACGCTCGCTGGGCTCCTGCTCCTGCACGGGGATGATCCCCGGTTAGACCTCGTCTACTTCTGGGCCGCGGTGCTGATTGCCGTGACCCCGGTACTGATCTTCGGGACGATTGGCGGGCTCGTCCTTCGGAAGATTTGGAAGGACCAACGCGGAACGCGGAACGCGGAACAGACGGGCCGGCCTGACGTTCCGCGTTCCCACTTCCGCGTTCCGCGTTAGATTCTCCTCCATGGCTGAGAAGACCCCCGAGCGCCGCCAGGTCGTCCGCTTCGCCTTCTACAAGCTCGACAACGCGTGGCGCCGGCTCTCCGCCGAGCGCCAGGCGGGCTCGAAGATCGAGTTCGGCGAAACCATCGAGAGCTTCAACGGACACCTGCTGCTGCGGCCGTACGGACTCGTCGGCATCCGCGGCGACTGCGACTTCCTGCTGTGGCAGGTGGCCGAAGACCTGGACTCGCTGGTGGCGCTGCAGACGGCGCTCAACCGCACCGACCTGGGCGCCTACCTCACGCTGCCGTACAGCTACCTGGCGATGACGCGGCGCTCGATCTACGAGTTCCCCGACGACCCGGGTCAGCCGTCGCGCCTCCAGATCCGGCCGAGCGATGCGCGCTACCTGTTCGTGTATCCGTTCACCAAAACGCGGGCGTGGTACGCGCTCCCCAGGCCCGAGCGCCAGGCGATGATGGACGAGCACGTGCGGATCGGCCGCCAGTACCCGTCCATCCGGCTGAACACGACGTACTCCTACGGGCTCGACGACCAGGAGTTCATTGTCGCGTTCGAGGGCGACACTCCCGCGGATTTCCTCGACCTCGTGATGGAGCTGCGCGAGAGCAAGGCATCCTCCTACACGCTGCGCGACACCCCCACCTTCACCTGCGTGCAGATGTCGCTGTGGGACATGCTGGACACCCTGGGCGGGGCGGGCTCGGCGCAGGCCCTGTCCCGGCGTCCGGCGCGCGCCGACGGCTACACGCCCGTGGCCACGCTGACCGATCTCCCGCCCGGTGCGGGCCGCCGAGTGTACGCGGCGGGCGAAGCGGTGGCGTTGTTCAACGTGAACGGCACGGTGCACGCGATCGCCAACCGCTGCACGCATGCGCGCGCCAGCCTGTCCGAGGGGACGCTCGATCCCGCGCGCTGCGCGGTGACCTGTCCGTGGCATGAGGGCGTCTTCTCGCTCGAGACGGGACAGGTGCTGTCCGGCCCGCCCGCGCTGCCGATCGCGACCTATCGGGTGAAGCTCGAGGGGGACACCGTCCTGATCGCGCCGGCCGAGGCGCGCGAGCCGACGGTTGCCCCCCGCGCCTGACGACTGCCGGTTCCTGCAGGCCTGCCGCTCGGAGCGCACCGACGTCACGCCGGTGTGGTTCATGCGGCAGGCGGGGCGCTACCTGCCGGAGTACCGCGCCCTCCGCCAGAAGCACTCGCTGCTCGAGCTGTGTCACACCCCCGAGCTCGCCGCGCGGGTGACCCTGCAGCCCGTCGAGCGGCTGGGCGTGGATGCCGCGATTCTCTTCGCCGACATCCTGTTGCCGTTCGAGCCCCTCGGTCTCGGCCTCAGCTTCGCGGCGGGCGAAGGACCGCAAATCACCCGGCCCATCCGTGAGGCGACCCAGGTCCTCGAGCTGCCGCGGGTGAACCCGGTCGCTGACCTCGCGTACGTGATGGAGGCGGTGCGACTGGCGGCGCGAGCGCTCCCGCCCCAGGTGCCGCTCATCGGCTTCGCCGGCGCTCCGTTCACCCTCGCGAGCTATGCGATCGAGGGCGGCGCGACCCGCAGTTTCACGCTGACCAAGCGTTTCATGTACGCCGAGCCCCGGGCCTGGCACGAGCTGATGGTGCGGCTCGCGGAGCTGGTGGGAGCCTACCTAGCCGCCCAGGCGCGTGCGGGCGCGCGGGCCCTGCAGCTGTTCGACAGCTGGGTCGGCTGCCTCTCGCCCGGGGACTACGCCGCGTACGTGTTCCCGCACAGCCAGCGGGCGCTGGAGCTGGCGCGCGCGTCCGGCGTTCCGGTGATCCACTTCGGCACCGACACGGCCACGTTGCTCCCGGACTTCGCCCGCGCCGGGGGCGACGTAATCGGCGTGGACTGGCGCGTGCCGCTCGACGCCGCCTGGGAGCGGATCGGCTCCGGTCGGGCGATCCAAGGGAACCTCGATCCTGTGGCGCTGCTCGCGCCGCTGCCGGAGCTCGAGAAGCGGGTGCGCGACGTGCTCGACCGCGCCGCGGGCCGTGCCGGGCACATCTTCAATCTCGGCCACGGCGTGCTGCCGGAGACGCCGGTCGAAGCGGTACAGAGGGTCGTGGAATGGGTCCATGGCGGCTGAAGGTGTCGCCGTCCTGCTGATGGCGTACGGCGGCCCCGGCAGCCTCGACGAAGTGGAGCCGTACCTGCGCGACGTGCGCGGCGGTCGGCCGACGGCTCCGGAGCTCGTGGCGGAGATCAAGTCGCGCTACGCGCGCATCGGCGGCCGCTCACCCATCCGGGAGCGGACCGACGCTCAAGCGCAGGCGCTCGGTCACGTACTCGGGCCCGCCTGGCCCGTCTACGTGGGGATGCGCCACTGGCATCCGTTCATCCAGGAGACGGTCGAGCGCATCGTCGCCGACGGGCATACGCGCGTCGTGGCGATCGCGCTCGCGCCGCACTATTCGGCGTTATCGGTCGGGGCTTACGAGCAGAAGCTGCTCGCAGCGGCCCAAGGGCGGCTCGAGCTGGCGCTGGTGCGGAGCTGGGGCGACCACCCCAAGTTCCTCGAGGCTGTCGCCGAACGCGTCAAGCAGGCGCTGCAGCGCTTCCCCTCACCGAAAGCGGTGCAGATCCTGTTCACGGCGCACAGCCTCCCCCAGCGGATTCTCGCGGCTGGAGATCCGTACCCTGACGAGTTGCAGGCGAGCGCCGCGGCCGTGGCCAAGCTCGCGGGAGTCGACGAATGGCGCTTCGCGTACCAGAGCGTGGGCGCGACGCCCGAGCCGTGGCTCGGCCCCGACGCCGGCGCCGTAATAACCGAGCTCGCCGCCACGCGGCAGAACTTCCTCATCGTGCCGATCGGATTCGTGTCCGATCATGTCGAGGTCCTGTACGACGTGGACGTCGCGTACCGCGGGCTCGCGGAGCGGTTGGGCGTCCGTCTCGAGCGCACCGACTCGCTGAACGACGATCCGCTGCTCGTCGCGGCGCTCGCGGACCTGGCGCGACGCACTGCGGCGGAGCGCGGGTGGGTATGACGTGCGTCGTCGTGGGGGCCGGCCTCACCGGCCTGTCGGCCGCGTGGGAGCTGACCAGGGCGGGGGGCGAGGTGATTGTGCTCGAGAGTGAGCGGCGCGCGGGCGGCGTCGTGGTGACAGAGCGGCAGGACGGCTTCCTCGTGGAGGGCGGACCCGACGGCTTCCTCGCGGCCGACGGCGACATTCAGGCCCTCGCCCGCGAGCTCGGGCTCGGGGACCGGCTGGTGGACCAGCGGGCGAAGGGTGCGATGGTTTGGACGGGGAAGCGGCTCGAGCCGCTCCCCCTGGGGCGGGCGGCGGAGCTGCTCGGCATCGAGGGCGCTTCGGGCGTAGGGGCGCAGCATGCGGCGCCTCTACAGGGCGGCTTCCGGAGCTTCGCGGGCGGCATGGCGGAGATCAGCGACGCGCTCACCGCCCGCCTACACGCCGCCATCCGAACCGCGCAGGGAGTCACGGGCATCGCGCCCAGCCGCCGCGGCTGGCGGCTCGCCGTGACGGGCGGCTCGCAGGTCGAGGCGGAGGGGGTCATCCTCGCCGTGCCGGCGTGGGTGGCGGCGCGGCTCCTGGCCACGGTCGGCCTTCCCGGAGCGCGCGACCTGGACTACGTGGTCTATTCCCCGAGCATCACGGTGTCCCTCGCGTACCGCACCGACCAGCTGAAGGGCAGGCTCGACGGGACGGGCTTCGTCTCAGCGCCCCAATTGGACGGGCCGGTGCGCGCCTGTACGTACGCTTGGCTCAAGTACCCGGGGCGGGCGCCGCCAGGATTTGCATTGCTGCGCGCGTTCCTCGGGCCTGTCGACGGCGATCCCGCGGCGCTCGCGCATCGCGAGCTGGCGACGCTGCTCTCGCTTTCGGGGAGCCCGGTGTGGAGCCGCGCATTTCATTGGCGCCGCGGCCTGCCGCGCTACAAACAGGGCCAGGCCGAGCGCGTCGCGCATGTGCGGAACCAACTGGGGCGCCTCGCGCCGCTCGATCTCGCGGGCGCGGGGTTCGACGGCGCGGGGGTGTCGGCGTGCGTCAAGTCGGGGCGAGAAGCGGCGCGCCGCGTCGTAACGCGGCTCAGCTCGGTCCGCGGCTGAAGCCGCGACTCGGCACTGCCGCTCAAGCGGCGCGCCCGTTCACGGGCAGGTGCCGAGTCGCGAGTTTACTCGCGCACTAGGCGTCCAGCAACTGTTTCGCTCTCCGCACTATGTTCTCCACCGTCAGCCCGAGCTCCCGATAGATCCGCTGGTACGGCGCCGACGCCCCGAACCGCTCGAGTCCCAACACCGCGCCGTGATCTCCCACCCAGCGATACCACGGCTGCGGTGAGGCCGCCTCCACGGCGAGCCGGGCGCCTACGGCGGGTGGCAGCACGGCGTCGCGATACTCCTGCGGTTGGCTGGCGAAAAACTCCATGGAGGGCATGCTGACCACGCGCGCCGCGAGTCCGGCGGCGGCGAGCTGCTCGTAGGCGCCGAGCACGAGCTCCACCTCTGAGCCGCTCGCCATCAGGATCACGGCCGGCTTTCCGCCTGGGGCGTCGGCGAGCACGTACGCGCCGAGGCGCAGCCCGTTCGCGGGGCCGTATCTCGCGCGGTCGATCACGGAGACCTTCTGCCGCGTGAGGACGAGCGCGACCGGGCCGGTCTGGTGTTGCACCGCGGCGCGCCACGCCTCGACCACCTCAGTCGCATCGGCCGGGCGGAGCACGGTGAGGTGGGGGATCGCTGGGTGGGCCCGTCCTCGCCCAGCCCGATCGAGTCGTGTGTGAAGACGTAGATCGCGGGCAGGTGGCACAACGCGGCCAGCCGGATCGGCGGCCGCATGTAGTCGGAGAAGATCAGGAACGTGGAGCCCACGGGCCGCACCCCACCGTGCAGGGCGAGCCCGTTCATGATCGCTCCCATGCCGTGCTCGCGCACGCCGAAGTGGATGTTGCGCGCGCCCCAGCTCCCCGCCGCCACGTCGCCGCCGTTCTTGAACACCACGTTCGTCGAGCCCGCGAGATCGGCGGAGCCGCCGATCAGTTCAGGCAACTTCGCAGCGACCGCGTTCAGCACCTTACCGGACGCTGCGCGCGTGGCCTGGGCGTCCGTGGGCGCAAAGGCAGGGAGGTCGGCGTCCCACGCTTCCGGGAGCCGGCCCGCGAGGCGCCGCTCCAGCTCCGCCGCCAAGTCGGGGTGGGCGGCACGGTACGTGTCGTGTCGCTTGCGCCACTCGGCCTCGAGTCGCGCGCCGCGGTCCCGCGCGCGACGCCAATGCTCGAGCGACTCCTCGGGAACGTAGAAGGGCTCGAGGCTCGGCCAACCGAGCCGCTGCTTCGTGAGCTTCACTTCTTCCGCGCCGAGCGGCGCGCCGTGCGCCTCGGGCGTGTCCTGCTTGTGCGGGCTGCCGTACGCGATGTGGGTGCGCACAATCACGAGCGACGGGCGGTCGCCCTGGCGGCGCGCGGCGGCGAGCGCGGCGTCGAGCGCGCCCAGGTCGTTGCCATCGGCGACCCGCTCGACGTGCCAGCCGTAGCTCTCGAAGCGGCGCGCGGTGTCGTCCGAGAACGTCAGATCGGTCTTGCCGTCGATGGTGATGCGGTTGTCGTCGTAGATCCCGATCAGCTTGCCCAGCTTGAGGTGACCCGCCAGCGAGCAGGCCTCGTGCGAGACACCTTCCATCATGTCGCCATCGGACGCGACAAAATACGTGCAGTGGTCCACGATCGCGTGGCCGGGGCGGTTGAAGAGCGTCGCGAGATGCGCTTCCGCGAGCGCCATGCCCACGGCGTTCCCCACGCCCTGGCCGAGCGGCCCCGTGGTCGCTTCGACGCCCGGCGTGAGCCCGTGCTCCGAATGCCCGGGCGTACGGCTCCCCCACTGCCGGAACTGCTTGATGTCGTCGAGCGAGAGGTCGTAGCCGGTGAGGTAGAGCACCGCGTACAGCAGCATGCACGCATGCCCCGCCGACAGCACGAACCGGTCGCGCCCGAACCAGTCGGGGTTGGCGGGATTGTAGCGCAGGTGCCGCTGCCACAGCACGTAGGCGAGCGGCGCCAGCGCCATGGGCGTTCCCGGGTGGCCCGAGTCGGCTTGCTGCACCGCATCCATCGCCAGGGTGCGGACGGTGTTGATGCAGAGCTGGTCGAGCGAAGTGTCGCGAGCCGCGGGTGTGGCGGCGCCCGTCGCCCGCGGGGGGGGCGTCACAGCAGGCCCGACTTCGCGGCCTGCCACAAGCCGACCAGGCGGTCGAACCCGTTCACCAGGAGGTCCACCTGCTGAGGGCTGGGGCTCGCTTTCGCCGCGGTCTGCAACTCCTCGCAGATACGCGGCATCTCGCGGCGCCCCTGCTTCGCGCTCGCGGCGGCGATTTGCTCGAGGATGCCGAGGATCTGCTTGCGCACGCCGGCGTCGTCGGGGACCTGCCAGAGGTAGTCGGCGAGCTGTTTGCCGTCGGTGCACAGCTTGCCGAGGGCGTCCATGAGGGGCGGCGGGCGAGGAGGGCGTCGCGGCGGTTTCGGGTCGCTCATGGGCGTGTAATCTAATGGCACCGGGTCTCCCGTTCCCATCCTGAAGGTTGGGCTCGGCACGGCGCTGCCCTTAACAGAGTGCTGCAAACAAGACTGCAGCACCGGCCGAAGGCGAACCTCTCCCGAGTCCGGAGTGCGCGAGTGAACTCGCGGCTCGGCGTCTGCCCGTAAACGGGCGTGGCTGATCCGCTTCAGCGGAAGGTGCCGAGCCGCGGCTTCAGCCGCGCAGCATGGGCACGGCGCCGAGTGAGAATCCCGGTTGCCCGCACTCCCAATCCCCCCTAGCTTGCGAGTCCTATGTCCCTGACCCTGGTGCTGGTGATCGCGCTCACGCAAGGGTCGCTCGCGCCGGACTCGGGAGAGGTTCACCTTCGCAACCTGCGCCAGCTCACCTTCGGCGGGCAGAACGCCGAAGCGTATTTCTCCGCGTCCGGCAGGCTGTTGATTTTTCAGCGACAGGGTCCCGCCGACCAGTGCGACCAGATGTACGTCATGGGCGCGGACGGGAGCGGGACGCGCCGTGTGTCCTCCGGGCGCGGCCGCACCACGTGCGGCTACTTCTTCGACCACGACCGGCGAATCTTCTACTCGAGCACCGAGCACGCCGGCGCCGCGTGCCCGCCGCGTCCGGACTATTCGCACGGGTACGTGTGGGCGCTGTACGACTACGACATCTACACCGCCGACGCCGACGGCTCCGGCGTACGCCGCCTGACGACCAACCCGGGATATGACGCCGAGGGGACGCTGTCACCGGACGGGAAGACGATCGTGTTCACATCGCTGCGTGACGGCGACCTCGACATCTACACGATGCGGGTGGACGGCACCGGTCTCCGGCGGCTCACCACCCAGTTGGGCTATGACGGCGGGCCGTTCTTCTCGCCCGACGGCAAGCGGATCGTATACCGCGCCTTCCATCCGCACACGGCGTCGGATTCGGCCGAGTACCGCTCGCTGTTCGCGCAGCGGCTGGTGCGGCCGACGCGGATGGATCTCTGGGTGATGAACGCGGACGGCAGCGGCCAGCGCCAGGTGACCGACCTGCCCGGCGCGAGCTTCGCACCGTATTTCCATCCTGACGGACGGCGGATCATCTTCGCTTCGAATTACCGCAACCCTGAGTCCCGGAACTTCGACCTGTACCTGGTCGCGCTCGACGGCACCGGCCTGGAGCAGGTGACGACCTCCCCCGAGTTCGACGCCTTCCCGATGTTCTCGCCCGATGGCAGGCAGCTGGTGTGGGCGTCCAACCGGCACGGCACGGTGCCGCACGAGACGAACATCTTCATCGCCGACTGGGTGGGGGGGGAGCGGCCGTAAATGCGCGAGCAAGTCCGCGCCTTCCGGGCGAAGCTCAAGGGGTGGGACACTTCGATTGCGGTCGCCCTGGTCATCTGGATCGTGCTGCGATCGTACCTGATCGAGGCGTTCCGTATCCCGTCGGCGAGCATGGAAAACACGCTGCTGGTCGGGGACTTCCTGTTCGTCAATAAGGCGATCTACGGGGGCGCGCTCGAGATCCCGTTCACCGGCCTCCGGTTCCTGCGGGTGCCGGGTTACGCCGAGCCCGAGAGGGACGGCATCGTGGTGTTCCGGTCGGTCGAGGACTCGACGCCGAACTTGAACATCGTGAAGCGGGTGATTGGCGTGGCGGGCGACACGCTCCAGATGGTCCGCGACACGGTGTACCGCAACGGGCGGCGTCTGGACGAGCCGTACGCGCTGCACCTGTTGGAGCAGACCAGGGAGCCGGATTTCCGCCTGGCGCAGATCCGCGCCTGGCAGCTGCCGCACTACGTCGGTCGGGACGCGGCGCATTACCATCCGACGACCCACGACTGGGGCCCCATCGTGGCGCCCGTGGCACATTACTTCGTGATGGGCGACAACCGCGACGAGTCCTACGACAGTCGCTTCTGGGGCTTCCTGCCGCGGTCACACATCGTCGGCAAACCGGTCATCATCTACTTCAGCGTCGCCACCGACCCGTTGCGCATCCGGTGGAACCGGATCCTGCGGCGGCCGGCATGAGCAGTGGGCAGGAGACAGGCGGCAGGACGGGCCACAGCTAGACGCACAGACGCGCAGGGGTGAACAGGAACAAGGGACCGGGCTTCCCGGTCCCTGCCGCTGTTTACCGCTGTGCGTCTGCGCGTCCAGCCGTGGCATCTCCTGTCAGCTGAAGTTCCAATCCGCTGTGCCTCACCCGCCGTAGCATTACAGGGCGCGTTGCGGAACTCCTCACGTGAGAACAAGTTCGAGGCCGTGGCCAGCCAATCCGACGGGGCGCTGGTGCAGCGCATGACGGCGGGCGACGACCGGGCGCTGGGCGAGCTGTACGATCGTCACGGCAGCACGCTGTACGCGCTCGCCGTCGCGATCGCGCAGGAGCGGGCGGACGCCGAAGAAATCGTGGCGGACGCGCTCGGCCAGGCGTGGCGGACGGCGGCGCAGTTCGACCCCGGCCGCGGCAGCGTGGGAGCGTGGCTGGCCACCATCACGCGCACGCGGGCGCTCGATCTGGTGCGCGCGCGCGGGCGGCGGGCCCGGGCGCTGGTGCGCGCTGCCGGCGAGAGCAGCGACGGCCTCGCGGCTCCGATCGCTGCGGCGGGCGAAGCCCCGGATCGCGGGATCGAGCGCCAAGAGGCGCGACAGCTCGTGGGTCGCTCGCTCGCCGAGCTGCCGGAGCCGCAACGTCGCGTGATCGAGCTGGCGTACTTCGGCGGGCTCACCCAGACCGAGATCGCGGCCGAGCTGCAGGAGCCGTTGGGGACGGTCAAGACGCGCATGCGCGCCGGCATGGAAAAGCTGCGCGGCTCGCTTGCTCAGCTGCTCTCGAGAGAAGGACCATGACCGATCACCAGGGCTACCGAGAGCTCGCCGCGCCGTTCGCCCTCGACGCCCTTAGCGCCGCGGAGCGGGCCGCGTTCGCAGCGCATCTCGCCGAGTGCGCCACCTGCCGCGCCGACGTCCAGGCGTTCCGTGAGGTGGCGGGGGTGCTGGCCCACGCCGCACCAGCGGCGGAGCCTCCGGCGGGGCTGCGTGATCGTGTCCTGCGTGAGGCGCGTCGCGTGCGGCCGCTCGCCGGGCGCCGGGCGATCGGGCCCTGGCTCGCCGCCGCCGCCGCGCTGGTACTCGCGGTCGCCGCGGGCTACGGCTACTGGCGCGAGCGCGCGGCGCGGGACCAGCTGGGGAGCGCGCTCGCGGCGACGCGCGCGCGGCTCGACAGCGCCGACCAACTCGTGGCGGCGATACTCGATTCCACAGTGGGCACCGCGGACCTGGCCGCCACCGGCAAGGCGCCCACCATGCGGCTCTACTGGAACCGGGCGCGCCACGTCGTGGTCGTGGCCGCGTTCGACCTCCCACCGGCCCCGGCGGGCCGGACGTACCAGCTCTGGGCCATCAAGAAGGGTCAGAGCCCCGTCAGCCTCGGCACGTTCAACACCGCCGCCGGCGGCCGGGCGATCGTCACCCTTCCGGTGCCCACCGGCCTGAAGCCCGACCTGAGCGCGGTGACTGAAGAGCCCGCGGGCGGCTCGCCGCAGCCCACTCAGCAGCCGTTCCTCGTGGGTTCCTGGCAGGGGATCTAGCACCAATCCGACCCTCTCGGACGGGCGTAGAGACGATGTAGCTCTACGCCCGTTCTCCTTTTCTCAGGAGGAGTGAACCATGCTCCGCTTCACCTCGCTCCCGCCGCGCGGCCGCGTGCTTGCGACGACCCTGCTGCTCGCGACTGCTGCGGCCCTGGGTTTGACGCGCTGGATCAAGGCGTCGGACCACAAGGACAGCGCGCTGCTGGCCGCGGACCACGCTGCCGACATCGCCGACCTGTACACGTTCCGGAGCCCCGCGAATCCGGACAACGTCGTCCTGGCGATGACCGTATCCGGCTTCATTCCGCCGTCCGAAGCGAGCACCACATTCTTTGACCCCAACGTGCTGTACCAGTGGAAGATCGACAACAATGGGGACGCGGTCGAAGATCTGGTGATTCAGGCCTTCGTCACGGGCGCCGGCGGACACCAAGTGATGCACTTCCGCGGCCCAGCCACGCCGGGCGTGATCGGGGCTACCAGCCGCGTCATCGATGGGCCCGAGACGGCTACGGTCCGCGTCACTAACGGGGAGAGCCCCATCGTCGCCTCGCGCACTGGCATGACGGTGTTCGCCGGAGTGCGCGACGATCCCTTCTTCTTCGACCTCGTTCAGTTCAAGAAGATTATCGCTGGCCAAGCCACGTCGTTCCGGACCCCGGGGATCGATTCATTCGCGGGCACCAACGTGCTCGCGATCGTGGTTGAGCTTCCGAGCGCGCTGCTCGGCGGCACCAAGCTCGGCGTCTGGGGCACCACCAGCCGGCAGCAGTTCTAGCCGCCCGTCATCTGAGGAGAGACGAACATGAAATGCACGGCAAAGATTCTCGGGCTGCTCCCGCTCATTGCGGTGGCGCTGCTCATGGTGGCCGGCTGCGACAACGGAAACACCCCCCTGTCGGGCCCGCGCGTCGACGCCAGCGTGCTGATGCAGCAGGAACTGCGGCAGGAGGACCGCTTCGGGTTGCCAGCGATCGCCACGGTGTTCATCCCGACGGATCTCAGGGACGCATACAACGAAGTAGGTCCTGGCGGAGATAAGGCGAACTTCAAGAGCCTGATCGTTGCCAAGCTGCTGGCGTTCGGGCAGGACGCCGCCTCGGCAAACGCCTTGGCGGATGCTTTGACGCCGGACATCCAGCCGATCGACCTGTCACAGTCCACGGGCTTCCTGAACGGCCGCAAGCTGAGCGACGATGTGATCACGGCGGAGCTGCACCTGATCTTCGGGTCGAACGCCGCCCTCAACGACGATCACGTGGATGCGAACGACAAGCCGTTCCTGCCCACGTTCCCCTACCTCGCCGGGCCGCACGTACAATGACGCGCGCTCGGTTGTTATGGCTCGGGGGTGCGACGGCGCTCGGAATCGCGCTCGCGACTTCGCGCGCCGTCGCACCTCACTCCGCGGCGCTTTCACCGAGCGACACGGGGATCACGTCGAAGAGCATCGCATTCTTCGAACGGAGACTAGCGCACGACACCGACAACTTCATGATCGGTGGACAACTCGTCGCCCGCTACCTCATGCGGTTTCAGGTCGCGGCGAACCTCGAGGACCTGCGGCGGGCCGAGGCGGTTGCGCGCTCGGTCATCCCTCTCGTGTCGGACACGGCAGGCGCCTATGCGCGGCTCGGCTTTGTCTATCTGACCCAGCACAAGTTCGCGGAGGCCCACCGGGCGGCGCGGCGCGCCGTCGCTTGGAACCCGCAGAACCAGGAGGCGCTCGGGTTGCTGTTCGACGCGGCGATGGCAACGGGCCGCTATGCCGTCGCCGAGTCTGCGCTGGCGAGGCTCACGCCCGGCCGCATGCCGTATCAGCTCCGTCTCGCGCACATGCTCACTGCGCGCGGCAACTTGGACGGCGCCTATCATGCGATGGACCACGCCTGCCGCCAACTTGCACGCGCTCAAGTCAGGCCACAGGCAGTGGCTTGGTGTCTGACTGAGCTCGCAAAGATCCAGCATGCGCGTGAGGGCGAGCCGTCCGCCGCAGCACTGTACCGCCGTGCGCTGGGGTTTCAACCGGGATACCGCGCTGCGCTTGAGGGGCTCGCCGATCTCGCGTACGCCCGCGGGGGCTGGGCCGAGGCGGCGCGCCTGTTCCGACAAATCGCGGTCGATGCCCATCCCGATCTCTACCTGCGGCTCGCCGAGGTACATCGCGCGCTGGGCGACTCGACCGCCGTTGGCCGCTGGGAGGGGGCGTTCCTGCGCGTCGCACGCGCGCCGGGTGCGGAGGCGTTGTACGCTCATCCGCTCGCACTCTACTACGCAGCGTCGCCACTGACGCTCGATACCGCGCTCGCCATCGCCCGCCGCGACGTCGCCCGACGGCCAGCCGTTGAGAGTTGGGACGTGCTGAGCTGGATTCTGTTCCGGCGGGGCGAGTTTGCGCCGGCCCTAGCTGCGTCGGACCGGGCCCGGAGCTGGGGGGCACCGAGCCCGACCATCGAATACCACCGCGCGCGGATTCTAAAGGCCCTTGGCCGAGAGACCGAGTCCGCAGCGCTCCTGCAAGTCGCGCTGGCGCGACCGAGCCTGCTCGACCCCCAGGCATTGGGGGAGCTGCACGAGGCGCGCTAGGGACCATCATGATTGCCATCCCCGACAGGCTCGTGTCGCGGGTGCAGGGCTTGGTCGGGGCCGCGCTGTTGCTTTCCGCCTTTAGCGGCGCAGTCATCGCCGTGCTCGAGGCCCAGCCGCGCGGCTTACCAGCACGTCCGCGGCGGGCGCTTTCACGATCCGCCGCCAACCCGCACGAACCGGTCACGTTTCGCCTCCCTCAGGCGGCGCTGGCGCTCGATCCGGTGACGGTATCGGCCGAGCGCACGTTCTCGAGCTCGGCCGAGTCGTGGTGGCGTCGCCCGACTCGATCGTCATTCCTCGTGCGCTCGGCGCGGAGGTCGGCGTGCGCCACTATTGGGCCGGCGGGACCCTAGCGACGGCGCTCTGGGGGACGGACCTGCAGAGCGAGCTGGTCTACAACGGGGACGAAGGCACGACCGAGCCGAGCGGGCGCACTCGTCGGTACGGGCTCGATCTCGAAGCGCGGATCCCGCTCGCCCCCGAGGTTACGTCGACGGGCGGCCTGACGGTACGAGACGTGGGCCCGGTGAACGGAGGCCTGCGCTACCGCCACATCGGCGCCCGGGCGGCCGACCAGGCGGACTCCGTCATAAGCACGTGGCTACACGATCGTGGAACTGTTCGGCACCTGGCAAATCTCGCGCGTGCGGCTAATCGTCACGCTGGACAATCTGCTCGACACCGCGTGGAACGAAGCACAATTCGCCACGACGTCGCGACTGCAGGGAGAGCCTGGTCCCGTGACCGAGCTCAACTTTACTCCGGGAGCCCCGCGCACGATCCAGGTCGGCTTGGATTACCGGTTCT
>WNGR01001656.1_pt1 | contig 49432 bp, 48 predicted proteins | sample 5407581 | NCBI WGS metagenome assembly WNGR01 (sample SAMN13153383, study PRJNA577476) | soil metagenome | isolation source: 80 cm soil or saprolite under Garry oak tree replicate 2 | place: USA:California | collected 2016-06-15 | reverse complement strand
CCGGTCCCAGCTCGTTGATGGCAAGAAAGGCCTCGTTTTCCCAGGCAAGCAGGACATCACCAAGGCCGCGCTGTACGAAGGTATTAGTGGCTCCTCTGGCACCTGAATCAAGCACCGGCACGTTCTTCAGCAGTTTGGCAACAAACTCTTTCGCCTTGGCTTCGTTGCCGCCAGGCTGATGCAGGGCATAGGCCCAAGCAGCCAGATAGTTCCAGCGGGCGCCGCCGGAAGTTTTGGGATTGGGAGTGATTACCGACACACCCGGCTTGATCAGGTCATCCCAGTTTTTGATCTTCTTGGGATTGCCTTTACGCACCAGGAATACGATGGTGGAGGTATAGGGAGCGCTGTTGTGCGGCAGTTCTTTCTGCCACCCTGTCTTGATCAGTCCTTTTTCGGCGATGGCGTCGATGTCATAGGCCAGCGCCAGGGTGACCACATCGGCTTCGAGGCCATCGATGACGGCCCGGGCCTGTTTGCCGGAACCGCCGTGAGACTGTTTGATCGTGACCTTGTCGCCGGTCTTCTTCTGCCACTGTTTGGCAAAGGAAGCGTTGATGTCCGTGTACAGTTCGCGGGTCGGATCGTAGGATACATTCAAAAGAGTGACGTCGGCGGCAAGTGCCGCAGTCGATGCGGACAGTGTCAAGGCCAGTGCGGCCAGGGTAGTTGATATTTTTTTTACATTCATTCTTCTCTCCCTTTGTCTGTCTATAGATTTAATAGATATTATTGGCAAAAAAATTTGCGTGGACTACTCTTCGACTTTTTCCAGCTCCAGAATATAGTGACCTTCGTCCGTTTGTTTCAGGCCAAGCAGCTTGTGACCATCCGCCTTGAGGCTGCGTGGAACATTTTTGACCGGCTCGCCGTCATCGAGGAGGATCCGGGCAACCGTGCCGTTATCAAGTTCTTCCAGAGCCAGCTTGGCCTTCACAAAATTAGTGGGACAACTTATGCCACGCAGGTCAATGGTCTGCATGAATGATCTCCTTTCATTTTCCGACCTGGGTTTCAATAACCTGAGGTGCGATGGTATCGGTTACCGTGTTCTCCGGGAACCGACTCCTCAGATGATCCAGAAGCTCCCGGGGACCTTCTTTGATGATGGTGTCGCCGAGACGGATTCGTCCGAGCCCTTCAGCTTTCTGCTTGTACCATTCCAGCACGGCAGCGATAAAATCGACCGCCTTGTCTTCCGGAAGGAAGGTAGCGAACAGGGTGCCAACAAGTGGATTGCGCCCCCACTTTCCGCCGATCCGCACGGTGTAGCCGCGTTTGGCTTCGCTCCAGGCGCCGGTGGGGCATACCTTGACGCAGTCACCGCACCAGATGCAGGGGGCGTTGCTGAACACCGGTTTGTTGTCCTCCCCCATGACGATCGCCTTGGGGACGCAGCTCTTGGCGCAGAGGCCGCAACTGATACAGGCTTCCTTGTCAAGCACAGGGTAAATGGCGCCCTGGAAACCGATATCGTTTGTCGCCGACTTGGGACAGTCAAAGGGACACCCGGCGAAAGCTACTTTGAATTTATGGTGGCCGGTGGGAGTTCCGAACAGTTTCTCATCAACCTCCAAAGCCGATTTTTGGGTATCCACCAGACCGTTGGGATTGTACTCACAACCGCCGCAGGCTACCGGAACTCGTACCCTGGCTCCGCACGAAGCAACCTTCTGGCTTTTCTCTCCCAACTCCTCGATCACCGCATCAAAATCCTTGAAGTTGATGTTGATCAGCTCGATGGACTGACGAACGGACAGATGAACAAACTCGCCGCCGAATTTCTCGGCCACCTCGGCGATCTTTTTCAGGCGCGGGACACTCATCCTGCCGCCCGGCACGCGCAGGCGCACGGTAAAGAGATCCTTGCCGCGCTCCTTGATGAAGCCGCCGGCTTTAAGGTTGTTCAGGTCGAGTTTTGTCTGTTTTTCATCAGCCATCTAATAACTCCATCAGGTAAGTGTGGTTTGGATAGTGCCAAAACCGAGTCTTGCTGTCAAGTAAAATTTATATTATCTATAGATTTACTATGTAATTGTTTCTATCGTCTCAAACTCCACGTTTCCCGAGTCTATTTTAAAGGAGTTGATGACCGGATTATCCGCATCGGCAAGCGAGATGATCAGATAGGAAACATCCGGCGTCAGCGCCAGTTTAATATCTTCTTCGGACGGCCTGGCTGGGGTTTCGGGGTGTGAGTGGTAGATAGCCAGTATTGCAAGACCCTTGGCGCGAAGATCCTTGACCGCAGCAAACTGCTCCTTCGGGTCCATCATGAAATGTTCGTTACTTGCATCGGTATTGGTCATCCGGTACATCACCGAGACGGTTTCACCGGTCCCGCCCAGAATTCCACACACCTCAAGGGGAAAGCCCTCTTTGGCATGGCTGATCATGTCACCATGGATTGTCTGAGGTATCCGGATCATCTTACGCACCTTTCAGATCGCACACGGTCATGGCGTCCAACTCATCAAGTGCCTCGGTAATAGTGGGATTGTCGCCACAGACCGGGCACGTACTCTTGCGTTTGAGCGGAACTTCGCGGAACTTCATCCGCAGTGCGCTGTAAGTCAGGAGGCGGTCGGTCAGCAGATCACCTTTACCCAGCAGGAATTTGATCGCTTCTGTCGCCTGAATGGTACCGATGACACCCGGCAGCACACCGATGACGCCGGCTTGGGAGCAGGTGGGAATGGCGTCTTTCGGCGGCGGTTCGGGAAAGATGCAGCGGTAGCAGGCCGACTCCCAGGGTTTGACCGTGATCGTCTGACCGTCGAACTGCAGGATGCCGCCATGCGAATATGGCTTGCCGGCGAGGACGCAGGCGTCGTTGATCAGGAACTTGGCGGCAAAGTTGTCGGTGCCGTCGATGATGAAGTCATAGTCGGCGATGATGCTGTTGATATTTGCCGCCGAGATCCATTCCTTATAGGTGACGACCTTCACATCAGGATTGATCGCTTCCATCTTTTCGCGAGCGGATTCCACCTTCGGTTTGCCGATATCGGGGGTGAAATGGATTACCTGGCGCTGCAGGTTGGAGAGATCAACATCGTCAGCATCGGCAATGCCGATGGTCCCTACTCCGGCCGCGGCCAGATAAAGGGCGATAGGGGCACCAAGCCCGCCGGCGCCGACAATCAGCACCCGGCCGTCAAACAGCTTCTGCTGCCCTTTTCCGCCGACCTCTTTCAGTATGATGTGTCGCGAATAGCGTTCAATCTGGGATTCAGTCAGCATATTAACTCCCCCCACCCATGAAGTAGAGAAATTCGACGACATCGCCATCATTGACCGGCGTAGTCCCGAAGACGGTGCGGTCAAGAATTTCGCCGTTCAGCTCAACGGTAACGTATAAACGCTGCGAAACATCGAGTTCTTCAAGCAGCGAATCGACCGTGCGGTCGGGTTTTTCAGCTATGGTTGTCTCTTTGCCATTGATGGATATTTTCATTCGATAGCTCCCTGTATGTGCTATTTCAGTTGCAGCAAATCGCCGCCTTTTACGGTGGTATCTCCGAATTCGCGGCCGATAATTGTTTCTCCGTTAAGTATTACCTGCCTTGCATCGGATTCAAGAATTTTCAACAGGACATCAAGGGAAATATATGTCCGACAGCCTATGCTGAGTTGCTCTTCACGCCCATCCACTTTTATCGTCAGCATTCTGTTTACTCCCTTCAGATTGTATCCAGCGCCTGCCTGAAATCGTCAATGATGTCGCGACTGTCTTCAATGCCTACCGAAACGCGGACAAGATCTTCCGTCACGCCCATCAGAGCTTTTTCCTCGGCATTATAGTCAGCGCAGATTGTGCTCGCAGGGTGAATAACCAAAGTCTTGGCGTCGCCGATGTTGGCCAGGTTCTTTGCCAGTTTCAGCCCGTTGATTACCTTGAACGCGGATGCTTTGTCACCTGTGCCGAAGGTGAGCAGACCACCATAGCTGCCGCCGTACAGTTTTGAGGCAATCGTGTGGTGCGGCGAATCCTCCAGCCCCGGATAGCTAACCCAGGCAACCTTTGAATGTGCATCGAGAAAGCGGGCCAACTCCAGGGCGCTTGAACAGTGGCGTTCCATACGCAGCGCCAGGGTCTGGATACCTTCGGTAAGGAGGAAAGAGTTGAACGGAGCGGCACAGGCGCCTACATCCTTGTGTACGAGTTTGCGGGCACGGGCGGTAAAGGCAAAAGCACGGTACTTTTTGTGAAACTGCTCGAAATGCGGAAATTTCGGGCTGTTCCAGTCAAACACTCCCCGGTCGATGATAGCGCCGCCGATGGTCGTTCCGGTACCGTTGATATATTTGCTGGTGGAATAGGCAAGAATGTCGGCTTCGAGTTCCGCCCCTCTGGCGAGATACGGCGTAGAAACCGTAGAATCAACCATGATGGGAATCCCCGCGTCATGAGCTATCCGCGCAAGCGCCGGCACATCCGGCACATCCAGCTTGGGATTGCCGATCGTCTCGACAAACAGGAGACGGGTGCGTTCGTTGATGGCGTTCCTGAAACCGTCCAGATCGAGCGGATCGACAAAGACCGCCGTGATGCCGTAGTTGGAAAGTGTGTCACGGAAGAGTGAAAAAGTACCGCCAAACAGGGATGAAGAAGACAGAATTTCATCGCCTGAACGCAGTATAGTCAGCACTGCAGTGGTTATTGCCGCCATGCCGGACGCGGTGACAATAGCCGTGCCGCCCCCCTCCAGCAAGGCCAGCCGTCGCTCCAGCGCCTCAGTCGTCGGGTTTCCTATACGTGTATAGACCTGTCCGATCGCCCGGCCGCGAAAGACATCTTCAAGTGCCTCTGCCGTCTGATAGGCAAACGAACTTGACTGGACTATCGGCACCGACGTCGCGCCCGAGGGTCCGGCCTCCAGGCCGCCATGCACCAGCAGCGAATCAAAGCGGAGTGATTTTTCCATTAGCAAGTCTCCCCAAAAATAAAAAACCCATCCAGAATAAAGATGGGGGGATGTCATGAATTTAAATGTTCACGACGTGTCCTCATCTTCGCCATTAGTAAGTTAAAAGTTATTTTCTGCGGCTTGGAGGCAGAAAAAAACTTTGTTAACGCACTTATCCCCTTTTCGGGGCAAGGCAGGAATTAGCACCTGGCGCTCACATGAGCCGGTTGCTGTGGCTTCGCAGGGCCTTTCCCTCCACCACTCTCGATAAGTTAGCGAGTATTTTACTATGGAACAGTAGATATCAAATTCACACAGACCTTGTCAATAATTTTATTATATTATCTATCTGCATTATAGACATAAAAACCACCCATTTTAAAAGTGCCGGCACGTCGTTGGCCCGTCACTTTTGGAAGTTACTATTTTACAGGCTGCACCAGTAGCGAAGCATCACCCTTCTTGGCGAGGTCGCCGATCTTGATTTCGCCTTTGATGATCTCAGCCTCGAAATAGTGCTCGCCTATGAACGAAAGTACTTTCACCGTTCCGATTTCCTTTTCCAGGCGGTTTTTGCCGCTTACACGACAAACCTGGAGCACGTCGTTAATCGCGATCTCTTTCTGTGCCGCCACATTACCGCTATGGAACAGGTGAACTTTACCGCCCATTTTCATAATTATTTCACTCTTGGCTTTTTTATCGGCAGCCTGGCTTACGACTGGTATCGCCAACATGACCGATAGTGCGAGCAGCGTGATGATCTTGAATATGTTCTTCATTTTCTTGCCTCCTTTTTTGTGGTTAATCTCGCTATGTGCGGGGAAACTCCAAACTTTGCATCTCCTTTCTACGGAAGATGAATAACGGCAACGAGTCACCCGATTGATTTTGGCCATTATTCAACGCGGATAGCATCCGCTCGGTCAGAATGGTCGAGCTGCAATAATTTATTGTTCGTGCAATTGGGAAGTCGGACCCTTAAGTCCGCCCAGGTTCGTTGTTGCTACCTAGTCATTGCTTCACCGTTTTCCAAAAGAGTATGTTAGTGCCCTGGCTTAGTAAGCGCACGCAGGGTTTCGTTTGCCTCTTTCAGCTTCATATCCAGAGTCTTCAGCTCTTCCAGGGTATAGGTATTTGCACCCTTTTCATTGATCTCGGCCCGAAGCTTCATGATTCGTTGCTGAATACTGTCCACCTCCTGAGCGCAGTTCTTCAGAAGCATGTCGCACTCCTTGGCACATTGTTCATCCATGGTCTGGTGTGATGCTCCATGCTGGTGACCATCATCAGCCAGGACCGGGGACGCTGCTGCGAAGATTGATGTTGCCATGAGTATTGCCAGTGTCTTTTTCATTGTTGTCATCCTCCTTGATTAGTGGTGAGATCAACTTGATCGTATACCAGAGTTTGGCACTACGAACCTTGCCATCATTCTGATGAATTACTAAAAGCATTTGTCATACCAACATATAACATGCTGTTGTTACAATGTTTTATCTGTTAGCAGGCAAGTGCCATTGAGGAATACTCAACACGTTGCGAAGAATATTCCTCGTTTGACATCATTCTGGAGTTAATAATGCAAATGACCACCGCTTGCTCCCATATGGAATATTCAGCACATATTTGCCTTGATCGCGTTGACGAATTCTATAGCGCCTGGACACAATCCAATTTACAGTAAGGCGGTTTCCAGCTTCAGTAATACCGGAATTCGCAAGGAGCACCTTCCATGACCATAACCAATCTCAGTGAACTTGCTGTACGCTACAAGTCCGACCCGGAATCGGTCTACAATACATGGTTCATTGACAACGACACCCGGATGAAGGCGTTCCGCTCCATCCGACGCGGGGTAATGTCCATCGTTTCTTCGATAAAGGGCGGAACCTTTGGCAACGACTTCAAGGGATCCCCCCTGGAATTGGTCCTCGCCTCTATCACCGAACAAAAGCAGGTATTCGATGGAGCGGCGCACCCTTTCTACTGGAAGCCAAAACTGCGTATACCGGACATTTACGAGAACGATGCTAATAAACGAGCTTTTGGTTCCTTTCTTGAGGCTTGCCTTTCCTCTAATACTGCGGACAAACTGGTCAAAGAGATCCTCATATTGGACGGTTGCGGCATAAAAGGGCTCGGGCCCTCGGTTGCCAACATTCTCTATTTTCTCCACCCCACGCTGATGCCCCCTTTCAATACGGCAATGCTGAACGGTTTCAATACAATTTTTGGTGACAGGAAAAAACTCGGCTCCTGGCCAAGTTATCTGGAAATGCGCGAATGTCTGATTAAAGCCAATGAGGAACTAAGTCCGATCCTGTCCAAGGACCTGGGGGCGATATCGGGTCTTCTGTTCGATGTTGGCGTGGGAAAGATTACTCTGGATCAGGACTGGGAAATATCATTGCAGTTCGAAAAAGAAAAACGCGATAAAGCACTCAAAAAAAGGCATCTGGAAGTACAGGAAGAGATACGGGAAGAGAATGAACACCTGCGTATGCAGTTTCTGCTGGCAGAAGTCGGGCGAGACCTGGGGTATGACGTTTTTGTCGCCACCAACGATCGAAACAGGTCGCTGAACGGACGTTCGCTTCAGTTTCTAACACTCCCTGAACTTCCACCACTGGACTTTTCACCTGAAGTGGTCCGTACCGTTTCCCTGATTGACGTTATCTGGATTTCGCGGGACTCAAAGCGGATAGAATGTGCTTTCGAAATTGAAAAGAGCACTTCAATTTACTCAGGTATGTTGCGGTTGATGGATCTTGCTTCTTCACTTGGAGACCGACAATATGATTTTTTTCTGGTAGCTCCCGATAAGCGGGAAAAGGAAGTACTCGCACAGTTGAGGCGCCCTTCGTTCCAGGCAAGCACATGCATTGGACTAAGATATTTGCTGTTCAGTGAACTGGACCAACATTGCTACGGACTCTGTAAATTCGGCGAGGATTACCGAATACTGTTCAAGTTGGCAAAGGATGCAGGTTGCAGCTCAATATGACAGATTTGACTCATTCTTGATATTTCCCCTTTAAAACTTCATCCCCCAACGATTGATCGTGCGCTGCTCGACCAGCCGGAACAGGCTGTCCATGGCAACACCGATCGCGATTACTGTCAGCAGGCCGGCAAAGACATATGCAATCTCAAGCTGATTCTTGTTCTCATAGATAAACCAGCCGATCCCGCCGGAACCGGAGCTGACCCCGAAAACCAGTTCGGCCGCGATCAGGGTACGCCAAGCAAAGGCCCAGCCGTTCTTGAGTCCGGTCAGAATGGCGGGGAAAGCGGCCGGGATGAGGATCTGCAGTACATAGTTCAAACCAGTCAACCCGTAGTTGCGCCCGACCATCCGGATCGTACCGCTGATGGAGGCAAAGCCGGAGTGGGTACTAAGCGCCACCGGCCATATAACAGCGTGAATCAGCACGAAAGTGATGCTGCCGTTGCCAAGGCCGAACCAGAGCAGTGCCAGTGGCAGCAGGGCAATTGCGGGCAGCGGGTTGAACATGGCGGTCAGCACTTCCAGCAGGTCATTGCCGAGGCGGGTACCGTTGGCAAGAGCCGCCAGAATGGTAGCCAGCACAATGCCGATGGCATAACCGCTTAACAGCACTTTGAGCGACGTCAGCACCCGGCTACCCAGTTCACCATGCACTAAAGCTTTCCAGAGGGCCGTGGCAGCATCGCTGAAGGTGGGAAACATCAGCGGATTATTGAGGCGCTGGGCATAAATCTGCCATGCGACCGCCAGCAGCAATAATATCACCCCTTTGCGTACCAGTGACTGATTCCAGAGCTTTTCTGCCCTCGACAGCGGACGAGCAATCTCTGCAATGGCCTGATCAGTTGGCTGTGCACAGGGCCGTAACGCTGTAGTTTTACTTGAAATCACCGTCTGATCAAGCATTATACCAGCACTCCTTTCAGATAACATAATCCCCCACATCCTTGAACAGTACCCGGTGGATCGTGTCGCGCAGATCGTTGAAGCGGCCATGAAAACGGTTGCCCGGATCATCAAGGTCCACGTCGAGAATCTCCTTTACCTGACCAGGATGGGGGGAAAGAAGCACAATCCGATTGCCAAGCAGGATCGCTTCTTCGATGGAATGGGTGACAAAGATCATGGTGAATTTTGACCGGCCCCACAACTCAAGCAGCTCTTCCTGCATCTGCTGGCGGGTCAACGCATCGAGGGCGGCAAAAGGTTCATCCATAAGAACAATTTCAGGCTTCATCGCCAGGCAGCGGGCGATGGCGACCCGCTGTTTCATGCCGCCCGACAGCGTGTGGGGATAGGCGTCGGCAAACTTTTCCAGCTTGACGGTACGGATAGCCACCATGGCCTGTTCATCGGCATCCTTTCCGGTCGCTCTGCCGCTGGCGGTCAGCGCAAAGGCCACGTTTTGCCGGACCGTCTTCCAGGGGAGCAACTGCTCCGTTTCCTGAAAAACCATGACCCGGTCCGGCCCCGGTCCGCTGACTGTGCGCCCATCCAGCGTAATGCTCCCCTCGGTGGGCGTCAGATAGCCGCCAATCGCCTTGAGCAATGTCGATTTTCCGCACCCGGAAGGACCCAGCAGGACCAAACGATCAGAGCGGTCCGCCTGAAATCCGACCTTCCAGGTAGCGGTCACCAACTGTTCGCTGGTCTTGTACTGTATGGTAACCCCATGCACATCCAGCAGGGGGGATACTGCCGTCGCCATCGCTAACTCCCCTGCTTGGCGTGAATATTGGCAAAAAACAGATCCTTCCACACCTTGGGCTTACTCTTGATGCTGCCGGACTGAAACATAAAGTCAGAGTATTTGGTGATATTGAGCGGCGTGGTGGTGTAGCTGATCGGCTCTTTGGTCAGGTAGCCATAGATAACGTCCACCGGTTCTTTTGACTTGGATGCCTTGACATACAGTTCAGCCGCCGCGCGTTTATCCCTGTTGATGAAAGCAATGGCCTCTTCAAGCGCTGCCAGCACGGCGGCATAGGTTTTGGGGTTTGAATCACGAAACCGTCCATGAGCCCAGACCACGTCAAAAGTATGCGGACCACCCAGGAGATCGAAAGAGTTTACAATCGTATGGACACGCGGATCCTTCAGCTCCTGAAACATGAAAGGAGGGCTGGCAAAGTGCGCCGTTATCTCTGATTTCGGTGAAAGAAGCGCTGCCTGAGCGTCCGGATGTTTCATGGAGACCGTCAGCTTGTCCAGCTTCTCGTAATTTTTCTTCCCGAACTGCCTGGCGGCGGCCATCTGCAGGGTAACAGCCTGAATTGATACCTTTACCGTCGGCAGAGCGATACGATCCTTCTCGGACAGATCCTTGATGCTCTTGACGTTCGGATTATTGGAATTGAGGTAGAGGGGGATCGTATCAATGGCGGCGACCCCTTTCACCTCTCCTTTGGTTTTGTCCCACAACGTCAAAAGCGGTGCGACACCACCGGAGGCAAAATCGACACTTCCGGACAGGAGGGCATCATTCATGACGGAACCGGAACTGAATGTGTTCCAGCTGACCTTGATGTCACCCAGGCCGGCCTTTTTGGCATGTTTCTCGATAAGCTTCTGTTCTTCCATGACGATCAGGGAGAGGTAGCTGAGACCATACTGCTTCGCGAGGCGCACCTCCCTTACTTCTGCCAGTGCGCTACCGGCCAGCGGCGCAATCAGCAACAGGGATGCCAGCAACACTTTTACTGTTTTAACAATCCGATTTTTCATAATTTCGATTCCTTTCCAGTTGTTTATTTAAGTTGTAAGACCGCCAGACGGTCCAAATGAAGATGAAACGGGTGCAGCGCCTCTTCCCTGACTTTGCTGACAGAATAGGTTTCATCGCATATCTGCTCCGGCTCAATCAACCAGACCGCCGCCAGATCGGCATCGTCGAGTTTCGAGCGCACCTCGCGGTAATAGTCACTGAACAGCGGCCCCGAGACATGGGCCTTGTGCGGCCTCCCGGCAATAACCAGCACCTGGCCGTTCCGGCCGCTAAGTGTAACTGACACCGGCTTATCGAACCAGATGCTCCGAAGCAGATTGCGATGGGTGGTGGAGGTTTCCAGCAGTTCCAGATGCACCAGTCGCCCCGTGGAATCCTGCCTTAGAAACGGGCTCGGCACGCTGCGGGGCGCGCCGTTTTCATCCAGAGTGGCGATAGTGGCCACGGTTGCGGCATCTTCCAGTAATACAGCTATCTGTTGGCGTAATGTTTTGGACATGGCTTATTCCTCCCAGAGCGGCAACAGCCGGGACAGATCGGTGTCGGGGTGGTTGCCGCAGTTCCGGTAACTGTCATGGTCGATAGGAAGCCGGTACTTGACCCGCAGGGCGTGCAGACCACGGGCCAGCCGGATGTAATAATCCAGCGAGGCGTTTTTGTAGCCCCCCAGAGGGGTGTCTGGGCGCGGCGACCAGACGATAAACACCGTGCTGACCCCCTGCCTGGCAAGATCCTCCGCTTCAGACAGCGTCCGCGCCAGAGCCTCATCCTCGCTGCGGAAGCCGTGCGGCCCAGCCAGTTCGATGCCGGCCACCAGGCCAGTGTTTACCCGACCCGGTCCGAAAATATCGACGGCATCCACCAGGCGGCGCTTCCACTCCTTGTAGCCGATCCATTCCGCCTTGCCGGGGCAAAGACGGTTGAAAAGCTCTTCGTCCAGCACTTCGATGTCCGAAGTGTAGCTGGTCAGCCCGGTTTCGGCGTACAGCCTTTTAAGCTGATCTTTTTCAAAGGCGGTGCTGATCATCTGGCTCGGGAACTTGTGGGTGCGGAAGTTTCTGCCGACCTCTTTCAGAATGGCGATGTAGTAGTCAACCTCGTCATCAAAGGGACGTGCGCCGCCAACCATGGAACCTGCGGTCAGGAACACGGTGGAAAAACGTCCCTGCTCTTTCAGCGCCTCGCCGATTACCTCGCCCACCTCGACCGGATCAAGCTTGGTCGGTATGTTCAGCTCCTTCCCCCCTTTTTTCAGCTGGGAGACGATATCGCAGAAGGCGCAGCCGTTGCCGTTGTTCCAGAAGGTGCAGTAACGGTAAGGGAAAATGTTCAGCCGCTGCGGCCGGGCGCTGACGATATTTTTCATCGGCACGCCGGATCGGCCGGCTTTGCCGTAGAATGCCGGGGCGGGCCAGTAGTCCACCTGCTCCACCGGAACACCATTGTCGAACAGCCAGGCTTCCCCCTCCAGAACATCAACCACGTAAGGGTTCTCCTCCAGAGGCGTCGGAGTGGTAATGATGGAGGTCCCGTCCCGCAGCAGCAGCGATTCGGGGCGGGCGGAAATCTTGCCGTCGCGGGCGCCGAATATGTGGGTGCCGGTGGTCTGATGCAGCTGTTCATTCAGCAATTCGAGCGCACCGTCGGCGTAGAATACGCCGCGGCGCTGTACATCGGTTTTCAGGATGATCAGGCGCGGCACGTCCGGGTAACGCCGTACCACCTGATCAAGGTCGGATATGACCGTTTTTCTTGCCAAGGCAATCGTCATTGCTATCTCCTATCTTCCTGTCTGTGCCAGACGCGGCTCCGTAGGCAGACCGGTGAGCAGCGGCAGACTCTTCTCTTTTGACCAGCCGATCCAGGAACTGTCGTAGTTGTGCAGTTTTTCCAGCGGCCAGCCGGCCAGATAGAGGACAAAGAGAGCCTGGGTGGAGCGCACTCCGGACTGGCAGTAGAAGTACTGTTCACTGCTCCGGTCATATCCCAGTTGGTGCAGAAGCGCCGTAACCTCGAGAGCCGGCAGCCATTCGGCCTGATTCTCTTTTTTCTTGAACTGCGCCCAGTCGCTGTGGCTGCTGCCAGGGATCCGTCCCGACCGATACGCCCCTTTTTTTAGCTCCTCGCCGGTAAATTCCTTTATGTCGCGATTGTCCCATATTTGCGCTGCTCTGCTGCCCTGCGCCGCAACCACATCGGGGGTGTCGACACGCAATGATGGCAACGCAACTCTTGCCGTAAAATTGCCACTATGAGTCGGCTGCGCAGGCGCCAACAGCTCGGTTAAATACCCGACATCTTTCCACGCTTTCACACCACCATCAAGCATCCGCACATCCCCTTTGCCGTAATAGGTAAACGCCCACCAGAGGCGACTTGCATCATACTTGGTATCGTACACCACAACGATGGAGTCACGGTTAATGCCGAGTCGCTGGGCCAGTTTTGTGAAGCCGGCGGCATCGATCAGGTTGCCGGTGACACCGTTCTGAGTTTCTGGGGGAGCTTCAAGTGCGGGCCGGTCAACCTGATGCGAGTCGGGAATATGGCCGAGGCGATATTCGATACTGTTCTCGGCGGCCAGAACAACCAGTCGCGGGTCTTTGGCATCGATCAGTTGCTTCAGTTCCTGCACCGTAATCAAGGCCTTACCGCGCGGATAGCCCTTATAGCCGGTTTGTTCGGCAATTGCATTGACAGCCAATGCCGTAAAAAGCGTCAGAGTCATCATAATATTCAGGATCAGTTTTGTGTTCATGGCGAACTCCTTTGGTAATAAAAAAGGCCAGGCAGGAAGGGCGTATTTACCCGTTCCATGCATAGCCTCCAGTTTTTCTGGTCAGTCAGTATTAGTGTCGTAACCGTATCATTCACGGCCCTAACTATCTGCTATTGCCGCATTATCTGCCTGCTATAATCACGCTCATTACATCTTCAATCAGTCTCAATCCGCCACGGAACCCCGTATAACCGCGATCCAAAACGGTCCGGTTTGCGACCGGAAAACTCACCGATAGATGCGGGGCTCCGATTTCAAGCGCCAGCTCACGCTCAAGCGAGCTGCCGACTACAAATGCCGGACCGAAACTGTTCCGGTATTTTCCGGAACCTGCAGATGGCCATTTTTCCCGTACATGCTTTATTACCTGACTGCCGTCTGTTTCAAACACCAGTGTGACCGGGTAGTTCGACTCCAGATATTTCAATTGTTCCAACAGCCGATCGGCTTCCCGTGCCTGGAGGGGATCGGTGCAGACCGCCAGTTCCGGCAGCCACCCCAGGTCATCCGCCAGAGATTTTGCCAAGGCTACGGCATAATTCGCATCGCCGACCACGACGGCATAGCGTTGCAGGTCAAGATCATTAATACAGTCGGTCAACGGCTCCAGACAGTGGTAGTAACGCCTTTTCTCGCCACTGATAACTGATTCAGTCTTCTTGGAGCTGATCCTGGCGGCTTTACCGACCGTGCGTAAAAAAGACTCGGTGGCGCTTGCCCCCACGGGAAGAGGCAGACTTACAAACGGGGTACCGTGGAACTCCTCAAACAGACCGGCGGCCTCCAGTCCATAGGTCTGTGAGACAACTATGTTCAGCGAGGCCGACCCGGCATTTTGGATGCCTTCGATCGTGTCTTCTGCCAGAAAGAAAGAGTTTACCTCCAGTCCGAGTGTTTCCAGCAGACGCCGCAGCTCTTGCAGGTTCCCGCGCCAGAATGGATCGTAGTACGGAACGATGCCCCACAGGTTGACCCGTTTTTTCTTTTTTGTTACCCCTCGCTCCAGATAATCCCTGAACAGAGACTGCAGCACCAGATCGTATCCGTGATAGGAGTTTCCCTTGAATCCGCCGGTCTCGGCACCGATGATCGGCACGCCCCGTGCTCTGAAGTCGGCAACAACGGATTTGATATCATCGCCGATCACCTCGGTGACACAACTGGTCAGAACGGCATAGATGCGACCATCCATAACCTTGAGCGTACTTTCAATCTGCTCCCGCAGACGACTGTCACCGCCGAAGACCACATCACGTTCCTGAATGCTGGAACTGGGGATTGCGAGAGTTCCACAGTATCCGCCGACCTGAAGTCCGGATCCGCCGTTCTGGGTCCAGGCAAAGTTTCCGGCACAACCGGAAGGTGAGTGAAGGATGGGGATGCCCCCGGGCAGGGCGGTCACTGTAGCGGCGGCGCCTCCCTGGGCACAAGGGGAGCCTGACGTGATCGGCCAACTTGCGGTCGTAAATGGGGTTGCTCAGCTGTCGGTGCAGCCGGCGGGCGATCTCATAAACCCCCTTGTACCCGATATAGGCCAGCCCGGTGTTGTAGATTACATGGGTCGGTATACCCAGCTTTGCGGCCGTACCATTGCCGTTGGCGTGGCCCAGAAACAAGTCCGGTTTGAGCTTCTTAAGCAGATTTGCCTCCTCGAAAGGCTGGACATTGGCAATATCAATGACGTAATCATCTGTCGTTGAGGAAGCGAGTTTTTCATATTCAACCTCGGCAAACCGGTCATGGTGGAACGAGCGGATGCCGACGACAGTGAAGCCGATTTCTTCCAGCAATCGGGCAGTCGCCAGGGCACGGAATTCTCCGGCGCTGATGAACACCTTCTTACCCTCGAAGAGCGGTCGGAATTCCGCCAGGGCATCACGCAGCTCGCCTTCTTCCTGCGCGATGAGCCGCTCGGTCTGTTCCTCCCTGCCAAACCGGGCTGCCACGTCCCGCAGCCAGAGGCTGGTATTCTCGATGCCGATCGGCATATGGTGTATCAGCGCAGGCACACCGAAACGTTCCTCAAGGTAGGAAAGGAAATAATCATCATGAGTCGGGCAGGTGCTGATGGAGAGCGCCGCCTGGGTTGCCGTGACCATGCTCTCAGGATGAGAAAAAACCGGGAATACGTTGACATCAAGACCGAGTGTCTCCAGCAGCCGTTCCAGCTCCACCTCATCAACACGCCCCATGGAAGAGACGTTCATCAGGTTGACCGTGTTCGGCAATCGCTCCAGCCCCCTGAATGGCGACAACCCATCCGCGCCCGGCGATTGTTCACCGGATCGCAGGAGCGTTCGACCAATGCCGTGATAAACGGCATCGTAGGCTGTTGCCCATATCTTGGTCTTGAACCCTTCGCAATGCACCGGAAGCAGACGAGCTTTGACCTCGGGCTGTGTTCGCTGAACGACACCGTCGATATCGTCACCGATGATGCCCGGCACGCAGCCGGACACAACGGTGATACTGAACGGCTTGTAACGCCGGTCCGCCTCGATGATCGCCTGCTCCAACTTTTCCTCGCCGCCGGTGATAACGTCGGTCTCGTTCATGGCGGTGGAAAGCCAGATGCCATCCTTTGCCTTGCCTTGGCGCACGTTGCTCCCCATTCGCACATTGGCGTTCTGGGAGTGGCTGCAGCTGCCGCAACCGACTGCGCTGTGCTGCAGAACAACGTTGTCGGGTAGCGAGTTGAGAATAGCCAGCGCCGGCAGCAACAGACAGATTGAACCTTGAGTGAATGACCGGTCACCGTCGTTTTGCAGGCATGACTTCTTCCCCCTTGCGCCGGCCATCTCGCAGATGGTTCCGCCGTGGGCGATGCAGGCATTGAGACGCTCCTCGCGTCTGGGCGGCGTTTTTTGATCGATGTGACTCATTGATAATTTCCTTTTTTAGTTTCTCCAGCGCAGTAGACGTCGCTCCACGCGTTCCGTTCCCCAGGTTATCACCGTCACCACAATGCTGATGAAGATGATCCCCACAATAACCCGGGGATAGTCGGCGAAATCGGCAAAGTTCTTGACGTACCAGCCGACTCCGGAATTTGCGCCGATAAGTTCAGCCGCGGTCAGCAGTACAAAAGCTAAGACCAGCGCCAGGGTCGCCCCGGTACAGATCGATGGCATGGCTCCCGGCAGGATAACGCGGAGCAAAAGTGTCCGCTCCTTCAGGTTAAGAACCCGCGCCGAGTCAAGCAGCCCCTTGGGAATATTGAACACTCCGTTGAGCGTATTGATAAATAGCGGCCAGAACGCTCCGATAAATATCACGAATATCGAAGCTGCCCGAAAGCTGGGAAGCAGGGTAATGGCGTAGGGAATAAAGACAATCGGCGGAATCGGCCCCAGCACCTTGGTAAACGGGTTGACTGCCCTGTAGAGCCGACCGCGCCACCCTATCAGCAGCCCAAGCGGAATAGCGGTTGCCAGCGCTAGAGAATAGCCGCTCACCAGCAGAATCAGCGATTTTACCAACCCTTTAAGCATGTCGGGCAGTTCAGATATGAACAGCGTCAGAACCGCTTCCGGTGGCGGAAACAGCATCTTGTCCAGAAGTTCAAAACGTGCTGTCGATAGTTGCCATACAATCAAATTCAGGAAGACAACTGTTGACACATCACCGGAACTGATGCGTTTGTCGCGCTCTTTTGAAAGCTGCTGCCACACAAGAGTTATCACTTCAACCAGGATACCCAGAGCAAGCAGATGCCAGGGAATGTCGCCGGTCGCTGCCGGCCAGGCTATAACCGCGGCAAAGATGATAAAAAAAATGTGTGAGATAACGGGAAAACTCTTCATAGCTGCATTCTCCAAAATCTGGGCACTGTAATATCTGAATCCGTGACGCCTCCGTGCCTCCATTTGCCCGGAACGCCTATAGCTTCAGGATTTCGTGATTAATTGACCTGTAAGCGGAGGACACCTGACAATGCTGGCTTGTTCCGGCACAAGCGACGGGCTGCTCCGGCACTCCGCGCATTCCGGCACTCCGCCGTCACGGATTCAGGTAATAGTCAATGACCTGCGATATGCAATGGTGCGTCGCCACCCTGGAATTCCTTGCTCAACTTCTTCCAGAGTTTTTCATTCGGCTCACGATTTGAAAGCGCTGCCAGGGCGTTTTGATAAATTTTCGTATTTATCCTTTTGTCGATGGATTCATTGGAGGAAATGTAATCGATTTTTTTCATAAAATCCCAGAACTGAAGCACTGATTTTCTGTGGGGGTCAGGGCTTACCAGCAGGTGTCCGCCATAGATATCCTTCAGCAGGTCGCCCTTGTCGATCTGCACATATTTGGCTACCACATCAACCGTCCCGTTCCTGTCGGTCTGATAATATTGATAGGCTTTGAGAAGTGCCGTAAGAAATTTCTCGAAATCGGCCTGGCGATTCTTTACCGTACCGGTTAGTGCTACCTGGCGGCAGCAAGTGTGCCCCTTGATTACCTCGCCCGAGTATTTTACGACTTTGAGCCCCTGTTTCTCCGCAAGGGTAAAATATGGAATCCAGACCAATCCGGCATCCAGAGATCCTTTTTTCACCGCTTCCAATACAGCCGCGGGGGAATCAAACTCCTTGATGGTCAGATCCTTCTTCCAGTCTATTCCAGCCTCGTGCAGCGCAGCCCGGAAGACGACATCTCCGGTGGCCAGGCGGACCGCACCGATTGTTGCACCCCGGAAGTTTTTCAAATCCTTGAATCGCTCCGCCTTTTCCGGCTTGGCAACCAGTCCGTGCCCTTCGCCCATCTGTCCACCGAATATGGTAAAGTCAGCGCCTTTGTCGATGAAAGCCAATGGGGCAGACGTGCCGAACGAGCCGGCATCCAGCTTGCCTGATTTTATGGCGTTCAATCCCTCGCCGGAATTGGTAAAACGAAACAGCTCCACATCCAGTCCCTCCTGCTGGAAAAATCCCTTTTCCTTGGCGACAAAGTAAAGCAGATGGCCGGAGGTCGGCAGATATCCTACTTTAAGTTTGCTCAATTCGGCGGCAAAGCCGCTTCCCACTGACATCGCCAGTACCAGCAACGCACCGGATAGCAAAAGTAAACGTTTCATGGTTAATCTCCCTCTCAATTATTTTTTTTGTAGAACGCCAGCATGTCTTTGTAAAATTTGACACCTGGTTCCTGTTTAATAACCTCTTCCAGTGCCTGGCGGTAAACGTCCGTATTGATATGTTTGTCAACAGGGTAATCCTGTTGGATGTAGCCGGCCTGGAGGATGTTCTGCCAGAAATCGAGGATACCCTTTCTGAGCGGATCGGGGTTGGAGTCGGAAACCTTTTGTATATAGGTTTCGTTACGCACAATGTCTTCATCTATCTTCAGGTTGCGGGTGATGATCTTAACCGTATCCTCCTGATTGGTTTTGAAGAAACGATAGGCCTTTATCAACCCGACCAGAAAGCGTTTATAGGTGTCCTTGTCAGCATTGAACTGCTTGGTATTGGCCACAATCCGGCAGCAGGTATACTTTGGATAATACTCCTCCAGGTAATGAACCACCTTGAGGCCGCTGCTTTTTTCAGCCAGTGAAAAATGAGGCGGCCACAAAAGCCCCGCATCAACGGCACCCTTCTTGACAGCCTCAACGACAGCCGTGGGTGATCCGAATTCTACATACGTCAAGTCCTTCTTCACATCAATGCCCGCTTTTTTAAGAGCCCCCCTGAAGACAACATCTCCGGTGGAAAGCTTTACCAGACCTATCTTCTTCCCCTTGAACACGTTGATATCCTTTACGGAAAGTTCGGCATAACGTTCTGCTTTCGCCACAATCGCCTGCCCGCCGATCATCATTCCGCCGAAAAAGGTGAAATCAGTCCCTTTGGAGATAAAGAGAAGTGGAGCAGTTGTCCCGAAAGTTCCGACATCAAGCTTGTTTGCCTTCAGGGCACTGATCCCTTCGACGGCACTGCCGAACTGGAACAGCTCTACATCAACTCCGGCATCCTTAAAATAGCCTTTTTCCTTGGCAACAAAATAGAGTCCGTGTGCCGGTTCCGGAACATAGCCGACTCTCAGCTTGGGAAGCGCCGAGGCCATGACTCCGGACGCCATGAGTGACAACAACAGGGTTAAGGCAATAATTTTTTTCATTGTTTTAATCCTCCTTGATCTTTGTTTGACTTTGTTTCCTTGACAGGGCAGCAGTTGGGAGTGCAGACTGCCTTGCTGAACAGATCCTTGAAAACCACATCGTCAGCTGCGTAGTCCAGCAGGCGGTCAAGTGCATCACAGTAAATTTCTTCGTAAACGTGGCTTGCCAGAAAATCGCGCTGCATAGTCGCGTCTTGCAGACCGAGCAATCGCCAGATGCGTTCGAGCCGCCAGTAATCAGGATTGGGATCGAACGTTACGGCAATGACAGACCTGGAGGCTTTCGCTTGATGCTGGTTGGTGCGATAGGCCCTGATCAAGGCAGCAGTGAGCCTGACAAGCTCCTCCTTTTTGGAATTCAGCCAGACAGGAGATAGCGACACCACAATACCCCTGCTCTCGATTTCGACTTTTAGCGAATCATCAAGTTCTGTGAGCAGATTATCCCGCAGAGGAGTACCGCCGCCGGCGATAATACGGAATTCCATGCCCTTTGCGATGCCACGAAGTGTCTCAGCTGTTGGAAAAGCACCCACATCAATTTTTCCCGATTCCAGAGCCGCCAACCCTTCGGTCGAATCCGCAAACCTGACGAGTTTAACATTCAGCCCCTCTTTGCGATAAAGCCCCTTTGATTCAGCGATCTGACATAGAGCGTTTCCCGGATGTTCAAGGTATCCAAGTCGCACTTCTGGAAGCGTTGATGCATTGCTTGGTGAAATGAAATAAAGATGTCCGGCACCTAGTGCTATTGCTGTGAATAACAACATGATTCTCAGCCTCATATCCCGTACCCTTCAGAATCCACAGTCTGCCCACCATCAAGCTCGGAGAGGATATTTTCGTGCAGTACGCTTACCAGCTTGTCCCGCAGCACCAGGAAGGGCTCCTTGAGGTACAGTTCCTGGCGGATGCGGGGTCGTGGGAGACTGACATCGAAGACACCTTTTACGTTACCCGGATTGAGCCCCAGCACCACAATCCGGCTCGCCAGCAACATGGCTTCTTCCACGTCATGGGTGACAAAGAATACTGTTTTGCGTTCACCCGCTTTCTGTTGCCAGAGCTGCAGCAGCAGATCCTGAAGGCGGGCACGGGTAATTGCGTCCAGGGCTCCAAAAGGTTCATCCATCAGCAGCACCGGCGAATTGATGGCAAAAGCACGGGCAATTGCTGCCCGTTGGCGCATCCCGCCGGAAAGCTGACCCGGAAGCTTATCGCTCGAATCCGGAAGTCCGACCATATCCAGATACCCTTCGGCTATCTCCCGGTACTCGCATTTTTGCTTGCCGGGAAAAGCCTGTTCCAGAGCCAGGATGATGTTCTGCCCGGTCGTCATCCAGGGAAACAACGAGTAATCCTGAAAGACCACCCCCCGATCCAGACCGGGTCCAGTGATCGGGCGACCGGCAAGGGTAACAGCGCCGGAGGTCGGACTGGACAGACCGGCCAGCATCCGCAGCAATGTGCTCTTGCCGCATCCCGAAGGCCCCAAAAGGCAGATGAAGTCTCCGGAATATGCGGTAAAGGTAATGTCCCGCAACACCTCGTTGTTACCGTAGGAGTAGCAGACGTTTTTCAATGCAACTTCATACATAAATAGCCTCGTTAAATGCTCTGGCCGGTACTGCGCACTTCGCCGGTTTCAATCGCCAGAAGCTGGTCCGACCACCCGGCGGCCCATTTTCTCAGTTCATGTACATCCAACGGCTCCGGCACCCTGGATTCTGTATGTCCGGCAATCCTGGCCGCCAGGTTTTTGTAGACCTGTGCCTGTTCCGAATCGGGAAAAGCCTCGATGGTGGTCTTACCCTGGAGTTCAGACTGGGTAACCGTAATCGACCTGGGAACATACTCGATGACTTGGGTATTGGTGCGATCCACAAAATCATCGATGATATGCCGCGCATACAGGGCATTGACCGAGTTCGCAATTACGCCTCCAAGCAAGGCGCCGCCGCTGTTAGAGTATTTTTTGATGCCGGTAAAGAGGTTGTTGGCGGCATAAATTGCCATGAAATCGGATGATGTCACCGTGAACACATGCTCGGCGATTCCTTCCCTGATCGGCACGGCAAATCCGCCACAGACCACGTCTCCCAGCACGTCATAGATCACGAAGTCAAGGTCGAGCGATTCAAAGACCTTCTGCTGTTTGAGTAGTTCCACGGCTGTTATGATGCCGCGACCGGCGCACCCGACTCCGGGTGACGGTCCGCCCGCCTCCACGCAGTAGACCCCGTTGAAACCGCTGAATACAAGGTCATTGACTCTAACAATCTTCTTTTCGCGCAGGGTATCAAGGATGGTGGGTATGTATTCGCCGCCCCGCAAAGTGACGGTGGAATCGCTCTTGGGATCGCAGCCGATCTGCAGCACCTTGTATCCCGCCACCGAAAGTGCGGCGCTGATGTTGGAGGTGGTTGTCGACTTGCCGATGCCCCCTTTGCCGTAGATGGCTATCTGTTTTGGTTGCTTTGCCATGGTTCTCCTCGATGATATTTTGATATTACTTCAGATACGCGAAGCGCTTGGATTGAACGAGCGCCGCAATAGCTTCATCAATCGAACCCGGCAGGGTGAATGCCATGATCCGGTATATGATCAGTGCGTCTATGGCTCCCGCGCCGATCTGCGCTGCTACGACTCCCCGGCAGTCAGACAAGGTTTGCGCGGTTTTGCTCAATGTCTCGTCATCGTGGGCGCGGCCGGAACAGGCCGGCTCAATTTCTCTTGTTTCAATAAGCTCATGCCCGCCATCGTGCAGGCGGTAAATAAGAAAACTGCGGGACCGGCCGAAATGTTCATCCACGTTCACCCCGTCATTGCTCGCAACGGCAATTTTAACGTTCATGGCTCGGCCCCATCCTGCGGCAGAAATAAAAAAAGAGGTCAAGGTGTGAGTGTTTCCACTCTGCCTTGACCTCCAGTTTTCTGGTCAGCCGTAAGTTATGTGATTGTGTACAGGTCGGTTTTTTCTGACACGCTATGGCTTGTACGTTTCGGCACTCTATCAGAATTGGATTTTTGATGTCAAGTAATAAATATAATATCTATCATTTTTGTATTTGTTTTATAGTCGCCAGTTGGATATTGGTGTTGAGATTGTTATCCGGCAATCTACACTCTGATAATTCCCTGTTTGACGCCCCGGTTTTTTGTGAGTATACATGAAGTCAATTTTAATTTAATGTGATGGGAAATATTCGAAGGGTGAAGGCCTGCCCTGAGCGAAGTCGTAGGAGTGAATGGTGAAATGAACACGAATGAAAGCCAAATAACAGAACTTATCCGACAGGGCGAAAGCCTCACGCTGGAACTCAAGGAATGCCGACGCGCCCTTAATCGGGATGTTTATAAAACCGTCTGTGCATTTCTCAATCGTAATGGCGGTGTCCTTCTGCTTGGCGTCAATGACTCCGGGGAGATCACGGGGATAGATCCTGATTATATCGGACAAATCAAAAAAGATTTCGTCACCGTCATCAACAATCCGCAGAAAATCAACCCTCCAGCCTACCTCAGTGTTGATGAGGTTCAGGTACAAGGAATGATGATCCTGCATATCTATGTGCCGGAAAGCTCACAAGTTCACCGCTGCAATGGGCGCATATTTGACCGCAACGAAGACGGCGATTTCGACATCACAGATCACACGCGGCTTGTTTCCGATCTCTATCATCGCAAACAGGCCACCTATTCCGAAAACAAGATCTATCCATTTGCGGGACTGAATGAGTTGCGAGCGGATCTGATCGACAAGTGCCGCAGGTTGGCAGGTGTTTGGCGGGAAGAGCATCCGTGGCTCAGGCTGGACGACATGGAGCTGCTCAAAAGCGCTCAGCTCTATCAGACCGACCCGGAAACAGGCAAAAGCGGCGTCACCCTGGCGGGTATTCTTCTGTTAGGTAAGGACAGCGTCATTCTCTCCGCCGTCCCTCATCATCGCACCGACCTGATACTGCGCAAAGTCAATCTCGATCGCTACGATGACCGGGATCTGGTTACCACCAATCTTGTCGAGAGTTACGAGCGTATCATCGCCTTCGTGCATAAGCACCTGCCCGACCCTTTTTACCTGGAAGGAACGGATCGCATCAGCATCCGCGACGCCATTTTCCGCGAAGTTGCCTCCAATATCCTGATCCATCGCGAATACCGGAATGCCTTCCCGGCCAAGCTCCTCATCGAGCGCGGACAAGTGCGCACCGAAAACAGCAACAAGCCTCACGGGTTCGGCATCCTCAATCCGACCACATTCACGCCTTTTCCTAAAAATCCGGTGATCGGGTCTTTTTTCCGGGAAATTCATCGGGCGGATGAATTAGGTTCCGGAATGCGGAATATGATGAAATATGGCAAAGCCTACGGTGGAGCTGATCCGGAGATGATTGAGGGAGATGTATTCAGGATTGTCATCAAAGTACCTGATTATGGTCAAACCAAAACAAAGATGGAAGTAATCCCACAAGTAACCCAGCAAGTCACGGGTGAAGTCACGGGTGAAGTCACGGATGAAGTCACGGGTGAAGTTTTTCGCCTGCTGAATATACTTGTCAGGACTCCCCTGACGAGAACCGAGATTCAATCAGTTCTTGAACTTAAGGGGCAGGCCAATTTTAGAGATCGCTACCTGAAACCTGCTCTCAAAATGGCTTTTATTGAAATGACTATCCCGGACAAGCCAAAGAGCAGCAAGCAGAAATATCGTCTGACTGAGGCTGGTCGCATTATGCAGGCACAACGAACTAAAACCATGGCAGATTAATGGCAATTCAATTTGATCTTAAGGTGTCCAATCGTCCTCACGCTACAGTGTCATGTGGGCATGCTAGTGGATACATTGGCATATTGGAAGCCTGTTCCGGCGGTTTCTCGTTTCTGGGGTTTATGTTTGAGATGCCGATTGTTGTTGCGGGAGTTGGGGTGAGTGGGAGATAAGTGTGTCTTTCCCCAGAGTTCCCGGCATTAATATATTGCTAATAGGAAGAGTGTATGGCCTCAATTTCGGGCGCTGCTGAATCAAATGCTGGTGATAGATTCCACATTCTCTGGGCGTGTCGGCGTTGTCTGGAAATGGTACACCCAAAGGCAACCTTAGTTGGAGTAGTAATTGAAGGTGTCGCTGAGGAAGATGTCTCAGGAGTGGATGACGACCTATTCCTTGCAGCGGATATGACTGAGTATTATGGAGGTGCTCTGCCGAGAGATAGAATGTCACTTGGCACCTCAACTCGTGTCGTTGTTTCTCAGCTTAAATACAGTACCAGGCATCCTACCAAGGATTGGACTGCCTCTCGATTATGCAAAAAGGAAGGAAAGGAACGATCACATTCGATTGTAAGTCGTTTGTCAGATACTTTCTTAGGCTTCATGGCCAAAAATGATCGAGAGGATGTTATTGAAAGGCTCACAATCTGCCTCGTCAGTAATCAACCAGCCTCAGAAAACCTGCTTCGGGCAGTGAACTCATCCAAAGCCTACCTCTCAACACGAAATCTCTCCAAAACTGTCCAAACCAAAGATGTCATAACAGCCTTAACGTCAGAAGCTGAACAAGAAGAGATCAAGAAACTTCAACTGGCAAGTGGCTTGAAGTCAGCGCAGTTTTGCGACTTTCTGAGGGTATTGAGTCTTGAGCAGTGCGGCGCCCATGACCGGTTCCAACAGTATTTTCGGCTGCGAAGCGAGTTAGGAGCGTTTATCGATGGTGAAGTAGACCAATACTTGCTGAAGCTTTATGAACAAGTCGAAAATCAAGCTTTGCCTCGATCAGCTCCGCTGCCTCTGACCCGTGATGACATTCTGGTAAGCTTGGGCGTCAAACATGAAGAGGATCTTTTCCCAGCGCCACCTTCAATAAGCAATCCTGAGGTCTTCGTTGAAACTTTTAATTCTTCTGAACTTGCTGTTCTTATTGAAAAAGGATCATCCAAAAGAATCGTAGTTCACGGTGTCGCCGGTGTTGGGAAAACTACTGTTATCCAGCAACTAGGGCGATACCTTCCCGAGAACTCTGAGTTATTCGTTTATGACTGTTACGGTCAAGGTAGTTACCGGAAATCCAGGGAAGAACGGCATTCGAATCGCCGTGCATTAATGCAGATCGCAAATGAAATGGCCACCTGCGTGGGAAGCACTTTTATGATCTGGCCACGAGAAAACATACCCGATTTGAGGAGATACTTTAACCGTAGAGTAAAACAAGCCGCCAGACTGGTTTCTCAACGGAATGGCCTATTAGTAATAGTGATCGATGCAGCAGATAATAGTATCTTCGCCGCACGGGAAAACAACGAAGGCTGCTTTGTCCCCGGCATGTGGGAAGTCGATCTGCCTGATAACGCTCGACTCGTTATGACGGCACGAACTGGGTATCGTGCTGATTCCTTAAATTATCCGAAAGATACTCTCCTTTTTGAGGTTGGAGAATTTACACCTGCAAATACTGCAGAACATCTTAAATTTTTTGTCCCTTCTGCAACAGAGAAAGAATGCCAGCAGTTCCATGAAAGGACACTTAGCAACCCACGATTACAACGATATCTTATTGAGAGCATAACAGGTGGCGTGCCCATAGCTGAGGTATTGGCTGGCCCACGACAAAAACTTGAAGATCTCTTTGAAGATCGTTGGGAAGCAGCGATTCATGCACTTTCACCATCCCCAAATGAGAGCCTTGCCTTTTTATCTTGTCTTGCCGCACCAATCGAATTCAACGTGCTAGAAGCCGTTTGGGCTTTAAGCAAACAACAGGTGGTACGTGTATGTGAAGCTCTAAAACCAGGAGCCAAAACTGACGACGAGCGACTGGGTTATCGTGATGAAGATTTCGAGACTTTCATTCATGGAAAACTTTCTGAAGAGTCACGCCCTGCCGCTCATGCTCAAATTGCCAGACGCCTCGAAAAAATTGCTTCAACAAGTCCGTATGCAGCAAGTCAACTGGCACGGCATTACCAAAAAGCCAAGTGTTACGAGGAGCTGATCGACCTTGCACTGAACCGCCTTACTCCTGATGGCGTTGAGGATGAGGTTTTAAGGCTGAATATCATTCGGGATAGACTTCGACGTTCCCTGGAAGTTGCACATAAGACTGATAGGCGCGGAGACGTGGTGCGCCTCCTGCTTCTTTCAGGAGAAGTAGCCCGGGCAGAAAGTGCAGTTTTTGACCTCATTAGGAAAAAACCGGAGCTGGCCATCTCATTTGGAGATCCGATAACGGTTGCTAAAACGTATCTCGATGACGATACAGACAATAATTATGGGCTGGCGCAATTTCGTTGCGCCGCAATGCTATCGCGCCATTCGGATAACCATGATAGAGCACGTTCCCATGCCAGACTAGGAAATGCGTGGTTGCAGCAATGGATGCGCCAACCCAACGAACATCGGCGTCACCAGGGGGGTGTATCCAGTGAACTTATAGCGGCAGATACAGAGGCTGCTTTCCGGCTTCTAGGCGCTGATGTAGCTTATCAAAGATTATCCGGATGGCAGCCCTTTTCGGTAGTGCTGCATTCATCCTGGATACTGGCAAAAGAAATCGCTTCGGAAATCTCTCAAGACCTGCAAAAAGAGTTTTGGGACGAGCATCGGGTTCATCCTCTCGCTGCAGGCGTCTTTCTGGTGGAGCTTTGGAGAGCCAACAATAAGCCATCTGCTGATTTGGCACAGGAGGTGGCTTTTGCAATTCAGCAGTACTTGCGCGTTCATGGCCTAAAACACCTGCCTCTTCACAATTACGCCACATCGGAGGGAATTTATTCCAACGCCCTTACCGTCGATCTTTGCGAAGCTCTTGCTTCTATCAGAATTGATCGAGAACTTATTAAAGACCTAGCTCTACGGTTGCAACGCCCGATGCCGGAATACGCTCCAGATCGATATTTCGGCATGGAAAAACTGGAAAACCCACTTCGCTGCAGAGCACTGATTGCAGCCTTATTGGGTGAAAAGATTGTCGTTGAGAGTCTCCTACCTTCTCGATTATCCGGCAAGGACGGCGAACTTGATCATGAAAAGCGCCAAGAGAGGGACAGATACATTTCCGCTATTAATCGGCTCTTGCCGGTTATTGAATGGCGGTGTCGATGTTTACTCGAAACCCCTGACATCAATAAGACGAAAGAAGAATTTGACCTCCTGTTGACTGCATATAGAGGTCCAGAGTATGGCGAAAAACCTGATCTGCATTTCAAGGTTTGGGCTCTTCTAGGATTACAGGGTGTTCTGTTCTGCACTAATGCTGAACAACAGCTCGTTTTGGGTTTAGCAGAAGAGGTAAGTTGCAAACTAGAAGATGCTGCACCTGGAGGCTGGAAGGGTCTTGCAGACCAGTTAGTTTCTGACCCTAGATATGAAGCCACGGGCCTCAGGCTTTTGGAACGAGCTGCAGCAGCGTTACTTGAAAAACCTAACCCTGCCAGCGAAAGATGCGATTTCCTTTCTGACTGTGCCGAAATGGCAGCCAGACGGAACAGCGATCTAGCCCAGAGTTTCTTCCAAATGGCAGTCGAATCAGCACAAGGGCTAGACAACAATTACGTACAGCTTGTGCACTTCCAGCTAAACCTGGCCAAGCACGCAGCAGAATCTATGGGAAAAGGGGTTAAAAGGGAGATTGCGGCTAGGCTCTCCCGAGTCACCCAATCACTTGATCCATTTACGTGTCAGCCTGACCCACCATTACCAGCAGAGCAAACTGTGGAGGTTGCATCTTTACTTCATCCTGAGACGGGTGCGTCGACTCTGCTGAAATGGGATGCTATAGGGTTTCTTGCCCTTAACGAAGGCGCATCGTCGTTTCTTAAAGGCGCAATGGACGTTGGTGTGATCTCTCCTAAGCAAGCCCTGGCCCTCGGTCGTCTTCTAGCCGATAGCTCCTCCATTGATGAACATTTTATTGCTATCTTGGAGCATGTTCAGAGTAGTGGAAGGGACAAATCGCGTGAGACATTCCAGCACCTGTTACCGGTCATAAGCCAATGGATAAGACGAGATAGTCCGTTAAGCATTCGCAGTACCTTAGCGAATGCAGTACTTGACTGGCTTGAAAAGAACCATATTGAGGACTTCCAGGGGGTAGCAGAGCTCCGAGAAGTTCAGGAATTCACGAATAAGATTGAGGCGGCAAAGAAGGTTGCAGAGGGAGAAGCCAATAATCAACCAAACAGCGAAGACCGAGAAAAAGAAATAGGCATCGAAGAGATACTTGCAGATGTTCCCAAACCTATTTTTAAGAATCTCGAAGCTGCCTTTGCCGCTATCAATAACCATAAGAACATTGATAAACCTTGGGCTGGACTGTTTGAAATAGCCAGAAAAGACCTCTTTGGCTCTCAACGTGCTGAATATCTTTCACTCCTCGTAACCCTGCGATTCCCACGTTGGGATATCTCCCCTCTAATTACGGAAATTACCAAGTGCCTAGAGAACTGGAGGAACGACCGATGTGTTAAGAACTGGCGCAAGAACGGTATGCATCAGTTTTTAGAACGCCACGTTCAGTCCTTGTTAGGATACCCTTACCAGCGGGCAAAGAACCTTGACAAGATCCGGCCTTACCTGCCCACCGGAGATGAATTATGGAATGCCATTATTAATGCCATTGTAGCCAATCTTCCGGCCTTGGGAATGTGGCAAACCTTTATCTTGGCAAATGAATTGGTTATTCTCCTGTCAGCCCCGGATCAACTTTCAGTTCTACAATGGTCATTGCAGCGGAGTGAGCAGGAGCTTGCGAAAGAGAATGGACTGCCTGCTTTGGCGCTTGTTGACGATTGTGTACCCACGGACATTGCCACACATCTGGTCTGGGCACTTCTTGGGCATCCAGATAAACGTGAGCGGTGGCGGACAATGCACGCAATCCGGATGCTGGAAGGTGCCCTACAGGAGCCTGTATTAAGTTCTTTAATTGAATACGATACCAGGCACAAAACCCCGACCTTCTTTCCTGGATCAGAATTTTTTGCCATGTCTGCGCGTGAATTCTTGATTGCACTGCTTGAGAGAATGTCTCATGAGACACCAGCCGCACTTAAAAACCATCTGGAATACCTAAAGGCGACTGCTCTCTCCTCCGATTTCCCACACGCTCTTATTCGGCATATGGCAGGAAGTGCCGCATTAGCAGTTATCGAATCACTAGCCTTAAATGATCCTGAAACAACCGCTCTTCAAGCAGTACTTAAACCTTCCCTCAAGTTGCCTAGCAGTCAGGAACGATGGGAAGTTGGTCGTGGTTCTACATGGGATGAGGAGCGAAAGAATCGCAGGATACGATTCGACTCTACCGATACACTGCCGTATTGGTTTCAGCCGCTAGCAACAGTATTTGGTGTTCTGACCGGAGACATATGTACAAGAGCCGAAAAGTGGATTTGTGATAGATGGGGGCGTAGTCAAGCGGATTTGGAATGGAAAAATGAGGAAGGTAATAGGAAGATATCTTATCACTTATCGTCAAATGATCATGGATCGCTTCCCACCTTTGAAACTCAGCAGATGTATTTCACCTTTCACTCTTGGATGCTCGTTGCTGGTGAATTGGTAGATGAATACAAAGCTTCTGGTCTCCCGAATCAAGAAACAGATCAGTGTGAATGGCAAAGCTGGTTCCATTATAAACATTTGAAGTCGCCTTATTGGCGCTCGGATATGAGGCAAGAGACGCCGCTTGAACCGATACTCTGGGGGGCACTTCCATTAAAGGATGAATGGCTGAAAATTGACTCGACTGATTTTGATGAATTGATGACGCCTCGGCAATTCCTTTCAGACAAATGGATGCTTATTGATGCGGCCGTTACCATCAAACATCCAAATATGTCTGGAGAGAGCACCGTCAATTGTGCTCTTGTAAACAAAGACAAATCGCAGGCTCTCATGAGGGCACTTCAAGTCGTAAAGAATCCATTCAGGTATGGCCTTCCAGATGAAGGAGGCTCCGACAGGTTAGATATAGACACTGAGGATTTCAAATTATCTGGGCTCCTCTTAAAACAATATAACGAATCTTCATTTGAAGATGACGACCCTTTGCGGCGGCAGCTAAGCCATTGTGTAATTAGGCCCGGCAGCAGATTGATGCAGTATTTCCAGTTAAAACCTGACCAACTATACCTGAGGTATTTTTCAAAGACCAAAGATGGGGATTTGCTTACAAATTTGGAAATATGGTCGGACAATCTTAACCAGGAACGGGTGTATTCAATGTTCTCCGAGGGACACCGGTTTTGGATAAAACTCGATGCCTTATTTGAGATACTGGAGTCGCTCGACAGTTCCCTCATTGTTGAAGTAAAAATAACACGAGAAGAGGAGAGGAGAGATGACCGCTACTCAGAAAAACATGACCCAGGAAAAACCCGGGTCTATCTCATCCACTCAAATGGAACCATCGAAACAATTGGCGGATGTCATAGCCTTAGGAAAGAAGATTGAGCAGGAACTCCGAATCGAGGACGATGTCGATACGTTAGGCAGATGGATGATTCATTATATTGCTGAGTTGGTAGATCGGGCAGAAAAAGCAACTGGCGACCAACAGGATGCAATACATCGAGAGTGTGCAGAGATCATAATCAAGCTTTGGACACATCGTGCATCCCTGTCTGTGAGGCGCTACCCTTTAGAATCCTTTGACAAGGTAATGGCGGCGTTGATTAGGCTTAGGGGTGAGAGGCCATACTATTTTAGGGGGATAGATAGAGAAGAGAAGCCGGAGATCAGCGACGATGTCCAGCATTGGCTGAAAATAGCGGAAGAAGTGGATAAGATTGCTTGTGATCTCGTGGAGATTTGTATTGAAAAAGCAACCGTTTGTGCCGCTGAGGATGAAAAAAAGTGGTTGAACGGGGCTCTGGCTCTCTCCGTCAAAGCAGATAAACATGCCGAAATGGTAACGGTCTTGATCAGGCGCTATATGGGGGAAGAAACTGATCCAGAGGAGCTTGAACGCATTCAAAAAGATAAATTACATAATAGGCTTAAAGCGTTCGGTGAATTATGTTTGCAGTTGACCGAATAATGAAACGAGACATGCAATAAAGAGTGGCCGCAGAGGCGTAGCGGCTCCATTATCCATAAATCTAAGGCAAACCATGTCCACCCTGATCCCAAGCATAACCTCCTGCAAATTCAACACTCCCGGCGAGCGCCGCTTTGCGCGCCATACCGGAAAAAACAGGAATAACGGTGGCGTAACTTTGTAACCCCTACAAACGCATCTGCGCCAATTTTTCCAGATCAATAGGCCAACGGCCATATTGCCGGGCAGCCGCAACCAGCGCGTGGATATTTTCAATCGGAGTGTTAATCGGCAAGGCACAGCCAAGGCCCAGGATATATCCTTTCGGGCTGCCGACACCCTTCAGCAGGCACTCGATCACGTTGCGGCGGACATCATCCGTCGTGCCAAGCGCCATCGTTGTTGCCGGGCGAATATTTCCCACGAGCGCCACCCGTCCACCCACCGCAACCCGGGCTTCAGCCAGGTCAACCTCATCATCCAGGCTCAAGGTACCGGCTCCGCACTCCGCCATGTCATGCCAGATCCGCGAGCTGTTGCCGCATATGTGCAGGGAGGGCGCGGCTCCGGACTGTTCCTTTACCGCGCCGATCAGCTCCTTCAGATACGGTGCGACAAATTCCAGAAACTGCGGGCGGCTGATCAGGGTTCCTGACGCCACCGGTTCGGCAATGCCGATGCGTGCGCCCATTTTCAGCGCCTCCCGCACAAAGGGAATGGTGCTGTCCACAGCAAAACGCATCAGTCGATGAACAAACGCGGAGTTGCGACGCAGATCGCGCATCAGCTGTTCGGTACCACGCAGACCGGACGCGGTGGTAAATGGGCCGGCGGTCGTCAATGAAATCGGCACCTGATCGCCGGCTTCCTTCAGAACCGTGGCGGTTGCTTCCAGAAAAATCGGCAGACGGCCGTCATGGCAGGGATCAGGAATCCTCAATCGATCCAGATCGGCAGGCTCCTTTATCGCGACTTCCGCAACATACGCGGTGTCATCAGGAAAAGTCAGACGGCTCCCTGCAGCTTCGGCAATGCCGGTCAAACCGGGTCCGGTATTGATCATATCCATTCCATAATCGCGCCAGGCGGCCAATTGTCCTTGGGCCAACAAGCGCGCGGAGTTCTGGTACTCACCCACGGTAACTCCGATAGCCCGGGCAGCCTGATCGCTCAGCAGCATAAACACAGGAATACGGTCGTACGGTTGGCAAGCAAGCGCGGCAACTACCCGTTCCTTTGAAGTCATGTATTCCTTGAAATCACCGGTCATGATTCCTCTGCTCCAATCAGCCCGAAGGCATCGGCGCGGCATTGGCTGCAGTGGCGGAATTGAGGGATAATCCGTTCATTTGCAACGCGGATACTCTCCAGATATTCAGCCGCAGGCGGGACAACATCCTTAAAGGCGGCGCACGGTATCAGAGGCATGACATTCATCACAAACGCCCCCAACCGGCTGATCGTATCGGCAACAATGGGAACCTGGCCGTCATTGCAGCCGGGGATCAGCACGGTATTCACCTTGACTACCACACCCCGCCCGCTTGCCAGCCGCACACCTTCAATCTGCCGTTCAATCAGCAGCTTCGCGCCTTCAGCCCCCTGGTAGCGCACGCCATCTAAAGTCACATCGCGATAAATCCGGCTCCCCACCTCCGGAGACAGGGTATTGATCGTAACCGTCAAACTGTGCAGGCCGAGCTGCAAAAGTTCATCGATCTTGTCCGGCAGCAACAGGCCATTTGTGCTCATGCAGAGCATAAGTTGTGGAAATTCCTCTTTCACCAGGCGAAAAGTTTCAAAGGTCTCGGTATTAGCCAGCGGATCGCCGGGACCGGCAATGCCGACGACCTTGATGATATCTGCCATTTTTTTATCCGACATAATCTGTCGCAGATGATCCAGCGCCGACCGGGGGGTCTGCAGACGGCTGGTGACTCCGGGACGCGACTCATTGGCGCAGTCGTGTTTGCGTTCGCAGTAGGCGCACGATATGTTGCAGCGTGGGGCGACGGCCAGATGCACCCGACCATTTTTGTGCCGATTACCTCCAAGGCAGGGGTGGCCGTGCATGACCCGCTCCTTGTTACAAGCCATAAACCCCCTCATCATTCTTCAAAACTTCATCGCCTCGACAAATGTGCGCTCAAATGCCGGATCAGCCGCAAGCTCTACCGAAGTGACCCGGGAGACAATCCCGGCAAGCTCGTCGCGGAGAGGCCGGTTCAACAGGAGCATTTCGCCGCCGCTGCGGGAGGTATTGCCGAGAAAGGTGATTTTGTCTGCAGCCTCCGGTGGCAGCAGCCCCAGAATCAACAGACTTTCCTCGCTTAGATGATAGCCGAACGAACCGGCAATCAGAATCCGGTCGAGCCGTGAAGGCGCCACCCCCGCGCCGCTCAGCAGCAGTTCGATCCCGGCACGGATGGCACCCTTTGCAAGCTGCACCTGACGCACATCCTTCTGAGTGAGAGCCACCCGCGGAGCAATCCGGAATGCCCGTCCGGCACCCTCCCCTTCGAGGCGTTCCAGAAGTTCCGCGGGCGTCCCCTCCGGCGCGACAAAACGTCCGCTTGGGCTTATGACCCCCTGTTTCAGGAGCATTGCCACCAGGTCCATCAGCCCGCTGCCGCAGATACCGCCCGGCTCGGCATCGCCGATAACACCAATTTCAAGCGCCCTCCCCGGCAGGAACGAAACCCGTTCGACTGCACCGGAAGCAGCTCTCATACCGCAGGAAATGTTCATACCCTCAAAGGCGGGACCAGCGGCGGTTGCAGAGGCGGTCAGTACTCCGTCCACCGCCAACACCAACTCTCCGTTGGTGCCGATGTCTATGAACAGTGAAACACCGGGAAGCCTGGTCAGGTCCGCTGCCAGTATACCGACACTTATGTCGGCGCCAACATAGGCCGAGATGATCTGCGGCAGATACACCAGGCCCCTGGGGGCGATATGCAAGCCAAGCAGTTGCGCCGACAGGTGAAAACCGCCTGTTATCGAAGGGGTAAATGGAATTTTCCCTAAAGGTGACGGATCAGCACCGGCCGCCAGATGCAGCATGCAGGTGTTACCGCTGAAGATCACCTCATAAACCAGTTCAGGGGCAATACCGGATTCCCTGCATACCTTTTCCGTCAGACTGTTCAGTACGGAAAGAAGTTCGCCCTGGAGCTGCTCAAGCCCTTCCGGATTGGACGCAAACCTGATGCGTGACAGCACATCCTGGGCATGCAGGCTTTGTGGATTAAGGGCGGAGACACTGGCTAACTCATTTCCAGTGCCGAGATTTATCAGCGCCGCCACCAGTGTGGTGGTGCCGATGTCATAAACAATCCCGACGTTTATGGCGCTCGAATTTCCGGGTTCAGCAGCCAGCAGCGTTTCTCCCCCGCGAACAGCCGTTTCGCCGCGTTCAGCGTCATACGCCCTTGTGATATACGGCGCCAACGCCACCGTTCGTGAGAGGCCGCTGCCGACTACGACCAGCCCGTCTTCCTGCTGCTGCGGGACAGTTATGGTCACATCACCCTTCAGCTCCGCGTGACAAGCCAGGATACGGCTGGTCACCGGATCAATGCTCTGGGGCGGGTCGTGCAGTTCCAATTGTTTCAGATAAATGGAGGGCACCAGCACGGCGCATTTGCCGCATACTCCCGCGCCGTTGCAGGGGGCTTCGATCAGCACCCCGGCCTGGCGCGCAGCCTCAAGAACGGTTGTGCCCGGCGCAACCGATATAGTGCGGTTATCGGGAAGAAAAGTAACCTTCAGCATCTCATCCTTCCTTGACGGTTTCAGTCATTGCCCGGATCGCGGCAAGGGACGTGGATGTGCTCAGGCCGCATGCCGGGGAGATAATATTGATCCCGTCCCGCACCAGATGTCCGGTACGCTCTGCAACCTTTGCCGGATCACCGCTTTCCAGCAGGATGGTGCTCAGGTTTCCCATGGTGGTCAGCTGCGGATACTCCTGTTTGAGCAGTCTGAGGTTGACGAATGCGTCGGTACTGATGGCTTCGGATCTGAGTGCCGGTACGGATGCCTTGACCGACTTCATCTCTCCGCAGATGTGAACGATTACCGGCACGCCGCTCCGGTGAATCCCGTCGATCAGCTTGTTCAGGTAGGTTACGGCATACTCGTCAAACATTTTTGGTCCCAGAATCTCTCCGGTGGCGGTCGGGTCACCGATACAGATCACCGCTACACCGCTATCCACCATGGCATGGGCGAAGGAAATCAGAAAGCCGGTTACGTAATCCAGCACCCGATGCGCATTTTCACGATCTTTGCGCAACTCCTTCAGAAACTGGATCGGGTCGACCAGCGAGGCCGCCGTGCTGATCGGGCCGGTCAGGCTGCCGATAACCGGCTGCTCCGGATGTCTCCTCGCCAGAAGCCCGGCGGCCCCGGCAACCGCTCTGATCCTGCCTGAATCGAGCATGGAAGGGACCGGTTTAATGATCACATCCTTGGCTGAAGCAAAGTTCTCCCGGGCAATCTTCGGTTCACACGACAATGAGCCGAAATCGATCTCACTCCCCAGCACTTCCGCTTCGACGGTCATGCAGAAAGGAATGCCGATATTTTCAAAACCGGTCTCGATGTGCACGTCGCCCGCCAGTGTTGCCATCCTCTCCGCCTCGAAATGCGCCTCCGGCAGGGTGTGACCGGTTTTGGTCATGATATCGACAATGGCTGAATTCATCATGCCCCCGGTACAGATAACCGGTGGACGATCAACCCGCTTTTTCGCCAGGGTGTCAAGCAGTCGATCTTTTGGGGTGAGGTAGCTCATATTTCTCTCCGTAAAAGCATGTCCGGGGCGACCGACCAGCCGATTTCGGCTGCTGCGTCCATCATGGCGTGGATGTTGGCAAAAGGCGTCTCGGTAGGCAGGCTGCAGCCTGATGCTACGATAAACCCTTTGGGGCTGTGGGCTGCCTGGGCGACGCAACTGCGCACCGCCCGTTTCACATCTTCAGGCGTCCCCTGCAGCATGATCCCGGTCGGATGAACATTGCCCATGATGCGAACCCTGTCGCCAACAGTCTCAACGGCTCCCTGCAGGCTGGCATCGTTGTCGATGCTGAGGCAATCCGCTCCGGCATCTGCCATGTCGCGCCATATCCTGTCGGTCTTGCCGCAGATGTGCAGGGTAACCGCCTTACCATTACCGTGAATGAAATCAATCAATCTCTTGAGGTAGGGATAGGAAAATTCCTGGAACTGCCGCGGACCGATGACCGTACTGGAGGACATCGGGTCCGTCAGGCTGGGGGTGCATCCGGCGGCAATTATTGAAGCTGAGTAGCGGATGGCCGATTCCAGCGCCACTTCGCAGAGATGGTGTACTGCCGCCGGATTCTTGATGGTCAGGCGCACCAGATTTTCGGCGCCAATCAAAAAAGAGGCGGTAGTAAAGGGGCAGGTGACCGCACCGGTGACCGGCACCTCTTTTCCTACGGCGTCAACTACCCGCCGCATCGCCTCCAGATGCTGCGGCAGGTGGCCGTCCGTCAGCGGATGCACCGCTGAAAGGGTCTCGATCTCTTCCACGGAGGAAATCGCCGGCGCTTGCAGATACGCGGTTTCATCCTCCGGGTACTGCACCTGAGCTCCCATCGCTTCCGCCATGGTGTACAGGTCGGTAAAAACCCGGATCACATCATAACCAAACCTGCGATAGGAGGCGATCTGGGCATCAGCGATCAGGCGACCGTTGCCGCGAAAATCAGAGACCTTTACACCGATAACTCTGGCTGCTGTATTGCCGACAATCGGCACACAGGGGAGCCGGTCGATGGAATCGCCTTGCGAGTAGGCAGCAAATCGCTCCAGCGAAGTCATGGCATTACTCCTCATCAGGCCGCCACCAGGAGTTCTTTTGCAACTTTGACCGCTTCGGCGGCATTGACGGCATACCCGTCAGCACCGATCCGTTTGGCAAAGCCTGGAGAAATCGGCCCCCCGCCGACCATGACCTTGATGCGTTCCCGATTATTTCCCTGATCCAGCAAAGCAACGACTTTGCCCATGCCATCCATGGTGGTGGTCATCAGCGTGGAAAGTGCAATCATATCCGCGCCATGTTCAAGCGCGGAATCCACAAAACGCTGTGGCGGGACATCCCGCCCCAGATCGATGACATCGAAACCGCCGGTCTCAAACATGATACGCACCATGTTTTTACCAATATCGTGGGTATCACCCTCAATCACTCCGATGACGATCTTTCCCTTGCTGTCGGCGGTTTTTTTCAGATGAGGCTTCAGCACCTCCATGCCGGCATACATCGCATCGGAACACATCAACAGTTCCGGTATAAAATACTCTTCTTCCTCGAAGAGCTGTCCGGCGCGGGCCATGCCGTGCGAAAGACCCTTTTCAATTGCTTCGTAGGCATCCACGCCATCGTCAAGAGCCGCCTTCGACGCACTCACCGTCCGTTCTTCGTCCATCTCCACAACGGCTTCGGACAACTCTCTGAAATACTCGTCGGGCGATAGTTTGCTGTTCATAAAACTTCTCCATGTCTCTCGTAAATGTTGGGGATTGGGTGTTATTGGGCGGTCCGTTCATTGCAACTTTGGCATAAAAAAAGGCCAGGCATGGATGGGTTCAATTAACCCGTTCCATGCCTGGCCTCCAGTTTTCTGGTCAGCCCTGCTTTTTTTCACCCTAACAAAGAGAGACAGGGGCTGTCAAGAAAAAATACTATAACTATAAACTTTATATAGTTTACTGATGATATTGAAAAATTTTCTGGCGATGCTCAAAGATATAACTGTCATTAAAAGCATTCAAAACCGATAATTGGTTATCTGGACCTCGTCAATCCGTCACAATTACTGCCGGTAATCCGCTCCATCGCCTGCCGCATCATCGCCGAGATGCTTAGCGCATTGCATGAAGCAAATGCCTGAAGAGTTTTTCGTTCCTTATCGTTCACTCTCATTGAAATCACGTTATAGCGCGGTTTTTCCTTATATTTGGCCATTGTATTTCTCCTCTGATCGTAATTTTGGCGGCGGTTGTCTCTGTGTAATGCATGTGGAGGGGTTTAGTCTGTAGTCGCCGGTTTCAGTACAGTCGCACAATTTGCACTCACGGCACAGATAGCGGCGTGGGGTTTTTTTAAATTTTTCGAGGCATCCCAGGCAACAGAAGTAGTGCAGTCGTCCCTTATAGGCGAGTACGACAGTACTCTGCCAATCCAGTGTCTTGCCGCATATCATGTCCTGCACCATGTGTTTCATTGATCTTTCCATTTCTGAAACGTTATCAGTTTCTTCTTTGTTCAAAAATGAAGCCGAACTCCTTGTCAAGCAAGCCCGGCCTCCAGTCCGTCTGGTCAACCGCCGTGAGTCATCGAATTGGCTTTTCTGAATATTAAAACTCGTACTGAGCACTGATAACCGGACCGCCGCCCAAAGCGACTACCGTCATAACAATTGATATGCTCTTCATAGACAATCTCCCTTTACGCTTTTGGAATTCGGGTTTATTCCCGATGACGTTGGTAAAAAAATGAGGCCGGCTCCCGTAAGGGTAATGCCGGCCTCCAGTTTCACTGGTCAGCCACCGTGAGTGCCGCAGGGGTCACCCCGGTTCCGCCTTCATGACATCAAATCTCTTCTATTTCCCTGTTATCAGGTTTTTTACCTTGTTGATAAAACCATCTTCAGCCCGTTCTCCGACCTGTTCTAACGCCTGCTCCAGATCGGCAATGATGTCATCCACATTCTCAATACCGACCGACAACCGAATAAAGTCCGGCGTTACGCCGGTGGAAACCTGCTCTTCAGGGGTCAACTGCGAATGAGTAGTGGATGCCGGATGGATCACCAGCGACTTAGCATCGCCGATGTTCGCCAGCAGTGAGTGCAGTTTGAGAGAGTTGATGAATTTTTTGCCATCTTCAATCGTCCCGCCCTTGATTCTTGAGGAAGGTTGACACCTTAAGGGCATTGGCGCTGTGCCGCTCCATGCGCAGATGCAGCGTTTCCAGCCCCTGCAGAAACAGGAAGGAATTGAACGGCGATACGGCCGGTCCCAGATCACGCAGAAGTGAAACGCGGACCTTGATGATATAGGCAATTTTACCCAGTGCCTCCCAGAAATTGATGCCGTGATACGACGGATCAGGCTGGGCTATTTCCGGGAACTTGCCGTTGCCCCAGTTGAAGGTGCCACCGTCAACGATGACACCGCCGATCGAGGTGCCGTGCCCGCCAATGAACTTGGTAGCCGAATGGACGACGATATCGGCGCCATGCTTGAGCGGGTTTACCAGATAGGGTGATGGAGTCGTGTTGTCGATAATCAGCGGGATGTTGTTCTCATGGGCAATGGCAGCGACTTTTTCGATGTCCAGGGTGTTCAGCTTGGGGTTGCCGACGGATTCACCGTACAGAAGTCTGGTCTTGGGGGTGATCGCCTTGCGGAAGCTCTCTGGATCGGACGGATCGACAAAATTGACCGTAATGCCGAGCTGCGGGAGCGTGTAGTGAAACAGATTGTAGGTCCCGCCGTAGAGGCTAGCAGCTGAGACGATCTCATCGCCGGAATGTGCAATAGTCAGAATCGCCAGCGTGATGGCCGACGAGCCGGATGCCACTCCCAGTGCCGCAACACCTCCTTCAAGAGCAGCCACACGCTGCTCGAACACATCCGTGGTCGGATTCATCAGGCGGGTGTAGATGTTGCCGAACTCCTTCAGTCCGAACAGGCGTGCAGCATGGTCGGCGTCATTGAAAACGTAGGATGTCGTCTGATAGATCGGAACCGCCCGTGCGTTGGTCGCCGGATCAGGTTTCTGACCCGCGTGCAGGGCCAGGGTTTCAGCTTGATAAACAGGTGAATCGCTCATGATATTACCTCCAGATTTAGTTTGACGCCGCAGCGAAAATGTTGAGTCCTCGTGTTCTGCCGCCTTCAAATTGCGTATGCGAACGGCTTGTCTTCCTGTCTGAAAAATTCGGCATAGATTGCACTGCGCAATTGGGTGAACTCATAGCTCCCACGGTCACGAGGCCGTGGCAGATCCACCGGTATTATCTTTTTGATTGTCCCTGGCCTACTGGACATGATTATCACCCGGTCACCAAGAAATACCGCCTCGTCAATGTCATGGGTTACAAGCACCATGGTAGCCTTTTCAGCCTGCCAGATTCGAAGCACTTCCTGTTGCATCTGGATCTTGGTCAGAGCATCTAGAGCGCCGAATGGTTCATCGAAGAGCAGCGCCTGGGGACGGTTGGCAAGTGCCCTGGCTATGGAAGCTCTCTGAGCCATACCTCCGGAAAGCTGATAGGGATACGCATTTTCGAATCCATTCAGCCCAACCAGTTGAATGTGTTCATCGACCGACTCCCAGACGTTTGCCGACGTACTGTTTCCGAGTCCGAATGCAACATTCTGTCGTACCGTCAGCCAGGGGAACAAGCGGTGTTCCTGAAAGACGACACCACGTTCCAGCCCAGGTCCGTGTATCGGTGTGCCTCCGAATACTGCAGTTCCTTCGTAGTCGGTCTCCAACCCGGCAATGATCCGCAGCAAGGTACTTTTGCCACAGCCGCTACTACCGATAATACTGACAAACTCTCCCTGGCTAACGGTAAGACTTATGTCCTGCAGGGCTGTAACCGTGTCGTCATTAACTTTGAATGTTTTTGTGAGCCCTTGAATGTCAAGCGCCGCTCTGCTCATTTCCGCTGCTCCATCGTGTCTCATTACAGCACCAGCCCCCTGTGTCCAAGTAGACGGTTTCCCGCCAGCTCAATCACCATGTCGGTTATTTTTCCGAACAGCGCAAATAGCACGATGCTGGCGATAATCACCGAGGCCCGTCCGGTCATCTGGCCGTCGATCATCAGGAATCCGAGCCCGCGACTGGCACCCATTATCTCGGCCGCCACAACGAACATCCACCCAAGTCCAAGACCGCTACGCAGCCCCACCAGGTACGAAGGGAATGCGGCGGGCAGGATAACCCGCCGCACCAGCTGGAGCTTGTCAAGCTTGAAGATCTGACCAACCTCGACAAGTTTGCGGTCTACTGTCAGAATGCCGCTCAACAGGTTCAGGTATACGGGGAAGAAGACCCCCACGCTGATCAGGGCGATCTTTGAACTTTCATGAATACCCATCCAGAGCAGGAACAGCGGCACCCAGGCCATGGAAGGGATGCTGCGCAACGCTTGAATGCTCGGATCGAGCAACTGCCGTACCAGCGGGGTTGAACCGGTAACTCCTGCCAGCAGGGTGGCTGTCAGTGCTCCGATCAAGAATCCTGCCATCACACGCGTCAGTGTGTATGCAATGTGCCGAGCCAGTTCTCCCCCGCGCAACAGCTCCAGTAGAGTGTCCGCGATGGTAAACGGCGCCGGGAACCAGTTGGCTGCAAGTATGCCGCCCCGTGACAGCAATTCCCACATGATCACGAACAGAACAGGGAGCGCTAACCCCACACACTGCCGGGGAATTCTGAACTTCGGTGAGGAAATTCGCTCTCTCACCGGTTCAGTTTCAGCATTTTCAAACGGTATAAGCAACTCTTCTGTCTGTTCGTGGCTGGTTCCCATGATCCTTATCCTTATTTTGCGATTGCGCCATACTGAGGGTCTATCAGGGCTTTAACCAAGGCGGCAACATCCACATCCGCCTTGATTATGCCGCTTTTTTTAAGCACATCTCCGGCTGCCGAAATGGTTGTTATCTGTTTCTCGCCAATAACAGGGTCGGAGAGATCGGTACGCTCCAGCACTCGTGTGGCGACGGCATCGTTGAGTTTGGCATCACGCGCCAGAATGGCCTTGAACTCGGCCGGATTCTGCTGTGCCCAGACACGGGCTTTCTCATAGGCAGTGATGACCTTTTTCACATAAATCGGGTACTGTTTGGCAAACTCCTCACGAACATTGAGTACACCATAGGTGTTGAGGTTCGCATCACGGAAAAAGAGCTTGGAGCCTTTATCCACTTCGGTTGAAGCCATGAGCGGGTCAAGGCCGGCCCAGGCATCCACATCACCCTTTTCAAGCGCGTTGCGGCCATCTGGGTGTTGCAGCGGGACCAATTCGATGTCCTTTTCAGAGAGACCGACCTTGTCCAGTGCGCGTAGCAGAAATATGTGGGGATCAGTTCCACGGGTTACAGCCACTTTTTTACCCTTCAGATCCTCAACTTTTGCAATTGTGCTGTCGCTTCGGACAACCAGTGCTGTCCATTCCGGCTTGGAGTAGACGTACACCGATTTAATAGGATTACCGTTAGCCTTGCCAATCAAGGCTGCGGCCCCGGCTGTGGATCCGAAATCAGAACTTTTGCTGTTAAGCAGTTCCAAAGACTTGTTGCTCCCCAGACTGTGAATCCATTCAACCTTGACGTTATCCTTGGCCAGCTCGTCCTCCAGGAACTTTTTCTCTTTCAATACCAGGCTGACCGGGTTGTAGTAGGCAAAGTCGATCTTGACGATCTCGGGTTTGGCTTCCTTTTTCTTGCAGCCGGTCAATAATCCTGTTGTTGTAAGGGCCAGAGCCGCCAGTAACACTGTAGTGAATAATCTTCGTTGCATAACTACCTCCTTGTGGATGCGGCGTACCGCTGTGATATGAATATTGTTAATAAATTCGACTGCCCGAAGATCCGTGCCTACGTTGATGTACCCAGCTGCTGTAGTGTGGATCTTCAGGGTCTTTATCCAGTGCTTCTTTTTCTTTGAGATACAGGCCAATGTTGGTGCTTTCATAGAGCTGGCGATCCTCGCCAACCGGACAGACTTTGCAGCAAATGCCGCACGGCCAGCGGTTCTCCTTGCGCAGCTCCATGTGATAACGGGTACATGCATCCATATTCATATCGGCGATGACCGAGTCTTGCCGCGTAGTGAAGGCTTGCGAAGGACAGAGCTTGCGACAGACGTCGCATTTAGTACAGATGTCCTCGGTGAGCAACGGATCTCCTGTCAGTTCAAGGCTGGTAAAGATGGAGACCAATCTGACCCGTGGGCCGTATTCTCGGGTAATCAGGTTGTGGCTGTAGGCGATTGTCCCCTGACCGGCGTACTTGGCAGCAAAAACATGACTGAAGCAGCCCTGATACTTGTTCAGCAGAATTTCCAGATTGCCGTAGCCATCGCGTGGCATAAAGATCGATGAGTGTCCTCGCTCGTTGAGCCAGACAGACAGCCGGAAGCCGATCTGATCGAGTAGGACGTTGCTGGTGTTGTACATCTCCTGATAATTTATGGAGGGGGTACTCTCCAGCACCGGCAGCAGCATCGGAACACCGATGACGATAACCGTTTTGGCCTTGTCCCAGAGAGCCTTGGGCCTGTAGTCCGGCTGAACTTCGTCAAACTCATCCCAGCGAGCGGCGGGGGCGAAGTTGACGAGGCTGGCGCCCAGGCTTCTCGCTTTCCTTATGATCTTTCCTTTCATCCCTCTTGTCGACGCCATCTGTGTGTCCCCGTTCATGCGTACAAAAAAAGAGGCCAGGGGTGTCTTCATGGACACAACTCCCTGGCCTCCAGTTTTTCTGGTCAGCTGCTATAAATATATTTAAACTATCTTTTAAATAGATATGTCAAAACGTATTCAGTTGTCAACAAAAAAGCACGGACATTTGGAACTTACGCATCGGCATAAATACCGTCGTCAATAAACTCGTCGTGATATTCTGACTCTGCGTGTAGCTGGTAGAAATAGTCATTGATCTCTTTGTACAAATCTTTAAGTCGTGAGGGTTGAATGTCGCAAATACCTTCATAAGCCTCTGTGAAATGCACCTGATTGAAGTCAAGGCGGAACGGCTCGATCTTCCCTTCGGCGATCAGTTCTTCGTAAAGAGCCGAACCTGGCAGCGGGCTATAGATGCTCCATGTCCAGCGATCAAGCTCCAGAACCTTGGCCAGCTCAAAGGTCTGCTGCACATCCAGCTCTTCCTCGCCCGGGATACCGATCATGAAGAAACCGAATACCTTGACGTGGCGTTTAGCGACTACCACCTGCTCCTTGATCCTTTCGACGGTGATTCCCTTTTTCAGGCGGACCAGACTCTTGGGAGAGCCGGTCTCGATCCCCAGGTCGAGCTGGGTCAGACCGGCCTGTTTCATCAGGATAATTTGCTCTTCGTTAATCAGGTCAACGCGGGTCAGAGCCTGCCACTGGATTCCGGTATCCGTCTCGATCAACAGGCGGCAGAACTCCTTGACCCATTCCTTGTCCAGATTGAAGATGCTGTCCTTGAACCAGACCCCTTCGATGCCGTGACGTTCCTTGAGGATCACCATTTCTGATACTACCTGGGCAGCAGTTTTGATGCGCCATGTGCGCCCCATGGTTTCGTGTACGGCGCAGAAAGTACACTGGAAGGGGCAGCCGCGGGAGATGATCATCGAGATACCGCGGATGCTGCGCAGGTGTCGATTGTGCTCGATGTAGCGCTCGATGGGAAAGGACTCATAGTCCAACATAGGTAGAGTATTCAGGTCCCTGATCAGGAGGGCTTTGCCGTTAATAACCAATTGGCCGTCGTCTGTTTTATAACTCACTCCTTCTATAGCATCGACCGGCAATACGGACGAAAGCGCAGACGCCAGTTCGGCAAAGGCGAACTCCCCTTCTCCGCGGATAACGAAGTCCACATTGTCGCTGGTGAGAACGCTGGCCGGATCGAGAGTCGGGTGAACGCCGCCCATTACGATCCTGGCGCCCGGCGCCGTGTGGCGTGCCAGTTCAGCGACCCGCAACGCTTCAGGAATGGTGGGGGTCATGGCGGTAATGCCAATCAGGTTGGGACCGTAGGCCGCGATGTTCCTGACCAGCTCCTCACTGTCCATAAGGAGACCCTGCATGTCGAGCAACTTAACCTCGAAACCGCGTTCCTTGAGAAAGGCGCTCAGATAAGCCAGTCCGAGCGGCGGTTCGAAAGGTGCCACATAGAGATTGCCCCCCTTGATCCAATCGATGTAGTCATCGAAACGGTTCTTAAATGCATTGCCATCATAGAAGGCGGGGTTTATCAGCAGAATCCTCATATCAGTTCCTTTTCCAGGCGTTCAGTACGCCACTTTCTGTTTTTACCGATGGGACATGACGTCATGCATTCACTACAAGCGGAATAGCCATACTGTCCATTATGAGGCCTTATGACGTCATTGCACTTCTCCCAGGCCAGTCCATCAGAAGAGATGGCCCGGCCTGGGCAAGCATCTATGCAGGACGTACAACCCGTCGGACAGAGTCTCCCGGCCTCAGCGGAAGTGATCTTCTCGTCCGGCGCAAATTCCGCATCGGTAACAATCGCAGCCAGGCGCTGTCTCGGTCCGAAGCGTGGAGTGATCAGCAGCCTGCTCTTGCCGAAGATCCCGATACCCGCCTCTACCGCTGCATGTCGTGTCGAGACGCAAAACAGCTTCGGATAGATATTCATGTAATCAGGGCTTTTGCGCAGATCAGGGTCCATATTGCCGATTCGGTGCGGCACCACTACCGCCTTGAAATCATGATCATCCAGCAACCGGCCGACATCGTAGGCGATCTGGTTGTGATACAGGTTGAGCGTGATGTGGTGCAGCGCCGACAGCAGCAGATTCGGTTTGACGGTATCCGCCAGCACCCTCACTCCCACGACAATAACCGACTTGGCATCCGGGAGCAGATTCTCCGGGCGTCTCCCTTCCGGATATCCCGTAAACCTGTCCACTGAGGCGATGCCAACCAGATCGGCCCCTTTTTCAGTGGCGAATCGTTTGATGTCTTCAGAAGAAATCGTATTCATGCGAGTAATTTCCAATTAATTGTTACAAGGTTAAATCGCATAGGCAAACGGCTTTTCAGCCTCGGCAAAGAACTCCGCATATATCTCCTTGCGGATCTGGACAAAATCGTAGCTGCTGCGATCCCGGGGACGCGGGAGATGCACCGGAATGATTTTTTTGACGGTGCCGGGACGACTTGACATGATCACCACCTGGTCTCCCAGAAAAATGGCCTCGTCAATGTCGTGGGTGACCAGCACCATGGTAGTGCGCTCTACTTCCCAGATGCGCAGGATCTCCTGCTGCAGCTGGATCCTGGTCATGGCGTCCAGGGCCCCGAACGGTTCATCCAGAAGAAGCAGTTGGGGATTATTGACCAGTGACCTTGCAATGGCCACCCTCTGGGACATTCCGCCCGACAACTGGTGGGGAAACGCCTTGGCAAAACCGGCCAGACCGACCAACTCCAGATGCTCGCGGACAACGGTGTCCCGCCGATCATTTCCCATCCCGTTCAGCCCGAATGCTACGTTCTGTTCAACCGTCAACCATGGGATCAGGCGATGTTCCTGAAATATCATCCCACGGTCAAGCCCCGGCCCGCCTATTCGTTTACCGCCAATTCTTACTTCGCCACTATAACCGTTCTCCAGGCCGGAGATAATCCTCAACAACGTGCTCTTGCCACAACCGCTGCTGCCGACAATGGCAACGAACTCCCCTTCACGGATAGCCAAATCGATCCCCTGCAGGGCTACAACTTCATCGTTATTTACATTGAAGCTTTTGTTGAGGTTTTCAATTGTCAGATTGCTTGCTGCTGTTGCACTCATGGTGCTCTCCTTCAGTTGCCGGCAAAAGCAACCTTCCAACGTATCAACCTGTTCTCAAGACGTTTGATCAGGTTGTCCATCAGCTTGCCGATAACACCGATGGTTATCATTCCCACCAGCACCACATCTGACTGGGAAAGTTGCCTGGCATCCATGATCAGGTAGCCGATGCCGCTGCTGGCGGCAATCAGCTCGGCTGCGACCACACACATCCAGGCCACCATCAGGCCGACCCGCAGACCGGTCATGATGGCGGGAAGAGCCCCCGGCAGCACCACCTGGCGAACAAATTTGAATCTGGGTACTGCCAGAATTCTTGCCACCTCTACGAATTTGTGATCGGTCTGGCGGATGCCGTCGATGGTATTAATGATGATCGGAAAGAAGGCCCCAAGGAAGATTATGTAGACCTTCGATTGCTCTCCGATGCCAAACCAGAGTATGGCCAGTGGAATCCAGGCGATGGGAGGAATCGGCTTTACCACCTGGATAGCCAGATCGGTCCAGCGATCCAGAGTCCGCGAGAGACCGATGGCAATTCCAAGACCAAGCCCCAGAACGGCTGCGATGCCGAAACCTTCCAGAACTCTTAAGACACTTATGCCGATATGTCTGGGCAGATCACCGCTCTTCGAAAGCTCCCAGAAGGTCAGCACAATATGCGAAGGAGGCGGCAGGAGGACCGGATTTAAGAAGCCCAGATGAAACAGCGCCTGCCAGACTCCGATAAATGCAATGGATAACGCAACGTATTGCAGCATGTGTATTATTCTCTGCGTAAGTGAGTTGGTGTCATGGGCCATAGTCGTTTCTCCGTGTAGTGGCAATTCATGAATTGCCACTACCCTTATTTGATGCCGATTTCACGCGTCAGGCTAGGGTCTGCAAAGGTATCAATGTTGACGTGCGACTTGATAAGAGTGTTGCTTTTCATGAACAGTTCAACCACTTTCAGTTCTTCAATGTCGTCGGCCTGTAAAGCCGGATTGTAGTCGAATTTGGCCAACACTTTGAGAAGGTGGTCTGTCGAAAGGTTCACATCCTTGGCGATCAGCTGTGCCGCCGCCTTGGGATTCGCCTTGATAAAATCGGCTCCGCGTTGATAAGCCTTGAGTATTGCTTTTGTCTGGTCGCGATGCTTGGTGACGAAATCGTTAGTGGCTATGATTACCAGAGCGCCTTTTTTGATTCCGGTACCGTCTGCCAGCACACGGACAGAGCCTTGGGTTTCAAGATTGGTGATGAGTGGTTCCCATATTGCTGCCGCATCGATATTACCGTTGACGATCGAGGTGGCGATATCAGCCTGGGAGAGATTGATTAATTCTATATCGCTGGTGGTCAGGCCTCCCTTCTTGAGAACCAGTACCAGTAGGTGATGGGCATAAGACCCTTTGACTACGGCAACTTTTTTACCCTTGAGATCCTTAGGTGACTTGATGCCGGACTTGGTCGGAACAACAACAGCCAAAGATTTGGGACCGGTAGAGGTCAGGCCGATTATTTTAGTGTTTATACCGGCCGATTTGCCGATGATGGCCGGGGTGTCACCCAGGAAGCCGAAGTCCTGCTGGCCGGAAGCGAAGGATTCATTGATTGGAGGCCCGGCAGAAAAGGATGTCCACTTAAGAGTGGGCTTGGCGCCGACCTTGGCCAACTCTTCATCAAGCCATTTTTTGTGCTTGGCCACGAAGATCGGGGCATAGTGCGGGATCGGCTGGGTAGCGAAGCGAATCTCATCAGCGTGGGCTGCTGACGAGACAAGGATGGTAAGGAGTAAGAGTGAGAAAATACGGGTGATGATATTGTTCATGTGTATCTCCTTTTGTAATGTATTTGTCAGGGTTGTGTCTTGGCAAGTCGATCGAGATGCCTGAACAGTGGATGCGCCAGTTCTTCTTCGGCATGCCGTACCAGAATGTTCTCGTTGATGACCTCTTCCGGCTCGATGACCCATACGGCCGAGAGGCCCACGTCGCCCAGACGTTGGCGCACATCGCGATAGTGATTCAGGAATACCGGTCCGGTGATCAGCGTCTTGACCGGTTTCCCCTTGATCTGCCAGCTCTGTCCGCTTTTGTCGCTGACAGATATGGAAACCTTCTGATCAAACCAGATGCTGCGCACCAGGTTTTTCTGGGTGAGAGATGACTCAACCAGTTCCAGGTAGAGCAGGTTGCCGTCATCATCCACCCGGATATACGGCTTGGCAGCTGCGTATGGATAGCCCTGTTCGTTGACCGTGGCCAGCACCTTGGTGGAGTCG
>WNGR01001955.1_pt1 | contig 49529 bp, 47 predicted proteins | sample 5407581 | NCBI WGS metagenome assembly WNGR01 (sample SAMN13153383, study PRJNA577476) | soil metagenome | isolation source: 80 cm soil or saprolite under Garry oak tree replicate 2 | place: USA:California | collected 2016-06-15 | reverse complement strand
TCTGGCCGGTTTTCTGAATTGATGTGCTTTGCTGAAGCGAGGTCACATGCCCGACCGGCACGTAAAACGCCTCATGATCCCGGAACGAGAACGACAATCCGACTATTTTTGCCTGGCGCGGGTCAAGACTGGTGGTTTCCAGGTCGAAGGCAAATTCCCCGGCCAGCTCCAGTGCGGCGGCGAGAGTTTCGAGTTCTGTTTCCGTTGCGATGGTTTGATACTGTTCGGAAGAAAGGGTTGACTTGCCGGTCAGCTCCTTGATCAGCGTCGTGAAGCCGAACTTTTTGAAGAACGCATTCAGGGCTTCCTGATCCGGTTCCCGTGCGAGCAGCGTCTCCAGATCGACTTCCAGCGGGACATTGCACTCTATCGTTGCCAGCCGTCGCGAAAGAAGAGCCTGCTCTCTGAATTCTCGCAGCTTTTCGCCGTTTTTACCTTTGACTTCGTCAGCCCGCTCCAGCAGTGCATCAAGCGAACCGAACTCCTGGATCAGTTTTGTCGCGGTCTTTTCACCGATCCCAGGAACGCCGGGGATGTTGTCCGAGGAATCGCCGGCAAGCCCCAGGATGTCGATCACCAGCTCCGGCGGAACACCGAATCGCTCGATCACATCGGCTATGCGCGACTCCTTCCCTTTCATCGTATCCAGCAATGTGACATGGTCGGTCACGATCTGCATCAGGTCCTTGTCGCCGGTAACTACTACAACCCTTCCGCCCCGGGCGGCAAAACGGCCGGCCAGGGCGCCGATAATATCATCAGCCTCATATCCCTGCAGCTCAAGGGTTGGAATGTTGAACCCCCGTACCACCTCGCGGATCGGCTCCATCTGCACCCGCAGATCATCCGGCATGGCGGCGCGGTTGGCCTTGTACTCCGGGTACATTTCGGTGCGGAAGGTGGTGCGTCCGGCATCAAAAACGACGGCAACATGCTGCGGATTGTAATCTTTAAGCAGTTTGAGCAGCATCTGGATGAAGCCGTAGATGGCATTGGTCGGATGACCGCTGGGGGAGGAGAGGTGCCTGATGGCGTAATAGGCCCGATAGATGTAGGAGGAACCATCAACCAGGTAGAGGGTCTCTGGAGGGATCATGGATTTTCCTCTCCGTCTGCAGCGTCCCGTGTAAAAAGAACAAAAGCCATGGCAGGGCGCTTGCTGGATTCGCGCATGGCAAACTGCAAGCCCTGGAAGTCCCATCCCTTGGAGATCCAGCTGTTGAGTGCTTCTTCAATGGCATCTTCGGTAACGGTTCCGATTTCGACAACTTTATAGATCAGCATGAGAGTGTCCTTACATAAAAAAAGGCGGCTTGAAAGCCGCCCTGAAAGTGTCTGTGAGAAGCCGGTTACTTCTGGAAACCGAGCTTGGCGGAAATTTCATCACCGGCTTTCAGTACCAGCGGTATCAGTTCTTTTTTGATGCGTTCATCAGAGAAGCGCATTGCCGGTCCGGAAATACTGACAGCGCCGATAATGCGGCGGGTGTAGTCGCGAATCGGAGCGCTGACACACTTAACGCCGGTGTCCAGTTCTTCGTTGTCGAAAGCATACCCCTGCTCGGCAATCAGTTTCAGCTGTTTTTTCAGTGTATCACGGTCGGTAATGGTATTGGGTGTATAGCTTTTCAGCTCTTTTGTGGGGAGATAAGACTCAAGCTCTTCATCGCTCATGTAGGCTATCTGAACCTTGCCGGCCGCTGTGCAGTAGGCCGGCAGTCTCGAACCCACCCGCGGGACAACCCTGACAGTCATTGCGGTTTCTACGACATCCAGATAGACTATGTTGAAATCTTTCAGGATTGAAACGTAGGTCGTCTCGTTGCAGCCCGCGACCAGAGCCTCAAGTACCGGTTTCGACTGCCTTAGCAACCCCATCTGCTTGATGAATGTCTGTCCGAGTTCAAGGGTTTTAAGGCCAAGACGGTAGTTTTCGGTCACCTTGTTCTGCTCGATGTAGCTGCGGGATTCGAGTGTCGCAAGGAGTCTGAAGACATTGTTCTTATGGAGCTTCAGGCGTTTACTAAGCTCGGTCACGCCCAGCTCATCAACCTCGCCATGGAACTGTTCCAATAGGTCAAGAGCGTGGGAAACTGCCTGTATAAGATATTCCGATTTTTCTTTTTTTGCCATGAGATGAGTCCTTTTGGTGAAATATGAGTTATGGAAGGCGCACGCAACATATCAAAATATCATGATTAATTAAAAAATGCGCCAAATCCGCCTCAACTGCAATAATTTTTAAAAATGTTAGAATATTGTTTTACAATTGTCAAGTACGAAAAATTGCTTTATATTTAAATCCTGAATGCCGCCACCAGATCTGTTTGATAGTTTGTTTATAAAACACGGACGAGGATGCTATGCTGAGTCTGCGCAAAAAAATACTTGTGGCAATCGATGGTTCTCCTCAGTCTGACAAGGCGGCAGAAGAAGCTGTGCGGCTTGCCGCCGGTAATCAGAGCCAGTTCAAAAGCCGGATTTATGCATTGCTGGTTTTACCGAACGCGCCTGCTTCAACCTATACCGACTTTGTTCCGGAAGCCCCGATGACCGAAACAAATAAATGGGATGAGCTTCGGGAACGAATATTTTATGTCGTGGAAAAATGTGCTACTGAACACAATATACCGTTGGAGATGATAATAGAATACGGTGACCCGGCCGAAAGAATCATCGCTCTTGCCAAGCGTGAGGAAATAGATGTGATCGTTATCGGGAGTTCCGGAAAGGGGTTTATCCAGCGCAAGATCATGGGGAGCGTTTCCCACAAAGTAGCCAGTAATGCCGCCTGTTCGGTTTTTATCGTGAGGGGCTGAATATGGAGAGTCTTTTGCTTATTTACCTTTTAATAGTTCATGTCTGATGCGGTTCCTAAAAAACACCCCTGCCCGGACTGCACCTGCTGCCAGTGGTGTTCGGATGACCGTTGCCGACTCTGCCTGAACAGCACATGCTGCAGTCGTCGCAAGCTTTCCATGGCGGAGCAGATTGAACTGTACGACTCCCTGAATTCCACCGATCAAGGTATGCTAAAGCATTGAATTTATATGGTTATACCTCTGCAGGCCAAACATAAGCGTGGAGGTTGTTTGAGAAATAGTGTTATATTATCGGATGTTAGAATATTTTTCTTGGAAGTATCCGTCTTAATATGATAATAAGTATGAGCTATTAAAATTTCAGGAGGTCGCAGGTGAAAAAAACAGCATTAGTAGTAATCAGTATTGCCGCTCTCGCCCTTGCAGGTTGCAAAGACAAGCCGAAAACAGAAGCCGCCGCCCCAGCTCCACAGCAGGGTCAGATGCCGGCCGCGCAGCCGGGTGCAGCACCAGGCGGAGATCCGCACGCTGGCATGAAGGCTCAGGAAATTCCTGCAGGAGCCGGCAAAAAAGCTACGGTTACCCAGACCATGAACTCAGGCGGCTACACCTATGTGGAAGCAGCTGACGAGAAAGGCGAGAAAGCGTGGTTGGCTCTTCCGGAAATCAAGATTGCAAAAGGCGACAAGATTGAATACCCGGAAGCTCCCCCTCTTGCTAACTTCCAGAGCAAAACGTTGAACAAGACTTTTGAAAAAATTTCCTTTATCCCTGGTGTCAGGATTGTGAAATAATTTCAGAAAAGTTGTAACCGACGGGGTCATGCAAATGACCCCGTTTTTTTATGCCACAGATAGTGCTGCTTTTGACGGGCCATGCTTCGGAACAATACTCAGGGCCCTGGCATAGAACACTTTCCCCTTTTTAATCTTGCCCAGTTCGGAATACAGATCCCCCAGAAGAAACCACCCCCACGGATTACCCGGCTGCAAGACCGTGATCTCCAGTAGTTCCTTTTCTGCTTTAGCGTATTCACCCCTTTGTCGATACCACTCTCCGGCTATAACATTTGTTGCATAACAGTATCCGAGCCGCTTTTTCTGGCGATCAAAGCGATCCGGATCACTCGGCTGATTTTTTGTCAACTCCTTCAGAAGCCGAGTAGATGACTGTCCAGTGATGGATGCGACGAAAAGGGCGACATGTTGAGATCCTGTAAAAATATCGTGAGTCGTTTTGCCGGACGCAACGGCGTCCTTGTAGAGCTGAGTGCCCGGATAATAGGCAAGCGGTGAGACGTAACCGTCATCCGGGTGAATGTTGCGGACAAGTTCAACGGTCTGCCGAATGTCATCATCAGTTTCTCCAGGAACGTCGCTGATCAGAAAAACCGAAAGATTGATGCCGATCTCCCTGATCAGCGCACAGGCATACTCGATCTGATCCAAATTGATGTTTTTACCCAGTTGCTGCAGGATGCGCGGCGAGCCTGATTCGATACCGAGCTGAATGCATTCGCAGCCGGCCCGTTTCATTGCGATTACCAGCTCTTCGTCAATCGCGTTGACACGCGACTGGCAGTTCCAGAGAATATTTGTCTCCTGATTCTGTAACAGCGAGCAAAATTCAAGGACTCTCTTGCGATCAGCAGTAAAAGTGTCATCACGGATTGAAAAATAGATAAGACCGAACTTCTGACGAATATACAGCATTTCATCAACAATCGCGGCCGGTGAGCGGAAGCGGACCTTTCTCCCCCAAAAATCGGGTGAGCTGCAGAAATAGCAGGTGGACGGGCAGCCGCGAGTAGTAACGATGAATTCGGCTTGTCTGTCAATATCAAGACCGATTGACCTGTCGAGGTATTTTGCCGGCAGCGGCAGGAGATCCAGGTTGCTTAGGTTCTTTCGAGAAGCGGTAACGATGATTGAACCGTTTTGACGATATGCCAGTCCAGCGATGTATTGCCATTCTGTCTTAATCGGCAGCCTTGAAACCAGTTCCAGCAAGGTGTCCTCGGCTTCGCCCCGAATCACAACATCTGCCGGAGAGCCTTCGAACAACAGGTCTTCATAGCAGAATGTTGCATGCCCGCCACCCATCACAATCGTACTTTCCGGGAGATTGTCACGGCATATCCGGGCAAGTTCCAGTGAAATGTGTCTGTTGTGGGTCCATTGAGAAATGCCTATTAAATCCGGCTTGGTGGCCAGTAACTCCTTCTTGATTCTGGACGCCGGCCACGCGGAAAAATTGGCCAACTTCGAATCATATCCGGCCTCCAGCAGGCAGGCGTGCAGATAGCACAGACCGGTCGGCACTAGACTTATATAGGGGGCGTTGCGGTGTGGTAGTCCGGAGTGGTAGGCGAGAAGAATCTTCATGGCTAAAAAAAATCCGGGTCAGGTGGCCCGGATTTAGTAGGTATGCAGGGGTGACAGATTCTATTTTGCAAGGTTGAGTGAAACTCCAAGAGTGTCATTCGACAAAATTTCGCTTTCATTTTCTTCTTCGACGCCAAGCAGCAACTCGCTGAAATTAATAGTATCAGAAGCTGTGTTCGCCATCCGCCTGGCTCCTAGATAACGTGAAAGATAGTAAGGCGTATCCATGGATGAGATAACGACGCGGTGCTCACGCGAAGAGGCATGGATCATCTTGCGGTTGCCGAGGTAAATGCCGACATGTGAAGGGAAGCGGGCGTAGGTTTGGAAAAAGACAAGATCGCCCTTTTTGAGATCGCCGCGCATGACTTCATTTCCAACATAAAATTGTTCCCGTGCCGTACGGGGCAGTATTACGCTCTGTTCACGGAAAACCTGTTGTGTGAAACTCGAACAATCTAGAGCGCTACGGCTGCTCCCACCGAAGCGGTAGCGGGCACCCAGAAAACTGTAGGCGCTTTTTTTAAGGCTGCTGATACCCTGGCTTGCCTCAAGAGTTTTAGCGAGGTCAACCGGTCGATCCGACTCCAGATCGGTTAATTCCGCCAGCGTATCAGTCATCTCCTGCTCATTTAAGAGGTCTTTGTTGATAAGCTGAAGTTTATCGGTGCTGGCGGAGCGACTGACTGTATCAGCTGCCACCAGGGTCAGAACCTGGCCAGGCTTGACCTTGTTGCCTTTAAGCCCGTTAAGGGCTCTGATGTCAGCTATTCTGAGGCCGGTTTTTTTTGCTATTTTGGGGAGGGTGTCACCCTTTGAGACTTTGTAGGTATCCTGGTGAGTCGAAGCAGTTTCCTTTTTTTGTTTTGATTCGGCGTGTGACGGTATAATCAGGCGTGTGCCCTTGGAAACATGGGAAGCGGTCAGGTTGTTGACGGTTTTAAGTTCATTCACTGAAACATGGTATTTATGGGCAATCGACTGCAGCGATTCTTTTTTTCGTACGATATGAGATTTTGAAGCCAGAACCAGCTGCGGCAATGACAGGAGTATGAGGCAGATCGCAACAACAATACGAATATGGGCCATGTTCCCTCCGGTTTGTTTTTAAATATGATAAGAAAGCGCCTCTTTATATAACAACAAAATTATAAAGTCAATCTTTATGCCCTTATTCTTGCATGCAAAACAAATGCCAACATTCTAGCGCTGGCGCTTGTCGCGAGCGGAGAGCCTGACTATAACCGGAGTATCCCGTAGTACGGATACCTGTTTTTCGGGCAGCCGCAGATTCTTCAGATATTCTTTTCCCTTTTTAAATTGAGTGGCTTCGATCTCTTCGGTTGCTATCGATACGATCTGTGAAACTTGACTGGCTGGCCCCTCTATATCGACCGTACCCGGTTCGCAGATGACCTGCATGGTTGACAGTCCGGAAGGCAGTCTGCCTCTAAGTGTCGCTTTTACCGGCACGTTTTTACGCACTTTTCTCTCTGCAAGAACCCGCACGCTGGCAGGAGATACCGATGTTACGATCATGCCTGACGGGGCGGTAATGGCGGCATGGGGTACCCGTATGGCAGTTGTTCCTTCTATTATTCCGGATGCGTCGATCTCGGCGGTCAGATCGAGCTTGGACGGTTGAGGAGCCAGGCTTGACATGGCTTTTATCTGGACCGTTACATCTTCAGGCTCTGTGCGGAGGAGCACTAAGCCGTCCGGAACGCCATGCAGTCGTATCGGTGCTGTTGCAGTTGTAATTTGTCCCTGGCGGGTTGTAATCAGCCCCCAGAAAATACAAACGCCAATCAGAAGGGAAATCTTCGGGAGCAGATTTGAAAATAAGCGTTGGCGCAGAGTGATGCTGGGAGTTTCGATTTCACTTCTAAGGAGTTCATCCAGTGCCATAATCAGTTCGGTGGGGGTGTTCATCTGGCGCAAAGCCCCGCCGGTTACAAGGGAAACCTCGCCGCGTTCCTCTGATAATACGACAACAACCGCATCACTCCTTTCAGACAATCCGAGAGCCGCACGGTGGCGGGTGCCAAGGTGCTGTGGAACGTCCGGGTTGACTGAGAGCGGTAGATGGCAGGCCGCCTTTTCGATCCTGCCGCTATTGATGAGCGCTGCTCCATCATGAAACGGCGCACCGTTATAAAAAAGCGACTCCAGCATTTGAGGGGATATGTCACTGTTTATTACGACACCGTTTGTCATCAGATCGTTCAGCGATTCATTGCCCTGGAAAACAAGTAATGCCCCGGTTTTGGCGGCCGCCATTCGAAATAGTGTCTCGGCAATATCCTGAAATTGGCTGTGCTGGGTTTCCTGGCGGCTATCGAGAATATGGCGCAGGAGACTGAAGCGATACAGCGCCTGCCGGATTTCGGTTTGAAATACAACGATGATGAGTATGATCAGTACGGTACCAAGTTCCTGAAGGACCCAGCTTGTCATATACAGATCCAGGAAGCGGGTCGCAAAATAGATCAGGGTTACAACACCCAGTCCCAGCAGTACCTGGATAGCCCTGGTTCCGCGAAACCAGGAGTAAAGCTGGTAAAGCAGAAAGGTCATGATCAGTATGTCTGCGATATCCTGCAATCGGACGGTTGGGATCACTTTGGGGTAGCTCCTGAAGCAAGTGGTCGGTTTTTTCTGGTTAACAGACGACAAAATGTGCTACATAGACGCGCTGTTTTTATAGCACTTAAATCCGTTAAAAGGTAGTGGAAACGAATGTTCAGGCTTTCCGATAGAGGGGAAAAAATCCAGCAGATGTTCGGGGCGATTGCTCCGCGGTATGATTTTCTTAACCGGCTATTGAGTCTGGGTATCGACCGGCGGTGGCGAACAAAAGCCGTGCAGCTGCTCAAATACCGTGAAGGTTCCAGGATTCTTGATGTCGCGACCGGTACCGGTGATGTAGCCCTTGAAATTGCCCTTCGGACACCGCAGTCGGTCAAGATTACCGGTGCTGACTTTTGCAAGGAGATGGTTGACCTCGGGGTTGAAAAAGTGGTGGCATCGCCTTATGCCGACAGGATTGACCTCATGGTCGCCCCCTGTGAGGATTTGCCGTTTGCCAATGATACTTTTGACTCGATTACCATTGCCTTTGGCATCAGGAACGTAGTTGACAGGAAGCTGGGATTGGCTGAAATGTGGCGGGTTCTGCGCCCCGGCGGCCGGATGATTATACTGGAATTTTCCACGCCGCGCTCACAGCTGTTCAGGCAGCTGTACTATTTTTACTTCCGGCGTCTGCTGCCGGTTGTCGGTGGGCTCTTCTCGCGGTATAATGCCTACAAGTACCTCCCCGACTCCGTTCTTGAATTCCCTTCACAGGAGGAGTTTTCCGGCATGATCGCTGAAGCCGGCTTCCGCAACATCCATCTTCATGAACTTACCTTTGGTATCGCCACGATCTACGTCGGTGAAAAAGAGTAGAAATAATGCCCTGATTGCCGGCATGTATCAAATATCAAAAAAGGCGGCTCTCAAGCCGCCTTTTTTTTCAGTTTTATTTTACTTTTATCAATGGCGGAATTACTTGCCGCAGCATTTCTTGTACTTCAAGCCGCTTCCGCAGATACAAGGGTCATTGCGACCGACCTTGTTTACTGTCAATGGCTTGGGGCGAACCATCTGACCTTCGGTAAAATACCAGCGGCCATCTTTCCGCTCGAATTGTCCGGCTTCATGATGTTCACGGTTATTGCCTTTTTCGCTGAAACGGGCGATGAATTCAACTTCTCCGACGGAGTCATCAGCCCCCCCCTTGTTTGTGCCGACAATCTCAAGTCCCTGCCATTCGGCCGATTCGGCCCACTCTCTGGTTCCGGCGTGATCGTAACCCTGACGGTGGTCGGGGTGGGTGCTCTCAAAAACAAAATCCATCTGGGCGAAGACATAAGCCGAATAGCGGGCGCGCATGAGCTGCTCGGCGCTTTTTGCAGGCTGGCTGCCTGATATAATCGGTTCACAGCATTCGGAGTAGGAATTACCGCTTCCGCACGGACATAGGGCCATTGTTGAATCTCCTTGATAGGTTAGAAATTTTCAGACAGAAAATAATTTCGAGTATAGTGCTGCTCTGGTGACACATGTTGTGCGCAATTGTCAAATGCTATCTTAAAATAGTTGTAAAAGATATGTTATTCCTGTATTTTTAAAAGTTGCAAAAAACGCTAAAAAGGATGAGGGTAGCATGAAAATATCGAGCAGGGAATTGCTGCAGGCGCCATTGACGGCGCATGAGGCACGGTGGGCAAGCGAACTTGCAGACAAGCTGCCTGATGACGTAGATTTGACGTTTGAGGAGTCGAAAATACTGACCAGATTGTCGATCAGGGAGTGGCCGGACGCACTCATCTTAAAGGTTAAAGATGTCATCGATACCGAGGACTTTCTGGTCGAAGATCCGGATCAGTAGCTTCCGACCTCAGCAAGGCAGGGAATCAGACAACGTGAAGGAGTATTAATTTGAAATACCGTCGTAGCGCATTGGTCGCACCAATACTGGCTATCGTCATACTTGCCCTTGTAGCGTGTACAGGCAGCGGAAACGTCGAACCACGTGCAAATACACAGAAGGAAACCGAACAGCGTGCCGCAGCGGCGGCGTTTGCGGCAACGACCACTGCCGCCCGGAAGGCTGCAGTTTTTGCGGCACAGACCAGCGCTGCGCGTAAAACCGCTCCTAAAGTAAAGTACAATGCAGGCGAAAACCCGGATTACGCCAGACAATGCGGCTGGCCGGTACAGTGCCCCGTGCCCCTGCCCGGTTCTATTCTGCCGTCAAAACGAATAGTTGCCTACTACGGCAACCCGCTTTCGAAGAAAATGGGGGCTCTTGGTGAATATCCCAAGGACGAAATGCTGCAGCGCCTGAAAGGCGAAGTGGCAAAATGGCAGAAGGCCGATCCGGCCACACCGGTGCAGCCGGCGCTGCATCTGATTGCCGTCGTGGCTCAGGGAGCTCCCGGAAAAGCCGGCAAATACCGTATGATCATGCCGGACAAAATCATAAACCAGGTGTATGGCTGGGCCAAAGAAACGGGAGCGGTCATGTTTATCGACATTCAGACCGGACATGACGATATCCGCTCGGTACTGCCGCGCTTCGAATGGATTCTGAAAAATCCTGACGTGCATCTGGGGATTGATCCGGAATTCAACCTGATAAAAAGCGGCAAAATGCCGGGCAAGAAAATCGGAACATACGACGCGGCCGACATCAACTACGCATCAGGGTATCTCAAGGATCTGGTCAAAAAATATAATCTCCCGCCCAAGGTGTTTACGGTGCACCGGTTTACCCGCAACGGCGTTACAAATTCGAAAAAAATTGTGCTTCACCCCGAAGTGCAGATGGTCATGCATATGGATGGTTGGGGTGCTCCCTGGCTGAAACGTGATTCCTACAGGGATTATGTCGTTGCCGAGCCGGTGCAGTATACCGGATTCAAACTCTTTTATCACAACGACACAAAGAAGGGTGATCCGCTGCTGACGCCGCAGGAAGTGCTCAAGCTCAATCCGAAGCCGCTTTATATCCAGTATCAGTAGCCGGCCGGTTCCGCTACGGAATGCTTTTCATATTCCCGCCCCTTGCCAAAGCGTGTGAACCGCCGGCCGGTATTGCGCTTCTGGCTGCGTCATTGAAGGCTCACGGCGTACCATGTCGAACCCTGGACGCCAATCTGGAAGGGCAGCTCTGGATGCTGGAACAGCCGCTGGGCGCGGCTGATACCTGGAGCCGCCGGGCTTTCAAGGGGCGGGCCGGCAATCTGGCCGCTCTGCGTGACATCACCGTCTATCGGTCACCTGACCGCTATCGTCGGGCAGTCAGCGATCTCAATCGTATCCTGGGTCTCTCTTCTGTCAGGAATGGTGTAACGATAGGGCTTGCCGACTACCAGCACACCACCCTCTCGCCATTGCGCAGCCGCGACCTGCTTGCGGCAGCGCAGGAGCCTGAGCAGAATCCTTTCTTCCCCTATTTCGACCGGCGTCTGCCGGAACTTTTCCCCGGTGTCGGTACGGTCGGTTTTTCACTCAACTATCTCAGTCAGGCGCTCTGCACCTTTGCCATGATCGGTTACGCCAGAAAACGGTACCCTGAGATGAGAATCGTTCTTGGCGGCGGCCTGGTAACCTCCTGGATGCAGCGTCCCGGATGGCGCAACCCTTTCGGGAATCTGGTGGATGCCCTGATTTCCGGGCCGGGAGAAGAACCGCTGCTGGCGCTCCTGGGTAATGATGCTGCGCCGAAACAGCACGTAACCCCTGATTATACGACGCTGCCGCTGTCGGATTATTTTTCCCCCGGCCTGATCCTTCCCTACAGCGCCGGCAGCGGCTGCTACTGGAACCGCTGCTCGTTTTGCCCGGAGCGAGCCGAAGGCAACGTATACCGTCCTGTGCCGACCTCTGCCGTATTGTCAGACCTTCGGCTTCTGACCGAACAGAATAGGCCGGCACTGATCCATTTGCTCGATAATGCCGTCAGCCCTGCGCTGTTGCATGCCCTTGCGGAAAATCCGCCCGGAACCCCCTGGTACGGATTTGCACGAATTGACGCAGGCCTGGCCGACTTGGAATTCTGTCATGCCCTGAAACGCTCCGGGTGTGTGATGCTCAAGCTGGGTCTGGAGTCGGGCGACCAGGGGGTGCTGGACCGGATGTGCAAGGGGATCGATCTCGGGTTGGCCTCACGGGTTCTGAATAACCTTCGGGAGGTCGGGATCCGGGTCTATTGCTATCTGCTGTTCGGAACACCCGGGGAGACCGTGGTGGAGGCCCGCCGGACACTTGAGTTTGTTGTCCGTCATCATCAGGCAATCGGCTTTCTCAACCTGGCGCTGTTCAACATGCCGCTCTATGGGGATGAAGCCCGTGAATTCGGAAACCAGCCCTTCTACGAAGGTGATCTTTCACTCTACACCTCTTTCCGTCATCCGGAAGGCTGGGATCGCAGGGAGGTGCGGAGTTTTCTGGAGAGTGAATTCAAGCGGCATCCGGCGGTAGCGGCAATAGTCAGGAGAGATCCGCCGCAGTTCGGTTCCAATCACGCTGCACTGCTCTGCCCCATACAGTAATTATCACCTTAACTTTTTGATGTTATTCTGTTATAGCTGAAACTCATTTTCGCGGGAGATGACATGGAGATTGTTGGCGGTTTTATGGTGATGATGAGTATCATCAGCCTTTTTCTGGCGGTTGTGTGGCTGATCATGCCGTTTGTCGTTTTTGCGATCAAGGGGAAGCAGGACCGGACGCTGGAAGTTCTCGAAGCGATAGAAAAACGGCTGGCGGTCCTTGAAGCCCGTCTTCAGCCGATTGAGCCGGGGCGGGGCCAGGCCGGTCCGGCCGAAGATAGTGATTCTTCATCCGGATCAGCCGTTGAGCCATCACATGAAGATGCCATTGAAAGTACAATTATTTCTGCTGAATCCGCCGGGAAACCCGTTCCGGACGCGTCAGCTGCTGTGTAAAAACCGGAGGATATATAAATGTTGCTACTTGGGAAAAAAGCCGTAATTTTCGGTGTTGCCAACGATAAGAGTATTGCCTGGGCGATCGCCCGGCTTTTTCATGAGCAGGGTGCCGAAGTGGCGATAACCTACGCCGGGGAGGCCATCGAGAAGAGGGTCCGCCCGCTGGCAGAATCGATTGATGCCGCCGCAATACTCCCCTGTAATGTCACCAGCGACGATGAGATTGCCTCCGTCTTCGCCGAGCTTGCCAAAGTCTGGGACGGCGTCGACATTGTCATCCATGCGGTCGCTTTTGCGAACAAGGATGAGCTGAAGGGGACGATCGTAAACACCACCCGTGAAGGCTTTGCCACCGCCATGGATATCAGTGTTTACTCCTTCCTGGCGATCATGAAAGCGGCCCAGCCGATGATGCAGGGTCGGGGGGGGGCTGCGTTGACGCTCAGCTATTACGGAGCGATGAAGGTATTCCCGAGCTACAACGTCATGGGTGTCGCCAAAGCGGCTCTTGAGGCATCCGTGCGCTACCTGTCCGAGGCTCTCGGCCCGGAGGGTACACGGGTAAACGCCATTTCCGCCGGTCCTATCCGTACCCTGGCCGCGGCGGGGGTCAACGGCTTCCACAATATTCTCAACCATGTCGAGTCAAAGGCCCCTCTCAGGCGGACCATCACCCAGGAAGACGTGGCCAAATCGGCGCTCTACCTCTGCAGTGACATGGCCAGCGGCGTCAGCGGAGAGATCCATTATGTTGACGGCGGGTACAATATTATTGGATTGTAATCTGGAGTCATCCCATTAAAGAAGCATTCGGCAATCTTACAGGTCTGAAATCAAGCCAGATCCAGTCTCTGGAACGCCTCTACCGCAGGCGGATACCGGTGGCGGAGTTTTGTTCCCACGAGCTGGCTGCCCGCCTCATTGAACTATCCTGCGACCTCCGTCGCCAAATCGGTATTCTCGTCAACCGCGCCGGCAATGTGGAATACGTAATTGTCGGCGACGAAAAAGGGATCGTAATTCCCGAATTGCGCGATTACCCTCTCGGTAAACGGGTCATGCGCGGCCTGCGCTTGATCCATACTCACCTGAAAAACGAACCGGTCTCTGAAGACGATTTGACCGATCTTTCCCTGCTACGCTTTGATCTGCTGGCCGCCCTGCTGTTTACCCCCGGCAAGAGTCAGATTTATGCCCAGCTCGCCTGGCTGTCTCCCGACCAACGGGGGCCGGATACGACCCTCGATCCGATTGTGCCGCTTGAACAGATTGATCTCGACTGCAGCCATTTCATTCCTGAGCTGGAAGCCGATCTGGAAAAAGCGGCCCGTATCGTAACGAAAGCCAAGGATGCTCTGGAACGGGCCATTCTGATTTCCGTCACGACCTCCGGCACCCGTCAGGAAGCGGAAGATTCGATGGATGAACTGCGTGAACTGGCGCGCACCGCCCAGGTGGAAGCGTTGGATGAATTCATCCAGCGGCCGAAAAAGCTTAACCCCCGTACCCTGATGGGGGAAGGGATGATGCGCGACGTGGTCATCAGGGCGATGCAGCGTGGCGCCAGCATGCTGATCTTCGATCAGGAGCTGACTCCGGCCCAGATGCGCTCGATTTCTTCAATGACCGAACTGAAAGTTATCGACCGCAGTCAGCTGATCCTCGACATCTTCGCCCGGCGGGCCAAAACGCTGGACGGCAAGGTGCAGGTCGAACTCGCCCAGCTGAAATACCTGCTGCCGCGTCTGACCGGCCGTGGTGTGCAGATGTCACGCCTGATGGGGGGGATCGGCGGGAGAGGGCCGGGTGAAACCAAGCTGGAGACCGACCGACGCCGTATTCGTGACCGGATTGCCAGTCTGGAGCGTGAGCTCAAAGAGCTTTCCCAGGGGCGTGACCAGCGCCGAAAACAGCGGGTCAAGGCGGGGGTGCCGATCATATCGATCGTCGGCTACACCAATGCCGGAAAATCGACCCTGCTGAATGCCCTGACCAAGAGTGACGTCTTTACCGAGGACCTGCTTTTTGCAACGCTTGACACCTCAACCAGGCGTCTGCGCTTCCCGCGCGAGCGTGAGGTGATCATTACCGACACGGTCGGTTTTATCCGCTCCCTGCCGAAATCTCTGCTGGGGGCCTTCAAGGCGACGCTGGAGGAGATGCGCGACGCCGATCTGCTGCTGCACGTGGTGGACGCTTCCCATCCCCGTTTCGAGGATCAGATCGCTCAGGTGCGGACTATTTTGGCGGAGCTGGAGCTGGGGGACAAGCAGGAACTGCTGGTGTACAATAAGGCTGATCTGCTGGATGAGATGAGAAAGAAGGATCTGGTGTCATTTCTCAAGGTTCGTCAGTCATCCAGAACCCGGAACAGCGTGACGGTGTCGGCCCGCAACCGCAAGAGCCTGGGACCCCTGATGGATGAACTGCAGCGGCGTTTCTGGCCGGAAGAAAACGAGGACACCAAAATATGATTACAGGTCAGTCTGATATCTCATTCCACAAGAATATTTGAATTTTACTACATTCGGATCAAAGTGCGTACTTTGCCGGCTTCGCCGCCTTCCTAGCCCCCCAGGGAAAGCGCTGAGCTGTCTTGGCAGGACTTGCCGCCGACCCGGGTCTCGGCCAAGATTGTCACCGGCGGCAAGCTTGCTTGAGCACGAAAATATTTGAAAGGTGATCACCACCCTTGGCGTGCCTGCGATTATCTGAAGCGGGATCTGGCCGAGTCGATGGCCTCTCCCATGGCGGTACGGGCGAGCTCGATGCCAGATTTCAGGTCTTCCCAGGCGCTTTCCCCGGAATGCTGAAGCTCCTCGACCCTCTGTCGGGCAGTCGCCTGCTTCTCCTTCAGCGCCGCAATCTGCTCGTTGTACTCGTTCCTTACATCTGCCGTGACTTTGCCTGCCTTGGCGGTCAGCATGTCGATCTCCGCATTCCACTCCTCCAGTTTTTCCTGCATCTTGCGGACGTACTCGTCTCTGCTGCTCATGATTTATCTCCTTTTCGCAGGGTTTATTACCCTGCAGTAGAATAAAAGCCGGTTATTTGGCCCGTAAATACTGGTTCGGCCACTTGACATCCGCGCGCAGCGCCATGGCGGCATGGAGCGGCCAGTACGGGTCGCGCAGCATCTGGTGTCCTTCAGCCTGCGCCGGCTCGGTGATGAAGCCGACCGCTCCGCTGGCAATCCCGGCCTCTGCCCGGACCCTGGCCGCAAAGGGAACCTGGAAGCCGGGGCCAAAGGGGACCGGCTCACCCGGAACCGCAAAACCGGAAGAACAGTCGATCAGGTCTACTCCGATCTCTTTCAGCTGCCGGGCCAGGATCACCGACTGGTCGATGTCCCACCCCCCTTCCACCCAGTCGGTAGCCGATATGCGGACAAACAGCGGCAACTCCGACGGCCATTCTTCCCGCACCGCCCGGGTTATCCTCAAGGGGAAGCGGAGCCGGTTCTCCAGAGTGCCCCCGTAGATATCTTCCCGCCGGTTAACCAGTGGAGAGAGGAATTCATGGAGCAGGTAGCCGTGGGCCATATGCAGCTCTACCACCTGGAAGCCTGCAACATGCGCTCTGCGTGCAGCAGCGCGGAACTGGGCTTCGACCACGTCCAGCTCGATCAACGACAAGGCACGGGGAACGGGATGGCCCGTATCAAAGGGTGAGGCGCTCGGCGCAAGCGGCTGCCAGCCGCAGGCCTCCATCCCCAAGGGGCCGCCGCCGAGCCAAGGCAGCGAACATGACCCCTTGCGGCCGGCATGGGCAAGCTGGATCCCTGGTACAGCGCCCTGCTCCCGTATGAAGCGGGCAATGGGAACGAACGCTCGCGCATGCTCGTCGCTCCAAATGCCGCTGTCATCAGGACTTATGCGCCCTTCCGGGCTTACCGCGGTCGCTTCGACCATCACCAGCCCCGCGCCCCCCACGGCACGGCTGCCGAGATGAACAAGATGCCAGTCGGTAGGTAAGCCGCCGTTACTGGAATACTGGCACATGGGGGACACGAAAATCCTGTTGCGAAACGTGATGGAGCGCAGGTTAAGGGGTAAAAACAGAATACTCATTGATCTGTCTCCTTCATCGGATTCGCGGACGAGGACTGACGAGATATAACTGCAGAGCCATGTTTTGTGCTTGATAAAGAGTTACCACCGATTGCAACAATATCAACCCGATTCATTGAACAAACAGGTTGTGCTCATGTTCCGGAAATACGGGATGCCGCAACTAACATGTCAGAGAATGCCAGGGATAAGGAGTGATGTGGAGAGGATTATCAGGATCAAGTAGTTTTTTACTGCGTGTTTGTAACCTGCTCCAATATCAGCGTCAGAGTAACAAAAAAAGGACTTAAGCAATTAAGCCAAAGTCCTTTGAATTTTTTTGGTTGCGGGGACAGGATTTGAACCTGTGACCTTCGGGTTATGAGCCCGACGAGCTACCAGACTGCTCCACCCCGCGACAAGTGGAAAAAGAGTTATAGCAGGGTATGGCGATTGTTGTCAATAAAATATTTACCATGGTGACTATTTTGTTTAGAAACGCCTGGAAGCATCAATCCTTGTCAGGGATTGCGATCGCCCCCTTGCCGACTTTTCCGGCCAGTTCTTTCGCCGCATCCGGTTCAAGTCTCTTGCCGATCCGAACGCGATACCAGGTCCCCTTGTCTCCCAAATGAGATTCCACGATATTGACGTTGTACCCCTTAGCCGCCAGTTTTCCGCGCAGCGTCTCGGCCTCCGACTTGAGGCTGTATGAGGCCACCTGGACGGTGAAGCCGCTTAAATCCTGGCGGGCGGCCGGTTTTACCGGCGGGGCCTGGGGGGGCTGTTTTTGAACATTTTCATCGCTCTGGGGTGGAGCCGGTCTGGTTATGTTGGCGGGCATGGCTGCCTGGAGCGGTTGTTTTGCCGGTTTGTCATCCCTCGAATTGATGCCGCTGCCCATTACATTGTTTTTTTGCCCGCTGGGGAGCGTCTTGTAAAAACTTAGTGGCGGCTCAACCGTCGGCTGTGTTCCGCCAGCTCCCTGTGCTTGTGGTGCAGAACCACCTGCTTGCGGCAGTTTCGCGGGAGCAGGGCTCGGCGGCTGTTGGGGTGATGGCGGGGCTTTGGCCGGTTGCGGCGAATTTTCAAGGCTCTGCTGTTCCATCGCCGCTTTGAAGCCTTTTTTCGCCGAACGCTGGGAAAGCATCCAGCCGCTGCCAAAGCCGATTCCGAGACAGATGGTACCGGTAATAACGACAGCTGCCATCACGCCTCCCGAGGATTCTTTTCGGGGACGATTCTGGCTTCCCAAGGGAGAGCTGGAGCTGCATGATTTCTTTGGTTCACTGTAGTCAATGCGCATGGTGGCCTCCGTTACATCCGTTCCGGTGCCGATATACCCAGGATGGAGAGGGCGTTTTTCAGAGTCTGGGCGGTCCGTTTCAACAGGTAGAGCCTGGCTGCAGTCAGTGCCGGATCCTCGCTGATAACGCGGTTCTTGTTGTAGAAACCGTGGAAACAGCTGGCCAATTCACTTAAGTAATAGGTCAGGCGATGAGGTTCAAAATGAACGGCGCAGTCATCCACCGTGTCGGGGAGCGCCGTCAGGAGTTTGATCATCTGGAGATCCTCCGGTGTAGAGAGGCAGGCCAGATCAGCAGGCGCCGGTTTTTCAGGGGCGATGAAACCTTTCTCGGCGGCGTTCTCGAAAATACTGCAGATGCGGGCATGGGCGTACTGGACATAATAGACCGGATTCTCGTTGGTCTGCTGTTTGGCCAGATCGATGTCGAATACCAGTTGGGCATCGGGTTTGCGCATTAAAAAGAAGAAGCGGGTAGCATCGCACCCGACCTCATCTATCAGGTCACGCAGGGTGACGTAACTGCCGGCCCGCTTGGAAATTTTGACCTCTTCGCCGCCGCGCATGACGGTTACCATCTGGTGCAGCACATACTCGGGCCATCCCTGCGGGATTCCGATGTCAAGGGCCTGAAGTCCGGCGCGGACTCGGGTAACGGTGCTGTGGTGGTCGGACCCCTGCTCGTTGATCACCCGGGTAAAGCCGCGCTCCCACTTGGCCTGATGATAGGCGACATCCGGGACAAAATAGGTATAACTGCCGTCGGCTTTGCGCATGACACGATCTTTGTCGTCGCCAAAAGCGGTGGAGCGAAGCCAGAGAGCATTGTCCTGTTCGTAGGCGTGGCCGTTGGCGATCAGCTTTTGGACAACCGCATCAACTCTCCCCTCGCTGTAGAGTGATGATTCCAGGGTATAGACATCGAACGCTACGCCGAAGGCTTCGAGGTCGAGATCCTGTTCACGGCGCAGCCAGGCGACGGCGAAGTGCCGAATATTTTCAATATCTTCCGGGTCTCCGCTGGCGGTGGTATGTTGATCGGCCGCTTCCACGGTCTCGCTGGCCAGATAGGCTCTGGCAACATCCCTGATATACTCTCCCTGATAGCCTCCTTCCGGCCAACGCGGGTCATCCGGCTCAACCCCGAGGCAGCGCAGCTGCACGGAAAGAGCGAGGTTGCTGATCTGAACACCGGCATCGTTGTAATAAAATTCGCGGGTAACGTCCCAGCCGGCGGCATCAAGCACACGGCAGAGGGTATCGCCGATTGCAGCCCCGCGGCCATGACCGATATGCAGAGGCCCGGTCGGATTGGCGCTGACAAACTCGACCTGGACCTTTTTTCCGGCTCCGCTTGAAGTATGGCCAAATCTGTCCCCACTTTCCTTGATCTCAAGAAGAGAGGATTGCCACGCCGCCTGAGATATGAACAGGTTGATGAAGCCGGGGCCGGCGATCTCGTTTTTTGCCAACAGACCACCGCCGTCACCAAGATGCCTGATGATGATCTCGGCCACCTGGCGAGGAGATTTACGCTCGCTCTTGGCTATCTGCATGGCGATGTTGCAGGAGAAATCACCATGTTCAGGATTGGCGGGATGGCCGATGATAATGGCTGGCAGCGGGGATGTCGTCAGTTCTTGCGCCGTGCAGGCTTTGATCAGTGCAGATTCAAGCAGGGAGGCTATTCGGTTTCGCATCATTTTATGGGCTGTTCTTTCTTTTCCTGTGGGAACTGGTAGATGACTTCATTGCTTCGCACCAGACCGAAATCTTTGCGGGCGATGCTTTCAAGGTAACGGCGGTCGGATTTGAGAGCTACGATTTCGCGTTTCAGTTTTTCATTGTCGGTACTGCTTTCGGCCAGGCGTGCTTCGATTTTATTCTTGTCCTGTTTAAGTTCGAAAATACGCAGAAGCCCCTTATCACCAAATACAGTGAAGAAGAGGATGAAAGCCAGGCATCCGGCCGGAATGAAATACATCTTTTTTTGAAGGGGCAGGTTGAACATTTACCCTTTCCGGATCCGTTCAGCAAAATATGCTGCGGTCCTTTTCAGTCCGTCATCCAGTGCAACCTCGGGTTCCCATGACAGTTTCTCACCGGCCAGGGATATATCGGGCTGGCGCTGTTTCGGGTCATCCTGCGGCAGTGGCTGAAAGATGATTTTCGACTTAGAGCCTGTTATTGTAATGATTTTTTCAGCAAACTCAAGGATTGTATTTTCAACCGGGTTTCCAAGGTTGACCGGCCCGATGAAATCAGGGCATTCCATCATACGCATCATCCCCTCCACCAGGTCGGAGACGTAGCAGAATGAGCGGGTCTGCGAGCCTTCGCCATAGACGGTGATGTCTTCATTCCTAAGCGCCTGCAGGATGAAGTTAGAAACCACGCGGCCGTCGTTTTCGGCCATGCGGGGGCCGTAAGTGTTGAAAATGCGGACAATGCGGATGTCGACACCATTCTGGCGGTGATAATCCATCATCAGGGTTTCCGCGACCCTTTTACCTTCATCGTAGCAACTGCGGATCCCGATCGGGTTGACGTTGCCCCAGTAAGCCTCGGTCTGCGGATGCACATGGGGGTCGCCGTAGACCTCTGACGTGGAGGCCTGCAGAATCCGGGCTTTGACCCGTTTGGCCAGTCCCAGCATGTTGATGGTCCCCATGACGCTGGTTTTGATCGTCTTGACCGGGTTGTACTGGTAATGCACCGGGGAGGCGGGGCAGGCCAGGTTGTAAATGCGGTCGACTTCCAGCAGGATCGGCTCGGTTATGTCATGGCGGACCAGTTCGAAGCGGTGGCTGTCCATCAGATGGATGATGTTGTTTTTGCTGCCGGTGAAGAAGTTGTCCAGGCAGATGACGTCGTGTCCTTCGTTAAGCAGGCGTTCGCAGAGGTGTGAACCTACGAAGCCGGCGCCGCCGGTTACCAGTATGCGCATTATTTCACCTCCCCGCAGATGCCGCCGCCGCAGCGGCCGAGCGGAACATAGTTGAACCCGCCGGCCGCCATGCGGTCCGGTTTGTACAGGTTACGGCCGTCCACAATTGTCGGCGATCTGAGGGTGCTCTTGATGCGGTCGAAATCCGGATTGCGGTATTCGCTCCAGTCGGTGATGACCGCCAGGGCATCGGCTCCGTCCAGGATGTCGTACTGGCTGCTGCTGTATTCGATCCGGTCGCCGAATACTTTTTTTGCTTCGTTGATGGCCTCGGGATCGTGGGCACGCACGGTGGCGCCGGCGGCCAGCAGCCGTTCGATGATGGTGATGGCCGGGGCTTCGCGCATGTCGTCGGTGCGGGGTTTGAAGGAGAGCCCCCAGCAGGCGACGATGCGGCCGGTGAGGGGTTGCTCTTCGTCGGGTGAGCCGAGCAACCTGATCAGCTTGGCGGCCAGGACCTCTTTCTGGAGTTCGTTGACCTCTTCGACCGCTTTCAACAGCAGGAAGTCATAGTTTGATTCTTCGGCGGTTCTGATCAGGGCTTTGACGTCCTTGGGGAAGCAGGAGCCGCCGTAACCGGGTCCGGGGAAGAGGAAGTCGTAGCCGATGCGGGAGTCGGAACCGATTCCTTCGCGGACGGCCATGACGTCGGCCCCCATCCGGTCGCAGAGCCCGGCGATCTGGTTCATGAAGGAGATGCGGGTGGCGAGCATCGCGTTAGCGGCGTACTTGGTCATTTCGGCGCTACGGATATCCATGACGATCATGCGGTTCTGTTTGCGCATGAAGGGGTCGTAGAGCTCTTTCATGATTTCGGCGGTGCGGACGTTGTCACAGCCGATGACGACCCGGTCCGGTTTCATGAAGTCGTCAATGGCGGCTCCTTCCTTGAGGAATTCAGGGTTGGAGACGACGTCGAATTCCAGATCGACCCCACGGATTGCCAGCTCTTCCTGGACGGCGATGCGGACCTTGTCGGCGGTGCCGACCGGGACGGTTGATTTGTCGACGATGATTTTGAAGCCGTTCATGACCCGGCCGATATCCCGGGCGACACCGAGGACATACTGGAGGTCGGCGGAGCCGTCTTCACCCGGGGGGGTGCCTACGGCGATGAAACAGACCAGCGAGGCCTTGACCGCTTCTTCCATGTTCACCGTAAAGGAGAGTCGCCCCTCGGCCTGATTGCGCAGGATCATTTCCTTGAGCCCCGGTTCATAGATCGGGACGATCCCCTGTTTTAGCCCCTCAATTCTCGCGCCGTCGATATCTACGGTGATGACGCTGTTGCCGCTTTCGGCAAAACAGGCGGCGGCCACCAGGCCGACATAACCGGCACCGAAAATACATATTTTCATGCATTGCTCCAAGTAAAATAAATAATTGGTACTCTATAACACACTATATCGCTGAAATTCCAGGACTTAGAGATCAATCCCGATCATTTTTCAATCTCAGTGCTTCAGCATACGCTTCGCTGCGAGAACTACCTGAAATCACGGCCGCTTGTTTTGCTATGTCCTTGATTGATAGCGTTCCGTCAGCCATCAAACGGCGGAGCACCTCTTCAAGCGGTTCATTCTCCGGTGGCGCTGCTTCACCCGGAGCGACCAGGACGACCACCTCGCCGCGTACAATCACCTGAGAAACGGCTGCAATAACCTCCGAGGCGCTGCCGCGGATAAACTCTTCAAAAATCTTGGTAAGTTCCCGTGCAACAATCACCTGACGCTCTCCCAATACCTCGCGGATATCGCTCAGGGTATCAAGCAATCGATGGGGAGCTTCGTACAGCACCAGTGTACCCGGCAGGGCGTTCATCCCGGATAGAAAGGTGCGGCGCTTCCCCTGGCGGGATGGTGGAAAACCGGCAAAAGTGAAGCTGTCGGTCGGCAGAGCGGAGGCAGCAAGAGCAGCTATGGCGGCACAGGCGCCCGGAACCGGAACCACGTTGATATTTTCTGCGACAGCATCGCGGACCAGTTGGTAGCCGGGGTCGGAGATGCAGGGGGTGCCGGCGTCAGATATCAGCGCCACCGATTTCCCCTGCCGTAGCGCATTCAGAATACGCTCCCCCTTTAACTGCTGATTGTGGTCGAAATAGGAGGTCAACGGCTTCGAGATGCCGAAATGATTGAGCAGTTTGAGAGAGTGCCGGGTGTCTTCGGCGGCGATCAGATCGACTTCTCCCAGGATCCGGACGGCCCGATAGGTGATGTCTTCAAGGTTGCCGATCGGGGTGGCGATTATATAGAGGGTAGCGGCAGTCATCAGCGCCGAGCCAGTGCCAATTTCAGCGCCAGGCCGGCAAAGATTCCAGCTGCGGCGCGGTTAAGAATCTTCTGGGCGAATGTCGATTGCCGGAACTGCTCCCCGAAAATACCAGCCAGCATGCTGATCGCGCCGAAGACGACGATCGTCGCGACGATGAAAATCCCCCCCAGCAGCATGAACTGGGCGGAGAGTGGGCCTTTGGCCGGGTCGGTGAACTGCGGCAGGAAGGCGAGGAAAAAGATCGATACCTTTGGATTGGTTATATTCATTATGATGCCGCGCCGGTAGAGGGCGGCAGAGGTAAGGTGATCGGCAGATGCAACTCCGGCTGCGACTCCGGCCCGAAGAGAGAGCCATGCCAGGTAGATCAGGTATGCGGCTCCGGCAAATTTAAGGAGGGTGAAGGCCGTTGCCGACGCCTTGAAGAGCGCCGCCAGACCGAATGCCACTGCCGCGGTGTGAAACAGAAGGCCGGTGCAGAGACCCAGCGTGACGTACAGCCCTGCCTTGCGCCCCTGCTGGGCGGCCTGGGTCATGACAAATAGATTGTCCGGACCGGGGGAAAGGGCCAGCAGAGCCGAGGTGGTAAAAAACATGAGCAATATCCCGGAATCAAGCATGAACGTCCTCTGCTGTTTGTCAAAGTAATTTTGCGCATAATGGTGTACAAGGAAATGGCTGTCAAGCATGACGGCTGAAATCAATTCAAATCCTTGCGGATAGTTGCGCGAGCAGAGGACTCTCCATGACCAGAATCACTCTCAATAAAAACGAAGAGCGCCGTATCAAATCCGGCCATCCGTGGGTTTTCAGCAATGAGATCCGCGAGGTTGCGGGGGATCGTTCCGCCGGTATCGTAGCGGAGCTGTATGACGCAGCCGGTATCTTCATCGGTGTCGGCCATTACAATCCACATTCGCTGATCGCCTTCCGGTTGGTTTCTCGTCAAAAGGAAGATATCGACACGTCAGATTTCTTTGAAGGGCGTATTGCCGCCGCTCTGGCTCACCGCCAGGCACGCTACCCCGGCCTGGCCACCTTCCGTGCCGTCTACGGCGAGAGCGATTTCCTCCCGGGGCTGGTGGTGGATAAATACGGAGACTACTTGTCACTGCAGTTCCTTTCAGCCGGTATGGACAGTCGGCGCGAACGGATCGTGGCGGCTCTGCGGAAGGTGCTTGAGCCGCTCGGCATCATTGCCCGTAACGATGTGAGCGTCCGCAAGCTTGAAGGACTGGAAGAAAATATCGAGCTGTTGTGGGGTGACATCCCGGAGCGGGTCGAGATGGAGGAGAACGGTCTTTCGTTTTTGGTAAATCTGCAGAAAGGGCAGAAGACCGGCGGTTTTCTGGATCAGAAGCAGAACCATCTGCTGCTCAAGGAAATCTGCGCAGGTAAGAGCGTGCTTGACTGCTTCTGCTACACAGGCGGCTGGGCGGTACATGCCGCGTCCTTCGGGGCTAGGTCGGTAGTCGGAATCGATATTTCTGCGCAGGCCGTGGAACAGGCCGGCTGTAATGCCGGGTTGAACGGAATGTCCGACCGGGTGAAGTTCGAGGAGTGCGATGCCTTTGAACGCCTCCGTTCGCTGCATCAGGAAGGGCGCCGTTTCGGAGTGATCGTGATGGACCCCCCCGCCTTTGTCAAAAGCCGCAAGAACATCGCCGAGGCAACCAAAGGGTATCTGACCGTCAACCGCCGGGCGCTGGAACTGCTGGAGCCGGGCGGCTACCTGATCACCTGTTCCTGCTCATACCATATGGGTCGCGAAGCGTTCCGCGACATGCTGATTCAGGCGGCAAGGTTGGCTAAACGCGAGGTGCGGCTGGTGGAAACCCGTAGTCAGGCAGCCGATCATCCTGTGCTGCTGTCATTTCCGGAGTCTGAATATCTGAAATGCTTTGTGCTGCAGGCGGTATGAACTGCAGGTTAAGAAGATTTTTGCATGATTATTTCAACCCAAATGGATTGTATTCGTTCTTGCATTTGGTGTAGTTACTCTGCTATCCTTTTGGGCCGTTTTACTCACCGATATGATCACTGAAAGGACCACAAATAATGTTGAAAATGTTTGATTATCTGTTCGGAATGTTTTCCAATGACCTCGCCATTGACCTCGGTACCGCCAACACCCTGGTTTATCTGAAGGGTAAGGGGATCGTGGTGCGCGAACCATCGGTTGTTGCGGTGCAGAAGATGCCCAACGGCCAGCAGAAGGTGCTGAAGGTCGGTATGGAGGCGAAGCAGATGCTCGGGCGAACCCCCGGCTCCATAACCGCCATTCGTCCCATGAAAGATGGCGTCATCGCCGACTTCGACATCACCGAAGAGATGCTGCGCTATTTCATTCATAAAGTGCATAACCGCAAAACCCTCGTCCGTCCCCGCATCGTCATCTGTGTGCCGTCCGGCATAACCCAGGTTGAAAAACGCGCGGTCAAGGAATCGGCCGAGTCAGCCGGTGCCCGTGAGGTTTATCTGATCGAGGAGCCGATGGCGGCCGCCATAGGCGCCGGACTCCCCATTACCGAAGCGTCCGGCAATATGATTGTTGATATTGGCGGTGGCACGACCGAAGTTGCCGTCATCTCGCTGGCCGGAATAGTGTACGCACAGTCAACCCGTATGGGCGGGGACAAGATGGATGAGGCGATCGTTCAGTACATTCGTAAAAAATATAACCTGCAGATCGGCGAGCGATGGGCAGAAAAAATCAAGATGGAGATCGGTGAAGCCTATCCCGGACCGGAAACTCTGGAGATGGAAGTCAAGGGGCGTGACCTGGTCTCCGGTATCCCTAAAACCATCAAAGTCAATTCGGACGAGATCCGCGAAGCGCTCAAGGAGGCGGTTAACGCAATAGTCGATACGGTGAGGATTTGCCTGGAAAAGACCCCGCCCGAACTGGCGGCTGATATTGTCGATCAGGGCATCTTTCTGGCCGGTGGCGGCGCTCTGCTGCGCAACCTGGACCTGCTGCTGCGTGAGGTGACCAAAGTGCCGGTACTTATCGCTGAAAATCCGCTTGACTGCGTCTGCCTCGGGTCCGGTCTTGTTCTGGATGAGCTTGATCTGCTGCGCCGTGTCGCAATTTCATCCTGATAATTTCACCACAGAGTCACGCAAGAGAGCAGAAAAAATAAATCTGCTGGGAACAGTGATTCGCTGCCGATGGTTCATTGGTTCTCTCTGCCCGTGACTCTGTGGTACAAGCCTTTCCATACATGATATGATTTCCCCCACTATCGACATACTTGTTCCTGTCTGGAACAAACCTTTTGAAACCCGTGCCTGTCTTGCGGCGATCCTCGCTCACTCACCCGGAGCCCGTTTGATTGTAGTCGACAACGGCAGCAGTCGTGAGACTGAACTGATGCTGGAAGAGTTCTCCGATTCATTGGGGGACCAGGGGCTGTTTATCAAGTCCGAGAAGAATATGGGGCTGGTCGCGGCGATCAATAGAGGGCTGGCCCGCTCTGACAGTGATTATACCGTTATCGTCCGTCCGTATGTATCCGTGCAGCAGGGATGGCTTGAAGCTTTCCCCGTTATTCAGTGGAACAGAGGCGCCGAACCTGCCGAACCTGGATCCGGGCTGTACGGTCATGGAAAGCTGCAAGGTTTCTTTCTCGACACTCCTGTTGCGTACCGAGATGCGTATGATTGTCGGTACCTTTGATGAAAGTCTCGACGGCAATGAGTGGTGTCTGAAAGAATATGTACGACGTGTCGCCGATCATGGGTACCGCACCTGCATCACCGGGCTCCTCCGTTTGTCTTGCTCTGCCGGGCAACTGTTCGGCTCGGTGCAGCGCAGGAGCGAGATGGAGCAGATCAGCCGTTCTGCATACATCTCCCGGTGGGGGGCTCCCTGCCATTATTGCATATATTTTGGCCCGGAGTTTGACGCTGCTTCTCTGAGTGATACTGTTGCCGCCATTCTGGATGGCGCCCGCCAGGGGCACCGGATTACGCTGCTTCTGCATCGCCGCCAGTACTCCGTTTTCCGGAAAATGGGGTGGAATGGTTTGCACACCGGCATAGATCTGCGTCAAATATCAATCCTGTTTCCATTGCGGGATCTTCAGCGGAAGATTACGACACTACTGAACTGTTCACCGGATCTGCTTGCAGTACGCGGATGCGACGGTGCCGAGATACCGGGGATTGATGCTGTCATTTCACTGGAAGAGCTGCTCGGCAGCATTCGTGCCCACACAACGGTTGTTGCGGGACACTCTCGGGAGGAACTAACATGATAACGGATATAATATCTCAACTGGCGGCTCATAGGGACGTCATAACCAGGGTTGAACAGGAGCTGTCGCCCCTGATAGCCGAAATGGTGACGCTGCTGGTTGATACCTTCAATCGTGGCGGAAAGCTGCTGGTGATGGGGAATGGCGGTTCGGCGGCCGATGCCCAGCATTTTGTGGCGGAGATCGTCGGGCGTTTCAAGATGGAACGGAGGGGTTTGCCGGCGATTGCCCTCTCGACCGATACCTCTATTTTGACCGCAATCGGTAATGACTACGGCTTTGACAAGGTCTTCCGTCGTCAGGTCGAAGCACTGGCCGTACCGGGAGACCTGGTAGCCGGGATCTCCACCAGCGGCAATTCACCCAATGTTCTGCAGGCGCTGGAGCTGGCGCGGGAAAAAGGGTGCCGCACCGTTGGTCTGCTCGGCAAGGATGGCGGTGGTATCAAGAATCTCTGCGATCTGGCGCTGATCGTACCGACCAATGATACACCGCGGGTTCAGGAAGGGCATATAACCATCATCCATATTGTCTGTGATCTGCTCGAAAAAAGCATGTTTGCCTGATTATGCGACAATGCCGCCAGGGAGGTTTTGTGGAGCGTACTGTTGTTGAAACTCTTTTTGCCCATAGTGCCCAAATTCGCTGTCTGGTTGTTGGTGACCTGATGCTGGACGAGTATCTATGGGGCAAAGCGGAGCGTATTTCGCCGGAGGCTCCGGTACAGGTGGTCGATGTTATCCGCGAAGAACTGCGTCTTGGAGGTGCCGGCAATGTTGTGCATAATCTGGCGGCGCTCGGAGCGCAGGTTTCGGTCTGCTCCGTAGTCGGCGATGATCAGAACGGTCGCGAACTGCTGGGACAGTTTTGCCAACATCATATCGATACCCGGGCAGTTTTCCTGGACCCCGATCGCCGGACCAGCCGTAAAACGAGAGTCGTTGCGGCACATCAGCAGATTGTGCGCATCGACCGGGAATCGCGTGAGGCGCTGCCGGTTGCCGTTGAACAGCAGCTCTGTTCCTGGATAGCCGCGCATGCCGGCGAATATAAGGTCATCGTAATTTCGGATTACAACAAGGGGGTTTTGACTCCCGGCGTTATCGCCGCCGTGATCTCTGCGGCAGATGCGGTCGGCATACCGGTTCTGGTTGATCCGAAAGGGACGGACTTCACCCGTTATAAAGGGGCCACGCTGCTGACGCCGAACCGCAAGGAAGCCGAGTCCGCTTCGGGAGTCTCCATCACCGATGTCGCCTCACTGACACAGGCCGCCGGAGTCATCATGAATTCAGCCGGCTTGCAGCACCTGCTGATCACCCGCAGTGAAGAAGGGATGTCGCTCTTTTCCAAAGAGGGTGAAATTGTCCATATCCCCACTGTGGCCCGCGAAGTATTCGATGTTTCAGGAGCCGGGGATACGGTGCTTGCAACGCTGGCGGTCGGTATCGCTTCCGGTCTCGGCATGGCCGAATCAGCCAGCCTTGCCAATGTTGCCGCAGGCATTGCCGTTGGCAAACTGGGGACTTCGATCGTTACACCGCAGGAAATTATCGATACCGTTTCGCTGGCCCACAAGGACAGCCACGCAAAAATAAAGAACTTGGATGTGCTGACTGCCCTGATTGCCGCAGAAAAAAACAGGGGGAAGCGGGTTGTTTTCACCAATGGCTGCTTCGATCTGCTGCATGCCGGACATGTGAAATATCTGCAAAAAGCACGGAACCTTGGTGATCTGCTGGTGCTGGGTCTCAACAGTGACGCCTCGGTGCGTCGTCTAAAGGGGCCAAAGCGGCCGCTGATCGATCAGGAAGAACGTGCTCATCTTCTGGCGGCTCTGGATTGCATCGATTATGTCGTTATTTTCGATGAGGATACCCCGTTGGAACTAATAACGGCTCTCAAGCCGCATATTCTGGCCAAGGGGGGCGATTATTCGCTGGACGGCGTGGTCGGCCGTGACTTTGTGGAATCGTACGGCGGCCGCGTGGAACTGGTCACATTTGTGGATGGCAAATCAACTACCAATATCATTGAGCGCGTCCTCGAGCTCTATTCGTCCGAACAGGTGTAAGGATTAGTCTGGTTTTTATCCCGGCTTTCTGGTATGAAAACACATTCTTGATCAATGCATTGCAGACAGGAGCGGCTATGGCAGAGAACAGCGAACCACGCAGGGAACTCTGGATACTCGGTATTAAGCCGGGTTCCGGACGCGAAGCCCTGCTCTCATCATATCTGGAAGCAGGCGGGTATGTCTGTCAGGTTGGACAGTACGACAATCTTGAGAGTGGCAGGCCATTGGGGATCGTGCTGGATATCTCGCCATTCTCCGATGATGGCTGGGGGATGCTGCTAAAGATTAAAAGTTCTCCCGTTACCCGGAATATTCCGGTGCTGCCTGTGTTTCTCAGTGAAAAGGGAAAAATCGGCGGTGTGTTTCCTGTTGCCGGCTTTTTTACACTTCCGGTTGACGAGCAGTACCTGCAGAATCGTCTTGCGGTCTATGGACTGACGGAAGAAGTTGAAACCTGGGATCTGCAAGCGATGGTGGCGTCGCGGAGCGGCGAAGAAAAGCTTTCCGGCGCGATTGAATCATTCGGGTTTGAAGTCGTCAAGGGGTACACCGGCAAGGAAGCTTTGGCACTTGCTTCAATTCATCCGGTATACCTGATATTCTGCAGCCAGATGTTACCGGACATGTCGGCATTCGAGCTGCAGGAGCGGCTTCGTCTGGACCCGTACAGCAGCAATACCCCTCTGTTCGTACTGCTTAAGGATGGTATGAAAGATGGTGAAAAACTGGCCATGAGCAGGGAAATTGCCCACCTGGTCAGAAAAAAACAGCTCTCCTGTCAAGAATTTCTTGGGTTTCTGCGCCGCAGGGAATAACTGCAGGGAAAACAGCCTAAAAAAACAGCCGCTCCCCTTGCATGGGGGAGCGGCTGTTTTTATTCAAAATGGCAGCAGCGTTACAGCAAGCCATCCAGTTCCCTGATCTCGACGCTGGCTTTGCCGCGCAACTCCTTGACCCATTGGCTGAAGCGCTCTTCTGATTTCTTGCGATAGAGAATCTCTTCTATATCCGATTTGACGCTTTCAAAAGGCTTGGTTGTCCCCGCCACCCTGGCTTCAAGTTTAATGATGTGAAAACCGATGGGAGTCGACACCAGGTCGCTGACCTCACCCGGCTTCAGCGAGAGGATCGTTTTCTCCAGTTCCGGCTGCATGTCCCCTTTTTTGAAACTACCCAGATCGCCGCCATCCTTGCGAGCTGCCGGGTCTTCCGAGAACTTCTTTGCCAGTTCGGCAAAGTCTTTACCTTTCTTGGCATCCTCCAGAACCGCGAGAGCTGTGGTTTTGGAGCGCAGAATCTCTTCGGGAGTCGCCTTGTCGCCGGTTTTGAAAAAGATGTGCCGGGCCCGGTAGCTTTCGTCTTCAGTGTATTTTGCCAGGTTGGCGGTGTAATACTCCCGCATCTCGGATTCGCCCACCTGCACCTTGGCACGAACTTCCATACTCACCAGTTTCAGTTTTTCGATCTGCTCCTGCAGCTGGGCGCGATATTGATCGAAAGAAAGACCCTGGCCGGCCAGAGCAGCAACCAATGCCTCCTGGGAAGGAATATTGTTCTGCTTGCGCACGTCATCAATCGCCTGGCGGATCTCCTCTTCGGACACTTTAATATTCAGCTCCCTGATCTTCTGTTCGGTCAGCTTCTTTTCAACCAGACGATCCAGGGCCGTCCGGCGAATCTTGGCCCGGTCGGCATCATTCAAGGCGCCTTTCTTCTCCGCTTCAGCGACTGCGGGTTGAGCTTCCCGGTTGACATCATGCAGGGTAATGATCTCGTCGTTGACAATTGCCGCAATGGCGTTGACCACGTTCTTCGGCTTTTTGGGCCCGTCTGATGGGGGAGGAGGCGGCTGGTCTGTCTTGAGAGTTGCTGTTGCCGATTCCTTGATGACGGCGGCATCATTGCCGGCACATCCGCCCATCACGAGGAGGGCCAGGATGGTTGTCGCTACTGCCAAAGCACGTTGCTTCATAGTTGAACTCTTTTCTTCAGTAGAAGTCAAAACCGGAAGGGGGATATACTCCCGCACTTCCGGTTTTATCTGGTTAGAACATTCCCGCCCTATGCCTGACTGCAGTTATTTCTTTTCCGGAGCTGCCGGTTTTTGAGCATCGGCAGGTTTTTTGTCTTCGGTTTTAGTCTCTTCCTTCTTCGTGCCAACACTGTTCAATACATCTTCCTTGATCGTAATCTTGGCGGTCTTTTTCAGCTCGTCCTTGATCTTCTGAAAGATTTCCTGCTGTTTGGTCGGCATGATAGCGCCCTTGATCTGTTCCTTTACCTCTTCGAAGGGGCGGATACCGGCCGGCCGTTTACCGGTCAGCTTGATGATGTGGAAGCCGAAATCGGATTTTACGACGTCGGATATCTGTCCCTCTTTAAGTGCCAGGGCCGCTTTTTCGAAAGCCGGCACCATGCTCCCTTTGCCGAACCACCCGAGGTCGCCTCCCTTGGCAGACGAGGAGTCAACGGAGTTTTTCTTGGCCAGTTCCTCAAATTTTCCACCGGATTTAAGCTGAGCCAGAATATCCTTGGCCTCTTTTTCGGTTTTTACGAGAATATGGCTGGCTTTGACCTGTTCGCCGGTTTTGAACTTGTCCTTGTTCTGCTCATAAAACTTTTTCATATCTTCATCAGAAACCTTGGATTCGACCTCGACCTTTTTCTTGAGGAACGATTCCACGATCAGACGTTTTTTGAGGTCCTGCAGTTTTTCCTCGATCTCGGTTCCCTTGTCGAGGCCGTCTTTGGACGCCTGCTGCAGAATCAATTCACGGATGACCATCGTGTCCAGCATCTCTTTGCGACCCTGGGGGGTATCGGCCATCGCCTTCAGATATTCGGGCAGATTTTTCAGTTCACGGTCAAAATCTCCCGTTGTGATGCTGCCGCTATTGACTTCGGCCAGAACCTTGCCTTCTTTTTTCACCTCAGATGTTGCTCCGCCGGAGGAGGTGCCCCCCTGACAGCCGACAAGTGCAGCCACACAGAGCGTGGCCGTAAACAGTTTCGTTGTGGTAATGATTTTCACGTTAGGCTCCTTTTAGTTTCTGTTCAAGTGTATGTAAACTCGCAAAAACTAGCATATCACTCCGGTCGTTGCAACATTAATTCACGCCCCATATATGTTGGTTTTTGCTTGCCATTAAAGAGCGGTACGCTACAATGCACATTTCCATACCGCACGATCAAGCGGACTAAACCTGACCCGATTTACTTAAAGGGTGTACCCGGAATCGATTCGACCGTGACCCATTCATCTTCGTCCTCACTCGCCGCTCTTGGCGAATTCGGCCTCATATCCCGCATTGCCGCCGGAGTCTTTACGCATGAGAGCGTTTTGACGGGGATTGGTGATGATGCCGCGGTAACTGAACTTTCAACCGGAATGCAGCTGCTGACCTCCACCGACATGCTGCTGGAGGATGTGCATTTTCGCCGGATCTGGCATGACCCTTACCGTCTGGGGCGCAAATCCCTGGCAGTCAATATTTCCGATATCGCCGCAATGGGTGGCATACCGCGCTGGGCGCTCCTCTCCCTGGCCATTCCCTCCGACCTGCCGCTTGATTTTGTCGATGATTTTATACGCGGTTTTCTGGCGATGGCATCGGAGTCCTGTGTCGCCTTGATCGGCGGTGATACCTGCTCGTCACGTTCCGGGCTGGCGGTTTCCGTGACGGTCATGGGTGAACAACGCCCTGAACGGATTGTGCGGCGTTCCGGTGCGCTTCCGGATGACGACATCTGGGTGACCGGCTCGTTGGGTGATGCGGCGCTTTGCTTGAAATTACTGGAAAGCGGCTTCGGCTCCGCTCAGCCACCGGGCTCCGCTCAGCCACCAAACTCTGCCCGGCCAATATGCGGTTCCCTGAGCGGAGTCGAAGGGGACGACCATCTTCTCTCCCGCCTTCTCGACCCGACTCCCCGGGTTGCTGCCGCTCTGGCACTGGCTGAAGCCGGGCTTGTGACCTCCATGATTGACGTCAGTGACGGCATTCTGGCCGATTACGGCCATATCGCCGAGCAATCCGGTGTCGGTGGCCGGCTTTGCCTCGATACTCTCCCGCTTTCCCCGGCTTTTCGCCGGCACACAGCGGATTTCCCCGCCATTCCTTTCCATCTGGCACTTTCAGGAGGAGAAGATTATGAACTCTGCTTTACCGCTCCCGGCTCCAACCGGGAAAAAATTGCCGTCTGCATGAAAAAGTGTGGCATTGCGGCTACACGTATTGGTATAGTAACAAGTTCTGCAGGTGTGGCGGCCGTCAACCCGGACGGCAGCACGTACAGCGCGCAAAGCGAAGGTTTTAATCATTTTACATAGCCAGAGAAAGGAATTTCCATGCAGCACATCATGATTCCAGCAGACAAGGCCCGGCGTTGTGCCGACGCCATCCGTATCATCTCCGCCGAGGCGGTAGACAGGGCCAATTCAGGTCACCCCGGCCTCCCGATGGGAGCAGCCGACTGTGCTGTGGCACTGTGGGGAAACTTCCTCGAATTCAATCCGGACGATCCTCGCTGGCCTAACCGCGACCGTTTCGTTCTTTCCGCCGGTCATGGCTCGATGCTCCTTTATTCGCTGCTGCATCTGTTCGGTTTCGATCTGCCCATGGAAGAGATCAAAAATTTCCGCCAGTGGGGGAGCAGGACTCCGGGGCATCCAGAGTTCGGCCACACTGTCGGCGTCGAAGTTACGACCGGCCCGCTGGGTCAGGGATTCGCCAACGGCGTCGGCATGGGCATCGCCTCCAAAATGGCGGCCGAACGCTTCAATACGGCCGACTTCAAGCCGATAGACCATCATATCTACACCCTCGTCGGCGACGGCTGCCTGCAGGAAGGGATCAGCTACGAGGCGGCGGCGCTTGCCGGTCACCTCAAACTGGGCAACCTGATCTATATCTACGACAGCAACAGCATCACCATCGAGGGTAAAACCGATCTGGCCTGGTCCGAGGATGTTGAGGGGCGTTTCACCGCCTGCGGCTGGCAGGTACTTAAGGTTGACGGCCACAACAACGACCGGATCGTAGCCGCGATTTCCGCCGCGAAGGCGGAAACAGGCAAGCCTTCGATCATTATCGCCACAACTCATATCGCCTACGGCAGCCCCAAGTGTCAGGGGACGTCCGGCGCGCACGGCTCGCCTCTCGGCAAGGACGAGATCGCCGCCACCCGTGCCAACATTGGGTGGGACGCCCCGCCGTTCGAGGTGCCGCAGGACGTGCTCGGCACCTGCCGGCTGCGGGTAGAAGAACTCAAACAGCGCCATTCCGCTTGGCAGCGCGGGTTTGCATCCTGGCGTGCCGCCAATCCGGACAAGGCGAAACTCTGGGATCAGATGTGGCACAAGCATCTGCCGACCAACCTGGCCGAAGAGTTGCTGGCGGCTGTTGCCGGCAAGGATGGTGCCACCCGTGCCCTCTCGGGAACGGTGCTCCAGAAGGTGGCTGAGCTGATTCCTTCATTGGCCGGCGGGTCGGCCGACCTGTCTCCATCGAACAACAGCGACATCAAGGGTTCTCCGTCCGTCCAGGCAGGCAGCTTTGCCGGCCGAAACCTGCATTTCGGCATCCGTGAACATGCCATGGGAGCGGTCATCAACGGCATGGCTCTCTACGGCTGCTTTATCCCTTACGGAGCGACGTTTCTGGTTTTTGCCGACTACTGCCGTCCGTCAGTCCGGCTCTCTGCCCTGATGGGGCTGCAGTCGATCTACATCTTTACCCATGATTCCTTCTTTGTCGGCGAAGACGGCCCGACGCACCAGCCGATCGAGCATGTCGCCTCACTCCGTCTGATCCCCGGCCTGCAGGTGATCCGCCCGGCTGACGGAGTTGAAACCGCGCTGGCCTGGCAGGCGGCCCTGCAGTACCAAGGTCCGACCGCGCTGATTCTGACCCGCCAGAAGCTGCCGGCGATCGCCCGGGCAGCATCGTTCACTCCGGCAGACGCGCTCAAAGGGGGGTACGTGGTTTCTTCACCGGATGGTGCGCCGGATGTGGTGATCATGGCCACTGGTTCCGAAGTGCATGTAGCAGCGGAAGTGACTTCCATGTTGGCCTCACAGGGTATAAAAGCCCGTGTCGTCTCGGTTCCCTGTCTGGAAACCTTCCTTGCCCAGCCGGCAGAGTATCGCAGCCGGATGCTCCCGGCCGGAATTCCGCGTGTAGCCTTTGAGGCCGGACGCGGGATGCCATGGGGAAGCCTGATCGGCTGTGACGGGCTGTTTATCGGCATAGAGCATTTCGGAGCTTCGGCCCCGGACAAGGTTCTGGCTGAACAGTTCGGTTTTACCGCGCCGCAGGTGGCGGGGAAGATCGCGGCGTTTTTGAAAAAGCAGGCTTAGGGCTTTTATGGAACTGATCGAACAGTTAAAAAAACCGCTGCTCTTTTCCGGTCTTAATAATGCCGATCTTGCCGATCTTGCCGTCATTACGGTCCGCCGCAACTTCAAAAAAGGGGAAACCCTGTTCAGTGAAGGGGAGGAGGCCACCGGTTTTTATCTGCTGGTTTCAGGGAGCATCAAGCTCTGCCGGATGTCGCCGGATGGGCGCGAGAAAGTGCTTCATTTCGTCAAGCCGCGTGAAACGTTTGCCGAAGCCGCATTTTTCGGGGACGGCAAATATCCGGCCGAAGCCCGCGGCATGGAGGCGGGGGAGGTGCTCTACCTTCCGCGCCAGGGTTTCATGGAGTTGATGAGCCATAATCCCAACTTCGCCCTTAACCTGGTGGTGTCGCTCTCACTGATGCTGCGCCAGTTTGCCCGCCAGATCGAGGAGCTCTCCTTTGCCGATGTTACGTCACGGCTGGCTTCCTTTCTCGTGCGGCGTGCGGCCGAGAGTTCGACCAGTTTCGGCGGGATCACCTACATCGATCTGGGGATCAAGAAAGGTGAGCTGGCCTCCCGTCTCGGAACCGCCAGCGAAACCATTTCCCGTACTTTCAAGAAGCTGAAGGAAGAGGGGATCATTGAAGTGCAGGGGAACCGGGTGGTAGTGCATCAGATGGAAAAGCTGGAAAAGTTGAGCGAACGGCATGAGTGACAGCAGGCGTATGAACGGAAATTTGTCGTTATCCTCTGTGTGAAACTTTACCTTAAACCAAGCGGCGCTACTCTGAAATCATCAGGGAGCGCCGTTTTTTTTTGGATGATAACTATTTGGTATTATCTTCTTTGACACACATATAAAACCGTACTATTGTCCACTGAAACCGGGCCAGTAAGGAACCAGGCGCCTGGTGGAGTAGTTCGGAGACAAGCTCGTCTGCGTCCGGGCAAAAGTAAAGATGGCAGGCGACAAGTATTATAGTATACGGGGGAACTACACTGGGGTGTGAGGTACGGGTCTATTGTTGGTGGCCCATTGGAAAAGCATCTACATGTAGATATTAATAGAATAGAAAGTTTCTCGATGCTAAGCCTATTTAGAAGACCCAAAATGGAAAATCTGAAAATAAATGGAGGTTTGTCATGATTTGGATTTCAGCTTTGGTTCTATTGTTTGTCATTACACCAACATTTAATGTTGATGCTGCATCTATAACCTACAATAGTAGTAAATTTTGCGCTATTAGAGTTGATGGCGAAATTGATAAGTCTACCTATGCAGGCTTGGTCAATCTTTATAAATCAATTAATAAAGAGGCTGATAATTGTACCAATAGAACCTTTTATCTTGCTCTCAATAGTAATGGTGGTGATGTTGAAGCAGCTATAAAAATTGGTGAATTTATCAGGGAAAATAGGTTTACTACTATTGTTGACCAAAAAAGTAATTGTGTGAGTGCTTGTGTCTTCCCATTATTGGGAGGTGTTAACAGAATTGTCATTGGTAATATAGGCTTGCATCGCCCTTTCCTCAATAAATATTCTAATTCTGAGACTGAGTCGAAAACAGCATACGAAAAAAATAATCAATTGATTCTGAATTATCTACGCAGGATGAATATTACTGATACTTTGCTCAACGCAATGAATTCAGTCCCTTCTGGCCAAGTACGATGGATATCAGATGATAAACAACTTAGCGAACTTAACCTTACAGGTGAAGATCCTGTGTACGCAGATGAAAGAGATTCTTCCAATGCAAAAAAATGGAAAATTTCAAAACAGGAATATTATTTACGCGAGCAGAGAGTTGAAACTATTTGTGCTGATGACCGCCGAAATTTTGCATCAAATCCTTCACAATACGGGAAGTGTCTTACAGATGTTATGTCAGGAAGACGTTAAGAAAAACATTCCGTGGACGTAAATGGCTCCAAAAGGTGGCAACCCCATGACATGAGACCTTTCGAGCTTACAAAAAAGCCGTGAAGGCTTTTACTACAAGGCTTCAAGACTTTTTACTGCAAGAAAGAATAATATCCAACGAGGCTTACGACCAGCCCAAGAAACCGGCGGGTTAAAGCCATGCCCGTTATACCAGGAATTAAAAATCCAGCAAAACATAAAAAAAATCGTCAGACCTAAACAGCCAAAATCAGTCCTTATCTGTAACAGACTTGTTGGCACCCATAATAGATAATAGAGGAGTGAGCTGTGTCAAAGGAAGTACGAGATATACTAATAAAAGCTGGAATTGCCCTAACAGCATTCCTTGGTACAACGCTTTCGACTGTTGCGGTGAAGCTTATTCCGCCCGAAACACTGAACAAGCTAGATGCATTAACGTGGGCACGATTGGTAGTATCAACAAGTCTCCTAAGTGTAAGCCTGATTGCATGGGTGATGTACCTACTGTATAAAAATAAGAAAAAACCTGATTTTAAACCTTACGCACATAAACCTGAGAAAGGTTACTGGCAGCACAAAATGACCGAAGAAAAAATATGCGCTGCTTGTAAACTAGATGACGTTCTTTCCCCTCTTCACGTCTACCGAGATGGTTGGCGATGTCCTAAACATCCAATTACTGTAGGCAAAGACATAATTGAGTCAGAACCTCCAACAGCCCCCAACTACCACATGATTTATAAAATGGGAATATTATGTTAAACATCAAAGCCTCTAAATCTGTACCAATGCCGAACGAGCCTGACGCAAAGATTCAAGCGAAGATTCTCGCACTTGAGAACAAGATTCTCCGACTTGAGAACAAAATGCTGAAACAAGAACAGCAGCTTATAAAGATTACTTCGGAGAACACTCGGCTCAAGGAAATGAAGGTTCCTGTCAATATCAGCATCACTGGTTTTGATGATGTGCCAAAGGCAGTCGATAAATCTAAATAATTTATTTTGAGTTCATCCTTCAAATCCTCCCTGATCTAGGGGGGTGTGAAGCTCAACCGATGGCATAATCGGCACCACCGCGCTATCGGGGGTTAGCCTCAGCCCCGTTGCCGCAGAAAGGCAAAATAACCATGACCACTGGTGGTGAAATCACATAGCCAAAGGCCGCTGTTTCATATAAATTCAGAACATTATGGCAAAAAATGGAGATGCTACTATGCCAATGACAATGCAAAAAACGAGTCAGAGGCTCTCATGATACCGATTAAAACAAAAATGCGGAACTCGGGAGGCCAACATGCTCCAGGTAACTGAAGAACTCTTGAAGGAAATGACCGATCTCATCGTGCGGGAAGTAAAACCCCGCAAGATTATTCTGTTCGGCTCACACGCGCGCGGCACGGCTCGCGCCGATTCCGACCTTGATTTTCTGGTCGTGGAGGATGGTCCATTTAATGCCCAACGAAGCCGCCGGGCGGAAATGACTCGACTATGGAACATCATGTTCGACTACTTCATACCTATTGATTTTCTGGTGTTTACCCCGCAGGAGATTGAACAGTGGAAGGATACAAAAAATCATGTCATCGCGCATGCCTTGCGGGAAGGGAGGATGCTGTATGAATCACATTGACCAGGCGGAAAAACTGTTGCTGATGGCTTCAAAAGACATGAAAGCCATGGATCTCATGATAACGCCGGAATCGATAGATGATGAGATATTCGGCTTTCATGCCCAGCAGGCGGTGGAAAAATCGCTTAAAGCCTGGATTGCCGCCATTGGCGGGGCGTATGGCTTCATTCATGATTTGCGAGTTCTGTTCTTGACGCTTCGTGAGTTGGGTTGTGATATCGAGAAGTTCCGGCATTTGATCATGCTGAATCCCTTTGCGGCACAGTTGCGCTATGAACCATTGGAAACAGTGGACGAACCGCTTGACCGGCCAGCATTGCGAAAGGAAGTGCAGAAACTCCATGCCCATGTACAGTCGGCTGTTACATTGATGAAATCAAAAACGTGGACAGCGCAATGAAAACGAAACTTCACCATGACACCTCCATTCCTGATCGTGGGACACCTGACAATAACATGTTTAAAAGAGCCATATAATAAAGGAGATTCGAGCAATGCTGATAGTTATGAACCACAACGCCGCCCAGGCGGATGTCGACGCAATAACCAGAATCGTCGAGGAGATGGGCTTCAGGGCCGAACCGATTCCGGGAAGTGAACGGACCGCCATAGGAGTACTCGGCAACCACGGCTATGTGGATGACAGCAAGATACTGGAACTGCCGGGTGTACAGCGGGTAATCCATGTCTCGAAACCCTACAAGCTGGTCTCGCGCGATTTTCATCCTGAAGACACGATCGTCGACGTCGCCGGGGTAAAGGTCGGCCAGGGATGCCGTCCGGTCGTAGTCGGCGGTCCCTGTGCGGTGGAGAGAGAAAAGCAGATCGACAAGACGGCCCTCTTCGTCAAGAAGTGCGGAGGGGATATGCTGCGGGGCGGCGCCTTCAAGCCGCGCACCGGGCCGCACACCTTTCAGGGGTTGCGCGAAGAGGGGTTGAGGCTCCTGGCAATCGCCGGCAAAGCGAGCGGCCTGCCGATCGTGACAGAGATCATGAGCCCGGACAATGTCGGGCTGGTCGCCGAGTATGCCGATCTGCTCCAGGTCGGCGCCCGCAACATGCAGAACTTCGACCTGCTGCGGGAGCTGGGAAAAATACGTAAGCCGGTGCTGTTGAAGCGCGGTATGAGTGCCACGGTGGAAGAGTTTCTGGCGGCGGCCGAGTATATCCTGGCAGAAGGAAACAGTCAGGTCATCCTCTGCGAGCGCGGCATTCGCACCTTTGAAACCGCTACCCGCAATACGCTGGACCTCTCGATTGTGCCGCTGATCAAGGAGCTGTCGCATTTGCCTGTCATGGTCGACCCGTCCCATGCAACCGGCAAGCGCTCGCTTGTAGCGCCGATGGCCGAAGCTGCGCTGGTTGCCGGAGCGGACGGGGTGCTGATAGAAGTCCACCCCGAACCGGAAAAAGCGCTTTCCGATGGGCCGCAGTCGCTAACCTTCCCTGGCTTCGAGAAAATGATGAACGAAATTGGACAGTTGACCGAGTTTTTGCAGAGCCGCCGAACGTGTTTACAAAACCCTTGATATGTCCGACCCATCGGAGTAATAATTGATCGAAGCTTAGTTCTCTCTACCCTGCCCGTTGGATGATGCGCCCGGGCGGAATGCTATATTAAACGGGGGTCGTTCCCTGCTGTGGTGTGCTGCCTTCAGTACGCGGGTCTGCCTGAAACAGTATATTGATTCCCACAATTAAGGAACTCGCCGGAGGCCCTTAAAGCTGACGACAGGGTGGAGAGATGATGAAAAAAGGGGATACCGGAAGGTGTCCCCTTTTTTTGCGTGGATTTAAAGACATTTACCCTTTCAGCTTGAGCGCGATGCGCGCAACATGGGCACCCTGGAAGCGGGCGCCGGCAAGTTCGTTCTCGCTCGGCATCCGTTCGCCCTGTCCGCCGGTGATGGTGGATGCGCCATAGGGGCTGCATCCGGTAACTTCGGCAAAACCCATCTGTCCCGCAAAAGAGTAGGGAAGACCGACGACGATCATCCCCTGGTGCAGCAGCGTGGTATGAAAGCTGAGGATGGTCGATTCCTGGCCGCCATGCTGGGTGGCCGAACTGCTGAAGACACTGGCGGGTTTGCCGATCAGAGCACCTTTCATCCAGAGCCCGCCGGTCGCATCCAGAAACTGCCGCATCTGGCCGCACATATTGCCGAAACGGGTCGGAGTCCCGAAGATAACGGCATCGGCGCCAGCAAGGTCATCCACGGTCGCGACCGGAACATGCGCCATCCCCTTCTGGGCTTCCAGCGCCCCCATCATCCCCAACACCTCATTCGTCAGGGTCTCCGGAACGCGCTTGATTATCGCTTCGCATCCGGCAACTTCACGTACACCCTCGGCTACCGCCTCGGCCATCTTGTAAATGTGTCCATACATACTGTAATGAATGATCGCTACTTTGCACATTGTTTGCTCCTTCTCGAAAATTGAATTCTTTTTCTTTGCATCGTTTTATTCTCTGGAGACGGCGGGCAATGACATGTAAGCATTCCTCGTACTTTATGAACGCCGCATGACCCAACAGAAATAGCGGCTTGCAGCACCGGCGCCCGATCCATCGTAAACTTTGCCGAGGTTGCGGGCACGATTTATTATTATAGAATACCCTATATCCTTTTGTCTGCAAGCGGCGGCCCCGTGAATATCGCCTGTTCAACCAGGATACGGCGTGCTATAAGATCGGCTTTGTCAGCTTTATACGGTATGCAGATGCCGGAAACTACGCGTGGCGCTTATCCTCTCAACGGAGGCAGACATCCATGAAGAAACGCATCATTTTCGCCCTCCTCGGTGTAATTATCATCATTGCCGTCCTTGTCGGGATCAAGACGCTGCAGATCAAAACGATGATCGCCAGCGGCAAGACATTCGTCCCGCCTCCCGAAACCGTGACCACCGCCCTGGTCAAGAGCGAATCGTGGGAGAGCTCGCTCGGCTCGGTAGGATCGCTCTCCGCGGTGCAGGGGGTCAATGTGACCGCAGAGGCTCCCGGCAAGGTGATGAAAATCGCCTTCCAGCCGGGCACGGCGGTCAGGAAGGGTGATCTGCTCATGCAGCAGGACATCAGTACCGAAGAGGCGCAGCTTCCGGGCGCCCTCTCCCAGGTGGCTCTGAGCCGCGCCAACCTGAAACGCGCCGAGCAACTTTTCAAGGATGGGATCATCTCCCAGTCCGATCTCGATCTTGCCCTGTCCAACAACATTCAGGCCCAGGCCCAGGTTGACACCATCAGGGCGGCCATCGACAAAAAGACAGTCCGCGCCCCGTTCTCCGGGCGGCTCGGCATCCGTCAGATCAACCTGGGGCAGATGCTGCGCGAAGCCGATCCGATCGTCACCCTGCAAACCCTCGACCCGATCTTCGTGGACTTCTCGCTCCCGCAGCAACAGCTGGCACAACTCCGCATCGGCCTGCCGGTGCGGCTCACCGGTGATGCTCTCGGGAGCGAAGTGGTAACCGGAAAAATCACTGCCATAACTCCGCTGGTGGATGCCGACACCCGGACCGTTAAAATCCAGGCCACCGTGGCAAACAAGGGGGAACGGCTCCGTCCCGGCATGTTCGTCAACGTGGCGGTAGGGCTGCCGGTCCGGCAGAAGGTACTGGTCATCCCGGCCACGGCGGTCATGTACGCCCCGTACAGCGATTCGATCTACCTGCTGGAGACGGCCAAGGAGGGTAAAGGCACGATACTGCGTCAGCAGTTTGTAAAGCTCGGGGAAAAACGGGGAGATTTTGTCGCGGTTACCACCGGTCTCAAAGAGGGTGAAACCCTGGTCAGCACCGGCGTCTTCAAACTGCGCAACGGCCAGCAGGTGGTGATCGACAACAAGCTGGCGCCGCACTTCGAGCAGGCTCCCAAGCCTGAAAACAGCTGATCCGCCATGAATATCACCGATCTCTTCATTCGTCGTCCCGTCCTGGCCCTGGTAGTCAACCTGGTGATCATCATCGCCGGCCTGCAGGCGATCCGTTCCCTCAACGTGCGCCAGTACCCCCGCAGCGAAAATGCGGCGGTGACCGTCTCCACGGTTTATGTCGGAGCCAATGCCGAACTGGTGCGTGGTTTCATAACTACTCCGCTGGAGCGTGCCATTGCCGCGGCCGACGGCATCGAGTACATGGAGTCACAGAGTTCTCTCGGGCTCTCCACCATCAATGTGCGCCTTAAGCTGAACTATGATGCCACCAAGGCCCTGGCCGAGATCAGCTCGAAGGTTGACCAGGTCCGGCGCGACCTTCCCCCCGAGGCCGAAGTGCCGATCATCAACATCGAGTCGGCCGACAGCCAGTTTGCCTCGGCCTACCTGAGTTTTACCTCGGAAGTTCTCAAACAGAACGAGATTACCGACTACCTGGTGCGCAGGGTCCAGCCCCGCCTCTCCGCAATCGCCGGGGTACAGCGGGCCGACATCCTCGGCGCCCGGACCTTTGCGATGCGGGTCTGGCTCAAGCCGGACCGGATGGCGGCCTTGAACATCAGCCCGGTACAGGTGCGCCAGGCGCTGGCGTCAAACAACGTCCTGGCGGCCCTGGGACGCAGCAAGGGGTCGCTGATCCAGGTCAACCTGACCGCCGATACCAATCTCAACACGGTGGACGAGTTCAAGCGTCTGGTGGTGCGTCAGCAGAACGGCGCGATGGTCCGGCTTTCGGATATCGCCGACGTGATGCTGGGGGCCGAAGACTACGACTCCGAGGTCCATTTCTCCGGCCAGACCGCGGTCTTCATGGGGATCTGGCCGCTCCCGAATGCCAACTCCATTGACGTCATCAAGCGGGTGCGGATCGAAATGGAGGCGATCCAGCGCGATCTTCCCAGCGGCATGCAGGCCCGCGTCGCCTATGACGCCACCAATTACATCAATAACGCCATCCGGGAGGTCTTGAAGACCCTGGGCGATACGCTGATGATCGTGATGGTGGTGATCTTCCTCTTTCTCGGCTCGTTCCGGTCGGTGCTGGTGCCGCTCGTCGCCATCCCGGTTTCGCTGATCGGCGCGGTCTTCCTGATGCAGGCGTTCGGCTTCACCGTCAACCTGCTGACCCTGCTGGCGGTAGTGCTCTCGGTCGGTCTGGTGGTGGACGACGCCATCGTGGTTGTGGAGAACGTCGAGCGGCACCTGGGCGAGGGGAAATCGCCGCTGGAAGCCGCTCTCCTCGGAGCCCGCGAACTGTTGGGGCCGATCATCGCCATGACCATCACCCTGGCGGCGGTCTATCTTCCGATCGGCCTGCAGGGCGGCCTGACCGGCTCGCTGTTCCGGGAATTCTCCCTGACCCTGGCCGGGGCGGTCACCATCTCCGGCATCGTGGCACTGACCCTTTCTCCGGTCATGTCGGCCAAACTGCTGAAACCGGGCATGGAGGAACATGGCCTCGCCGGGAAGATCTCCCGGGATTTCAAACGGTTCAGGGAGCTGTACGGTCGTCTCCTGGACGCAACGCTGGGCATGCGTCCGGCGGTCTACACCGTCTGGATCGTGATCAGCTTCCTGACCATCCCGATGTTCATCATGTCGGCCCGTGAACTGGCGCCCGCGGAAGATCAGGGGGTCATCTTCGGCATCCTGGATGCGTCGGCCAATTCGACCCTCGACCAGAACAGCCGCTACGCCGCCGAGGTCAACAAGGCCTTTATGAGCGTGCCGGAGACCAACTTCACTTTCCAGATCACCTTTCCCAATTCCGGCTTCGGCGGCATGGTGGTCAAACCATGGGATGAACGGAAAAGAAATATTTTCCAGATCATGCCCGAGGTGCAGCAGAAGCTGGCAAAAATCACCGGGGTTCAGACCTTTCCAGTCACTCCGCCTGCCCTGCCGGGGGGCGGCCAGTTCCCGGTTGAGTTCATCCTCGCCTCCACCGCCGAGACCGGCCAGATTCTGGAACTCGCCCGCACGATTCAGATGAAGGCGATGAAGAGCGGCATGTTCGCCTTCCCGCCGCTGATCGACGTGAAGATCGACCAGCCGCAGACCGAGTTCGTCATCGACCGTGACAAGGTCGCCGCCATGGGGCTGAACCTCGGGCAGATCGCGACCGACATGGGAGGCATGGTGGGGGGCGATTTCGTCAACCGGTTTGACATCGCCGGACGCAGCTACAAGGTCATCCCCCAGGTCGAACGGGTCGGCCGCCTCAATCCGGAACAGTTGAACGACATTCGCGTCACCGGACCGAACGGCACGCTGATCCCGCTCTCCACGGTGGCCACCCTGAAGGAATCGGTCGTGCCCCGCTCGCTGAACCGCTTTCAGCAGCTGAATGCGGTCAAGATCAGCGGCGTGGCGATCCGGCCGCTGGACGAGGCGCTCAGGTATCTGGAGGATGAGGCGGGCAAGGTCATGCCCAAGGGGTACGTGCTGGATTACACCGGCGAGTCGCGCCAGCTGCGCACCGAGGGGAATAAGTTCCTGCCCGCCTTCGGACTGGCGATTATCCTGATCTTCCTGGTGCTGGCGGCCCAGTTCAACAGTTTCCGGGACCCGTTCGTAATCCTGGCCGGGTCGGTGCCGCTGGCCATCTTCGGGGCGCTGATCTTCACCTTCCTGAAGATGCCTGACCCCAATATCCCCTTCTGGACCCGGGGGTGGACGACGACGCTCAACATCTATTCACAAGTGGGATTGGTGACGCTGGTGGGGCTGGTGTCCAAGAACGGCATCCTGATCGTCGAATTCGCCAACAAGCTGCAACTTCAGGGGCATCCCAAGATCGCGGCCGTTCGCCAGGCCGCCATGACGCGGCTGCGCCCGATCCTGATGACGACCGCCGCAACGATCGCCGGGCACTTCCCGCTGACCCTGGTCACCGGCGCCGGAGCCGCGGCCCGTAACTCTATCGGTCTGGTGCTGGTCGGCGGCATGTTCATCGGCACCCTCTTTACGCTGTTCGTGGTGCCGTCCATTTACATGCTGGTGGCCAAGGACCACGGCAGGGACCGGGAGCGTGCTGCCGAACTCTTGAAAATGGCAGCCGACGCGTGACGGCGGGGGATCCGCTTACGCCTCGCTTTTGGTAGTGTCTACCGGGCCAGAATAAACATCTCCAGACTGATGATGTCATGTACGAGGTGCATGCCGAGACGCTCGAACAGCTTTCCGGAGCCGTAGCAGACATTCCAGAGTGTCCGGTCGATGTCAAAGGCTGCATGAGCCTTGATGCCGCCATCTGCTTGCGGGGCCACGACGGCCGGGAAGCTGACCGGGCGGGTAACGTCCCTTATGGTGAGGTTGCCCGTGGCGATCCCGTTTGGCGCTTCCGGCGAAGCTCCTCCCACGGGTTCCCATCCGGTCAGGGTGAACGAGGCGGTCGGAAAACTCCCGGTCGCGAAGAAGTCGTCCGACTTCAGATGGTGAAGCAGCATGTCGTGCCAGGCCGGGTCCTGCAGGTCCAGATTGGTAATGGAGTTCATATCAAGTATTATATTTCCCCCGGCCAGCCTGCCGCGCCGGATCAGCAACTCGCCCTCCTTGATGGCGATGCGGCCGAAATGGCGGTTGTTCAGGTTGCGGCCGATCCACTCCAGTACGCTCTTCTCGACATCGATTCTATAAGTACCATCCTTCAGCGCAGGCTCTGTGATGCCCGCCTGATCACCCGTTTCCAGCGGCAGTTCTGCCGAGCGCCAGGCGGACAGACCACCATCGAGAATGGTAACATTGCCGTACCCCGCCTGATTCAGCCGCTCCCGCGCCAACCCGGCTGCGCGGGTGGTGCCGCTGGCGTCATAAACCACGATCCGGGCGTCTTTTTCCGGAACAAATTCGGCTATTCGATCCAGAAATACCATCTCATAAATACAGGCATTTTTGGCGCCTGCAATGTGGCAGGCGGCGTAGTCTTCCGGTGTCATGACATCGATCACCACCGTGCCGTCAACAAGTTCTTTTAGTTCGTTGCATGTCATGATGTCCTTCATCGCCCTCAACTCCTTTCTCGTATATTGCATACCGATATGAATGTTCTCTATGATTAAAAGGATACACCAATTGGGAAAAATTCCGCTGCGATATTTTTTCAATCGGCAATCGGCAGGGGTGATCCTCCGGAAGCGGAGCGTGGCACCTCGGTGCTTCCCGCGGTGCCGGTGACCCGCAGACAGAACAGATGTAATGTGATAAACTTTGCTGGCGGGATGCTGAAGTATTACTTATGGAGAACCGTCAGTGAATATATTCAGATCGCTCATGCTTCATCTGGTTCTGCTTACGATTCTTTCGGCAGCGTATTGTCGGGCGGCTGAGTCTGGCGGCGGCAGAAAACAGAAAGAATGGCAGGTGTCGGTCGGCGCCGGGCTGCTGGCTGCCCCGCTCTTCGCCGGTGCGAAAAACTACACCCTGCGGGCGCTTCCGGACTTGCGGATCGCCTACAAAGACCTGTTTTTTGCCAACCTCAGGGATGGCATCGGCTATGCGGCTTTCAATCGTGAAGGATGGCGGCTCGGCCCGGTCGTGACCTATGTCTTTCCCCGTTACGAAAAGGAAGGCGATTCGGTCCTTCGTATTGCCGGCGGCAGCAGCAATGCCCTGCAGGGTATGGGTGACGTACCCGGCACGCTTTTTCTGGGTGGGTTTGTCGAATATTTCCGGAAGCCGTACAAGCTCCATCTGCATCTGCACAAGGGGGTAACCGGTTACGAGGGGATGGTCGCGGAGGGGAGGGTCAGCTATGTAAGCACGCTGAATCTTGCCGGCTCACCGCTCGTCTACGCCTTCGGCCCACAGGTCAGATACGGCGATCAGGCCTATACCAACGCCTATTGGGGGATTACCCCGGAACAATCGGCGCGCAGCGGTCTGGAACGTTACCATGCCGATGGGGGTATCACCGCCTACGGCGTTAACGCGTTTGCCATGACCTCGCTGACGAAGGAAATTTCCGTTTCCTTCATTGCCATTTTTGACCGTCTTGCCCCCCTTGTTGCCAATTCGCCGCTGATCCGCTTCCGTGGCACGGAAAATCAGGCGATGGGAGGAGTGTTCATCGGCTATGGATTTTAAGCCGGTAAACCCAAGCGGAATTAGCTGCAAGTTTGTTGCTTTTGTCATCTCCGGAAAGGGAGAATTACAAGTATGACATTACCAATCACGATCGGCGTCAGTGCGTGCCTGCTGGGTGAACACGTCCGATACGACGGCGGGGATAAGCATGACCGGTATATCACCGGTACACTCGGGAAGTATTTCACCTTCTTGCCGGTCTGTCCTGAGGTTGGGTGCGGCCTGCCGACACCCCGGGAGGCGATGCGGCTGGAGGGTGATCCGGCCGATCCGCGCCTGATCACACGGCAGACGCGCATCGACATGACCGGACAGCTGAAGGCGTATTGTGCTGCTACGGTCAAGGAGCTTGAGAATGAGGATCTCTGCGGATTTATTTTTAAAGAGCGATCGCCAAGTTGTGGCCTTACAGCGGTTCCGCTCCACGGTAGCGGCACTTCCGAAATGTTTTCCGTTGGACTGTTTGCCAATGAAGTTGTGCGCCGTTTCCCGTTGATGCCGCTGGAGGAAGCTGAACGACTGAGCAATCCGGACATACTAAAAAACTTCATCGAGCGAGTCTTTCTCTATCGCGGCCTGATGGATTCCCGAATTAAAGAATCATGCCTTGACCCTCTTCCGCTGAAAGCTTGGCAATAACCCGAAATCACCTTGACAAAAACAGGGTCGCTTATTACCTTGAATAATTAGCACTCACCTGTTACGAGTGCTGATTTCCGGGGTATTGACATGAAAGTGGAGCTTTCCGCCCGCAGCAGACAAATACTTGAAGCGATTGTCGAGGATTATATTGCTACCGCCGAACCGGTCGGCAGCAGTACTGTCGCACGTCGTCATGCCATTACGCTCTCACCGGCGACCGTGCGCAATGTCATGGCCAATCTGGAAGAGATGGGGCTCCTGACGTCGCCGCATACCTCTGCCGGCCGGATTCCGACTGAAAAAGCCTACCGTTTTTATGTTGATTCGCTGGTTGCCCTGCGCCAGGTCAGCCGCGATGAAAAGCGCCAGATTGT
>WNGR01000352.1_pt1 | contig 49678 bp, 43 predicted proteins | sample 5407581 | NCBI WGS metagenome assembly WNGR01 (sample SAMN13153383, study PRJNA577476) | soil metagenome | isolation source: 80 cm soil or saprolite under Garry oak tree replicate 2 | place: USA:California | collected 2016-06-15 | reverse complement strand
CGCAAGACGCCCATCCCCGGAAACACCGCTCGCCGCTCCGTCTTGTGAAGGCCGGTATTTGCCCGACAGCACACCCATGCCGAGCGGACTCCACGGCACGAGCCCCATGCCCAGGTTGGCGGCGAGATCGGCGAATTCGTTTTCCGCATTGCGTTCGATCATCGAGTATTCGAGCTGCATGGCCGCAACCGGTTCGAAGCCGCGCCACTCGGCAAGTGTCTGCGCGCGCCCGGCGAACCACGCGGGCGTATCCGACAGGCCGACGTAGCGGATCTTGCCGGCGCGCACCGCGTCGTCCATCGCGCGCATCACTTCGTCCACCGGGGTGACGCGATCCCACGTATGCAGGTAATAGAGGTCGATGTAGTCGGTGCCGAGCCGCTTGAGCGAACCGTCGAGCGCGCGCAGCAGATTCTTGCGGTGGTTGCCGCCCGCGTTCGGGTTGCCGGGTTCGGCGTTGTAGCCGTACTTGGTCGCAATCACGAGCCGCTCGCGCGCGCTGCGCGCCGCGACGAATTTACCCAGCCATTTTTCGCTGGTGCCTTCCGTGTACAGGTCGGCGGTATCGATGAAGTTGCCGCCCGCATCCACGTACAGATCGAACAGACGTTGCGCAGATTTTTCGTCGGCGCCCCAGCCCCATTCGGTGCCGAAGGTCATCGTGCCGAGGGCGATCGGGCTCACGCGCAGACCTGAGCGGCCGAGCAGGTTGTAGCGGTTCATCGTCATGTCAGTCTCCTTAAGTGCGACGCGGGAAATTTCAAGTCGATGGCGCGATCTTTCGCGTGCGCGACTCCAATCAACATGCCGCTTGCCGCGACCATGCCGCAAGCGTTGGCGGCGCAGCGGGTCGACGCCGAAACGCCGGACGGCCGAACGCTCGCTAAAAGCGCTCTGAAGCTTTGCCGCTGACCCATGCAATCATCGTCTTGCGCCAAAACATCGTCACAGAATGACAAGCCGGTTCGCGCCGCCATCGCCGCCTATCATTGAAGCAACTATCCGCGGCTCTGAGTGCGGTGGATAACGGAAACGCCAGGATTGGCGCGGAAGATAGCTGTCTTCGCCCTTCAGAGAGTTCGTCATGGAAAACGCTGTCTACTGGAATGGACGCCAGGTTGGAATCGAGTGTGCCGGCCGGATCTTGTGGTTTTCGTCAGCGCCGCAGGAAGCGGTCGTTGCGTACGGGACTCGGCGGACCGAGACGGCGATCGTTGAAGATTCTGTCGTGGCCCGCAACCTCTCGATGACCGGACAATACGACAGGCTGCGCGTCGGCGAATAAGTGCAATGCGGCTTAGTTTGCCTTGGCAGTGAACATCTGCTGGGATTGCAGAACGTGCAGAACGCAGAAGCAGAAAAGCAAAAAGCCCAGTCACGAGGACTGGGCTTTTTGCTTGAATCTGTTGGTGCCGGAAAGAGGAATCGAACCCCCGACCTTCGCATTACGAATGCGCTGCTCTACCGTCTGAGCTATTCCGGCATCAGGAGAAACGAGATTATAGGGACTTCTTTATGAGCTTGGCAAGCCCCTGAACTTACTTTTTTGCTTCGAGATGGTAGCGGGTGACGCGGTCGACTTCGTTCTTCGAACCGAGGAACACGGCCACGCGCTCATGCAGGCTTTTCGGCTGAATGTCGAGAATGCGTTTCTCGCCGTTGGTCGCGGCGCCGCCCGCCTGCTCGACGATGAACGCCATCGGGTTGGCCTCGTACATCAAGCGCAGCTTGCCCGGCTTGTCGGGCGTGCGCTTGTCGGCCGGATACATGAAGATGCCGCCGCGGTTCAGGATACGATGCACGTCCGACACCATCGACGCGATCCAGCGCATGTTGAAGTCGCTCTGACGCGAGCCTTCCTTGCCCGCCTTCAATTCACCGATGTACTGCTGAACCGGCGGATACCAATGGCGCTCGTTGGATGCATTGATCGCATACTCACGCGTTTCGACCGGAATGCGCATATCGCTTTGCGTGAGCACCCACGAGCCGAGTTCACGGTCGAGCGTGAAGCAGTTCACGCCGTTGCCGGTGGTGAGCACGAGCACGGTTTGCGGGCCGTACACCGCATAACCCGCGGCGACCTGTTGCGTGCCCGGCTGCAGGAACGATTGTTCGGTGGGCTGCTGGCCGTCCGGGCAGCGCAGCACCGAGAAGATCGTGCCGATCGACACGTTGACGTCGATGTTCGATGAGCCGTCGAGCGGATCGAACACCAGCAGGTATTCGCCCTTCGGGTAGTTGGCCGGAATCGGGAAGAACTGCTCCATTTCCTCGGACGCCATGCCGGCAAGGTTGCCGCCCCATTCGTTCGCTTCGAGCAGGATTTCGTTCGACAGGATGTCGAGCTTCTTCTGCACTTCGCCCTGGACGTTTTCGCTGCCCGCCGTGCCGAGCGCATCGCCCAGCGCGCCCTTGCTGACGTGGTAGCTGATCGCCTTGCACGCGCGCGCGACGACTTCGATCAAAAGGCGCAGATCGGCAGGCAGGTTGTTGGTCTCGCGCTGCTGCTCGATCAGGTACTTCGTGAGAGTGGTACGACGTTGCAAAGCCATTGCTGTACTCCAGAGGCTTGAGGAATATCCCGATTTTAACCGCTCGCTGTGTCGGCACCATGCTTTTGAAATCGAAGTGCGTGAGAGGGTGCCGCCGGGCACTGGATCAAGCGGTGAAATTCAGGCTTTGCCGCGCGCCTTGCCGAGCATGGCGCTGCCGCTGAGACTGGCCGCGAGCGCCGCGGCACGGGCGTGCCCGGCCGACACTTTCGGCATTTTCGGCCGGTTCGCCTTGGGCATGGGTTCGATCTCACGTTCGATCTGCTCGCCGGCCGCCGCGGTGGCGACGCGCAGGTCGTAGGCGATTTGCAGATTGAGCCAGAACTGCGCGCTCGCGCCGAAGTAGCGCTCGAGCCGCAACGCGGTATCGGCCGAAATGGCGCGCTTGCCGCGCACGATGTCATTGATGCGCGGCGCCGGTACGCGCAGCGCCAGCGCGAGCGCATTGACGGACATGCCGAGCGGCTCGAGAAACTCGCTGCGCAGAATTTCGCCCGGATGGATTTCCGGGATGCTGTCGCCGGTATCGATGTCAGAGAAATCGATGCTGTTCAGATCGGAGCGTTTGATGACCATGCTGGTCTCCCAATAATTCATCAGCAGCTTGCGGTGTGCGAGCGCCTGCATATGAAGCGGCAGCGAATGCACGAACTTGCCCTGAAAGATTCTCGCCGTAGCCTTGTCGCCGAATGTCGTGATCATGGGATAATATAACGCGTCACGTTAAACGTAAACCGTTAAATGGATGCGTTTACTTTCACCCCGCCACCGCCAAACGAACAGTCGTCCGGATGGCTAACGTTGATCACCGTGCGCCGCTTGACCCGCTCACATACACACACGCAGAACGAAAAAAAGCCGGCAACACGTGCCGGCTTTCCGAAGCGAGAACAGTCTTCAGACGAGCGTCACGCGAGCGCCTTCTCCACGATCTCGCGCACGTCACGCGACTTCGCCTGCGAGGCCACTTTTTCCAGCGCCGCGCGCATGCCGTCGCGCAGCGTCGGCGTGAAGCGGCGCCACAACTCGAGCGAGCGGGCGAGGCGGGCGGCCACTTGCGGATTGATCGCGTCGAGCGCGATGACCTGATCGGCCCAGAACGCATAGCCTGAGCCGTCTTCGGCATGGAACTGCGCCGGGTTGGCCGCGCAGAAGCTGAAAATCAGCGAGCGCGCGCGATTCGGGTTCTTCAGATTGAAGGCCGAATGCGTCATCAACTTGCGCACGATCTCGATCACCGGACGCTGCGCGCTGCCGCGCTGCGTGGCTTGCAACGCGAACCACTTGTCGATGACGAGCGGCTCCTTCTCGAAGCGCCGGTAGAAGTCGTCCAGCGCCTGCTGCGCCTCGGCGCTGCCGCCATTCGCAGCCGATGCGTTGAGCAGTGCCGAAAGCGCCGCCGAGCGGTCGGTCATGTTGTTCGCGGCATCGTATTGCGCGGACGCGAGGCGCACCGCGTCGGCCGGATCGTCCAGTTCCGCGAGATACGAAAGCGCCAGGTTCTTCAGCGCGCGATGACCGGCAGCCTCTGGCGTCGCTTCATACGCGCCCGGCGTGCGATGCTGGTCGTACACCTTGAGCCATTCATTCTTGAGCGCATTCGCCAGACGCTTGCGCACGAACTGCCGCGCGGCGTGCACGGCAGCCGGATTCGATTCGGCCATCTGTTCGGCGAGATACGCTTCGGACGGCAGCATCAACGCGAGTTCGCGGAAAGAAGGCGAGAGCGTCTCGTCGGTGAGCACGCGGGCGAACGCGGCAACCACCGAGTCGTCGAGTTCCAGTGCAATGCCGGTGGCGGCGCGTCCGGCGAGCGTCAGCAGTTCGCGCGTGGCGAGCCGTTGGCCGGCTTCCCAACGGTTGAACGGATCGCTGTCGTGCGCGAGCAGGAACGCCAGCTGTTCCGCGGAGTAGTCGTAATCGACGATCACCGGCGCCGAGAAATTGCGCAGCAGCGAGGGCAGCGGTTCTTGCGCCACATTGACGAACATGAAGGTCTGTTCGGTCTGCGTGAACTCGAGCACGCGCGTGGTGGAGGCCGAAGGCTTGGCGTCGCCTTCGAGTTGCAGCGGCAGGTCGTGGCCGTCGTTGCCGATCAAACCGATCGCGAACGGAATCAGCAGCGGACCCTTTTGCGTTTCGCGCGCGGTGGGCGCGGCCTCGCCATAGCCTTGCGTGAGCGTCACGCTGTAGCGCTGCTGCGCGGCGTCATACTTCGTGCGCACGGACACGCGCGGCGTGCCGGCCTGGCTGTACCAGCGTTCGAACTGCGCGAGATCGCGGCCGTTCGCATCGGCCAGCGCGTGACGGAAATCGTCGCAGGTCACGGCCTGCCCGTCATGACGCTTGAAGTACAGGTCCATGCCCTTGCGAAAACCCTCGCGGCCGAACAGCGTCTGATACATCCGCACGACTTCGGAGCCTTTCTCGTAGACCGTCATCGTGTAGAAATTGTTGATCTCGACGTAGCTTTCCGGGCGCACCGGATGCGCCATCGGCCCCGCGTCCTCGGCGAACTGCATCTGGCGCAGCACGCGCACGTCCTCGATACGTTTTGTGGCGCGCGCGGCTTCGTCCCTGCCGTTGCTCTGGCCGCCGGCCATGTCGGCCGAGAACTCCTGATCGCGGAACACCGTCAGGCCTTCCTTCAGGCTCAACTGGAACCAGTCGCGGCATGTGACGCGGTTGCCGGTCCAGTTGTGGAAGTACTCGTGGCCGACCACCGCCTCGATGTTCGCGAAGTCGGTGTCCGTTGCCGTTTCGGGGTTCGCCAGCACGTACTTCGTGTTGAAGATGTTGAGCCCCTTGTTCTCCATCGCGCCCATGTTGAAGTCGCTCACCGCGACGATCATGAAGCGGTCCAGATCGAGTTCGAGCCCGAAGCGTTTCTCGTCCCAGCGGATCGAATGGATCAGCGAATCCATTGCGTGACGGGTCTTGTCGAGATCGTGCGGTTCGACCCACACCTGCAGGAGTTTTTCCTTGCCCGAGCCGGTCTTCACGCGTTCCTCGAGCGCGACCAGCTTGCCCGCGACCAGCGCGAACAGATAGCTCGGTTTCCTGAACGGATCTTCCCAGCGCGCGAAATGGCGGCCGTCCGGCAAATCGCCTTCTTCGAGCAGATTGCCGTTTGACAGCAGCACCGGATAATCGGCCTTGTTCGCCCGCAGCGTGACCGTGAACGTCGCCATCACGTCCGGCCGATCGAGGAAATAGGTGATGCGGCGAAAGCCCTCGGCCTCGCACTGCGTGAAGAAGTTGCCGCTCGATACATACAGGCCCGACAGCGTGGTGTTTTCCGCCGGATTGCAGATGCTGGTGAGCGTGAGTTCGAAGCTGTCCGGCACGTTGTCGAGCAGCAGGCCGTGCTCATGCGCATGCGCGTTGGCGAAGGGCTTGCCGTCGATCGCGGCGCCGGCGAACTCCAGTTGCTCGCCCATCAGTTCCAGATGTGCGGCGCGCGACGCGTCCGGATTGCGGCGCACCCGCATCGTGTTCCTGACGACGGTGCGTTCGGGGACCAGATCGAACTCCAGTGCGACGGTGTCGATCAGGAAGGCAGGCGGCGCGTAATCGGCGCGGCGGATCACATTGGGCGTTGCGGTATCGGCCATGGCGTTCTGTAGTGATGGGACTCGAGCGGTCAGGTGCGCAAAGGGCACACGAGCCGGGCTTGTCGGGCCATTGTACAAAGCCTCGGCGGATCGTGCGGGCCGAACTTTTTACCGAATTTCCAGGTCAGCGTATTATCAGGCGCCCGCGCAGAAAAAACCCTTGCGCACCGGCGAATCCAAAGCAGAGGCAACACTGAGGCTTCCCGAGGTAGACCATGAAAATCAATCGATGGACCCGCCGCGTCACGCTGCTGCTGACGACGCTGACGGTACTGCTGTCCGGTTGCACCACCTATGTGACCACCCAGGTGACGGCGTTCTCAGACTGGAGCGGCAGCGACGCCACCCGTACCTACGCGTTCACGCGGGCGGCGGATCAGCAGAACAATCTCGAACTCGCCACTTACGAGCGCTTCGTCGCCAACGAACTCGCCGCGCACGCGTTCCGCCAGGCCGACACGTCCCAGGCGCGCTATCTGGTCGGGCTTTCGTATGGAATTCGCTCGGACATGGTGACGGTCGCCGAGCCGGTGTATTACAACCCGTGGCCGGCGCCTTACTGGGGACGGCCGTTCGATCCGTGGGGGCCATGGGGGCCGTTTCCGACCGCATACGTGAATCAGAGCTACCCGATCTTCACGCACCTGCTCGGCGTGAGGATCACCGAGCGCGCAACCGGCAAGGAGGTCTATAACGTGACGGCGCGCAACTCGGGCGGCGAATCGTCGCTGGTGCGGGCCATGCCGTACCTGGCGCGCAGCGCGCTGGCGGATTTCCCGATCGGCAACGGCGTGGTGCGCACGGTAAAGATTCCGCTCGACAAGAACGGCGGCGCCTCGAACGAAGTGGCCGCAACCGGCGCCACGCCCGCGGCCGCACCGGCTCCGGCATCGGGCGCGAAAGTCGTGCAGTAAGTAAGCGGTGCCAGGCCGGCGCGCGCCCAAAGGGCGTCCGCTGTGGCGCGGCTCGGAACGGCCCGGCAGGTCATCCTCGCTGGGCCGTTTTTCTTTTGCACGCCGTGAGGTGTTGCGCGGCGGCCTCGTGCCCGCCCACGTGTGCGAACGACGCTCAAACCCCCACGCCGCACAGCGCCAGCGTCCCCAGAATCACGAACATCACCGCGGCGATGCCGTGCACGAGCTTCGTCGGCAGACGATGGGCGAAGCGGTCGCCGAGCAGGATCGCCGGCACGTTGGCGATCATCATGCCGAGCGTGGTGCCCGCCACCACGCCGAAGAAATCGTGAAAGCGCGCGGCGAGGGCCACCGTCGCGATCTGCGTCTTGTCGCCCATTTCCGCAAGAAAGAACGTCACCACGGTCGCGCCGAACACGCCGAAGTGCGTGCGGCTGGTGTTGGCTTCGTCGTCGTCGAGCTTGTCCGGCACGAGAATCCACAAGCCCATGCCGATAAACGACGCGGCCAGCGCCCAACGCATGACGGTCGGCGTGAGCAGCGAGCCGAGCCAGGCGCCGAGCGCGCCGGCGCAGGCGTGATTGACGAGGGTGGCGGCCAGCACGCCGAGAATGATCGGTAGCGGCTTGCGATAGCGCGCGGCCAGGACGAGCGAAAGCAGTTGCGTCTTGTCGCCGATTTCGGCGAGCGTGACCGCTCCGGTCGAAATGATAAAAGCGTGATCCACGTTGTATGGGTTCCCCGGGCCGGGATGTGAACGAGCGACGACCCACGACGCGCCGGGCCCTGTTGCGGCGCGTGTGTGGATCATCGGTCTCGCCAGGCCAGAGGCTGCGGCTGCCATGGCCGTACAGGCCAAGTCTGTTGACAGGCGCCCCCGCGAATCACACGTGCGACGCACCCGGCAAGCGGTGCGGACGTGCCGCGGGGCGGCTACTCCCCAATGAGGGGCAGATTATAACAGGCATGACTCCGCCTCATGCGCAATGCTTACTCAAGCGTTGCCCAAAAATCATCGAAATGTTCCCAACTGAAACAATTTTTGGAAAGTTAAATGAAAGTATGTGCGCATTATTTGTGAATTCGCCGGCGTGCCGGGGCTGGAGAGTCCGCCGCACACCGTCATGCAGCCAAATCGAGCCATGGGCGGGGCCGCCGGACCGGCACGCGGCGGCGTTCTGACGATTCGTGGCACCGGCGATACGGATTACAGATGGATACGTCTTTTCCGGCTGATTTAATCCAGAATATTCAGTATGATTCCGGCCACTATAAGGAGCCCGAGACCATCCATCCGACAAATTAGCAAAGGCGCCTAAATAATCGGGGCCAAGTGCCGTTAATTCGCTGAACCCTACATAAAAGACGATTGGATTGACTCCGGCTGGAGATTGCCGGTCCGCGCGGCGCGCGCACGCTGTGACGGCTGCGTATTCCGTCAGGCGCTTCAGCCTCTCCTCGCTTCTTCGCGCGAACACCGATATGCCCGATCTGCACTGGACCATTCCGGTCGCTCGCTGGTCTTGCTGGCCTGCTGCCGCATCTGCCGCACCCGATATCGGCTTTATCGAGCCGATCGTGCGGCGTCGCCTGAGCACTTTGTCCAAAGCCGCGTTGAAGGTTGCGCACGATTGTGTCGCGCAGGACGAGGTCCGGGTCGTGTTCGCTTCGCGCCATGGCGAATTGCGGCGTACCACGAACATTTTGCGCGCCATCAGCGCGGGCGAGCCGGTCTCGCCGACCGCGTTCAGCCTGTCGGTGTTGAATGCCATGACGGGCGTGTTCGGCATCGCGCGCGGCGACCGTTCCGCGGCGAGCGCGATCTCCGCCGGCGCCGAGACACTCGGCTACGCGCTGCTGGAAGCGTACGCGCAACACGCGACGCAGCCGGGCGCGCCGGTGCTGCTGGTGTACGCTGACGAACCGGCCGATGAAGCCTACGGCACGATCGAAGACGAAGTGCAGGGCGGCGCGATCGCGATCCTGCTCGATCGCGAGGCGGCGACGGGGCAACTGGCGTGCACGCTGTCCGCCGCCGGAGAGGCGCAGGCAGCGCAGCCAGGCGAGGCAAGCCCCACGGCCCCCGCCGAGCGTTTCGCGACCCAAAGCCAGGCGCTGCTGCACTGTCTTGAAACCGGCATGCCCGCCGCCTGGCCGGGCGGCGGCGCCATCTGGCATTGGAGTTGGCATGACCGCGCGGCTTGACTACATCTGGCGGTTCTGCGCGACGGGCATGGCCTTCGTGGTGTTCGGCGTCTGCGGCCTGCTATTTTCGTTGCTGGTGTTTCCGCTCGCGTGGCTGTGGCCGCATCGCGCGTCGCGCCAGTTCGCGGTGACGGCCGTGATCCACTGGTTTTTCCGCGCGCTGGTCGCGGTGCTGCAGCGTATCGGCGTGATGGAACTCGAGGTGTCGGGCGCGCAGATGTTGCGCGCCGGCGGCCCGGCGATCGTGGTCGCCAATCACCCGACCTACCTCGACGTGATGGTGCTGCTGTCGCTTACCCCGCATGCGTGTTGCGTGGTGAAAAACGCGCACTGGGGCAACCCGTGTTTCTGGGGGATCGTGCGCTCGGCGGAATACGTGAGCAATGCCGATCCCACGGACCTGGTCGAAGCCGGCGCGAGGCAGCTTGCGGCAGGCTATACGATGATTATTTTTCCCGAAGGCACGCGCAGCCCCGCGCCGAACCGGCTGCACGCGTTTTCGCGCGGTTTCGCGCACATGGCGTTGAAGGCCGGCGCGCCGATCGTGCCGGTGCTGATGGATTGCGACCCGCCCGCCTTCACGAAGCAGATGCGCTGGTACGACGTGCCGGCGCGTGCGTTCCGGATACGCGTGAACGTGCTCGAGCCGCTTGGCGTCGAGCAGCTCGCGGATGACGACACTACACCGGCTCTCGCCGCGCGCAGCGTGACGAGCGCCGTCGAAGCACACATTACTCAGCACCTGTTCGATTATGGATTCTTTAAAACTGGAAATTAAACAGCTTCTGATCGAAGCTCTCGATCTGGAAGACCTGAGCCCGGCCGATATCGACGACGACGCACCGTTGTTCGATACCGACGGCATCGGCCTCGACTCGATCGACGCGCTGGAAATCGGCATCGTGCTGCGCAAACAATACCAACTGACCATCGCGGCGAACGACGAGCGCACGCGCGAACACTTTCGCTCCATCAGCACGCTGGCCGCGCTGGTGGCGAGTCAGCGCGAAGCGGCGCACGCGGTGAGCGAAACTACAAAGAAGGGGGAATAAATCGTGTCCGAGGCAGAGATTCTTGAACGCATCCGCGCCATTTTCAAAGAGAACTTCGCGATCGAGCCCGAGCGTGTGACGCCCGGGGCGCACCTGTTCGAAGACCTCGATCTCGACAGCATCGACGCCGTCGACCTCGCGATCAAGCTGCAGGAAATGACCGGCCGCCGCATCAAGCCGGAGGAGTTCAAATCGGTGCGCACCGTCGGCGACGTGATCGGTGCGGTCGAATCGCTGCTGGCGGCGCAGGGCTGATGCACTCCGTGCGCTCGCGAATGCAAGCGGCGGCGGACCGGGCCGTCGAGGCATCGCCTCGCGCGGGGCGCCACTGGGCCAAAACCGTCTTGCAGGTGCTGTTGAAGCTCGCGTATCCCGCACTGATCCTGTGCGCCTGGCGCTGGGACACGCCGCGCTACGTCGGCTGCATGCTGTTCGCGATTCTGTGGCTGCAGCGCTGGGCCGGCAGCGGCCCGATCGCGACTTCGCTGCGGCGTCTTTCGACGATCGATTGGACCGTGGTCGGCCTGCTGAGCTGCGCGTCGGCGGCGATCGTGTTCACCAATAGCGAGTTGCTGTTGCGCCTCTATCCGTCGCTCGTGAATCTCGGTTTGTTGATCGCGTTCGGTGCGACGCTCGTGCGCGGGCCGACGATGATCGAGAAATTCGCACGCCTCGGCAATCCGAATCTGCCGCCTGGCGCGGTGCGCCATACGCGGCGCGTGACCCAGGTGTGGTGTGTGTTCTTCGCGCTGAACGGCGCGTTCTCCGCTTATACGGCGCTGTACTGGAGCCGCGCGAGCTGGTCGCTGTATAACGGCGCGATCGCCTATGGGCTGATCGGCGTGCTGCTGGTGGCCGAGGTCATCTGGCGCTATCTGGTGGTGCTGCCGCGAGCCGCGCGTTCGGAGGCGGCATGATCGCGCTGCACGATCTGTTGTCGGCGGCCGATGAGGCTGCCGTGGTGAATGCGCCGGTATGCCGCGACGGCGGAGTGGTGCTCGATCGCGCGGCGTTTCGCGCGCGTGTCTCGGCGTTGGCTGCGTCGGTGCGGGAGCAGGCCGCGCAGCGCTACGCGTTGTGCATCGACGATCCGTTCGATTTCGCCTGCGCGCTGTTTGCGCTGTTCGCGTGCGGCAAGGAACCGGTGATTCCGGCCAATGCGACGCCGGGCTATCTTGCCGATCTCGCGGACGCATACGATGTCGTGTTGACCGACGCTGATCTGCCGCCGTTTGTGGGCGATGCGGTTGACAACGCAAACGCCGCCAATACGGCACGCTCCAAACCCACTGCGTACACGATCGATCCGCAAGCCCCGCTCACGCTCTACACATCAGGAAGCAGCGGCCGCCCCAAACCGATCCGCAAGACGCTCGCGCAATTCAACGCCGAGGTGCATACGCTGGAAAAGCAGTGGGGCGCGCTGGTCGGCGACGCGACGATGCTCGCGAGCGTGCCGCATCATCACATCTACGGCTTGCTGTTTCGCGTGCTGTGGCCGCTGGCGGCGGGCCGCGCGTTCGACCGCGCGGTCAGCATCGAACCCTTGCATCTGCAAACGCAGATCGAGCACTGCGGCGCGACCGTGGTCGTCTCGACGCCCGCGCAATTGTCGCGCTGGCCCGCGCTGCCCGGTTTCGGCGCATTGAGGCCGGCGCCGCGCGCGTTCTTTTCGTCGGGCGGCCCGCTTGCGCTGGAAGCCGCGCAGGAATACGCCGGGGCTTTCGGCGCCGCGCCGCTCGAAATCTACGGCAGCACGGAAACCGGCGGTATTGCGTGGCGTCGCCAGGATCAGACCGACGCCTGGCAACCGGTGGCCGGCATCGAAGTGCGCCGCGACGAGGACGGCGCGCTGAACGTCCGCTCGCCGCATCTCGAGCACGAAGGCTGGCATCGCACCGACGACAAGATCGCATTCGACGCTGATGGCCTTTTTCGTCTGCAAGGCCGGCTTGATCGCGTGCTCAAGCTGGACGGCAAGCGCGTGTCGCTGCCGGAACTGGAAGCGCGGCTCGCGCTGCATCCGTATGTCGTGCAAGCGGCGATCGTGCCGCTGGAAGGCGCTTCGCGCGAGCGCGTCGGCGCCGTGGTGGCGCTGACCGAAGCGGGCAGCGCGGTGTTGCGCGACGAAGGCCGCGTGCTGCTCGCGCAAACCCTGCGCCGTCATCTCGCTGAATATTTCGATGTGGTGGTGCTGCCGCGCCATTGGCGTTTTCGCGTGACCTTGCCGTTCGACGCGCGCGGCAAGCTGCCCGTGGCCGCCGTGGCCGCGGCTTTCGAGCCGCGTGCCGAAGGCGTGGAAGTGCTCGCCGAAGCGCGCAGCGGCGACACGCTGCACTACGAACTGCGCGTGCCGCCGACGCTCGTGCATTTCGCCGGCCACTTCCCCGGTCTGCCGATTCTGCCGGGCGTGGTGCAGGTGGATTGGGCGATGCGTCTCGCTGCTGAACATCTGCCCGCCGTGCGCTCGTTTACCTCGATCGACCGTTTGAAGTTCATGGCGCCGGTGTCGCCGGGCGCGGTGTTGAATCTCACGCTGGCGCACGACGCCGCACGCCGGCGCGTGCAGTTCAGCTACCGGCTGAGCGGCCGTGAATGCGCGTCCGGCGTGATCGTGTATCGGGAGCCCGCGTGATGAACTTCGCTGCGTGCATCGTCATTCCGATTTACAACCACAAAGACGCCATCGGTGCGACCGTCGCTCATCTCGCGGTGCACGGCTTGCCGGTTTTCGTCGTCGACGACGGCAGCGATGAGGCGACCCAACACGTGCTCGCCGCGCTCGCCCAGCAATACGCGGGGCAACTCACGCTATTGCGTTTGCCCGTCAACGGCGGCAAAGGCGCGGCGGTGATGGCGGGGCTGCGCGCCGCGCGTGCGGCGGGCTACACGCACGCGTTGCAGATCGACGCCGACGGCCAGCACGACGCCACCGACGTGCCCCGTTTCATCGACGCCGCGCGAGCCGAACCGGGCGCGGTGATCCTCGGTCGTCCGGTCTACGACGAGAGCGTGCCGAAAGCGCGCCTCTACGGCCGCTATCTGACGCACGTCTGGGTGTGGATCGAAACGCTCTCGCTGACGATACGTGATTCGATGTGCGGCTTTCGCCTCTATCCGCTGGCGCTGGCCTGCGATCTGATCGAGCGCGTGCAACTGCCGACGCGCATGGACTTCGACATCGAGATTCTCGTACGCCTCTACTGGCGGCGCGCGGCATTCCGCTCGATCCCGACGCGCGTCACCTATGCCGCCGACGGCGTTTCTCATTTCGACGTGTTGTGGGACAACGTGCGCATCAGCCGCAGTCATACACGGCTCGTGTTCGGCATGCTGTGGCGTCTGCCGATGCTGCTCGCGCACAAGCTGATGCCGCGCCGCTCTGCTATCGCAACCGAAGAAGGCCAGCAGGACTGGTGGCGTATCGCCGAACGCGGCAGTCACCTCGGCATGTCCCTGCTCGCGCTCAGTTGCAAACTGTTCGGCCGCCGCTTCACCGCGCTCTGGCTGCATCCGATCGTCGCGTATTTCCTGCTGACGGGCCGTGCCGCGCGCGAGGCGTCGCGCAACTACTTCAAGCATCTCGGCGAGGCCGCGCCGCGCGGCGATACACCGCGTCCCGGTTGGCTGTCCGCATATCGCCACATGCTGGCGTTCGCGCAATCGGGCTTCGACAAGCTCGCTGCATGGTCAGGCCGCGTCAATACCGCCGACATCACGTTCGAAGATCCTTCGGCATTCGAAGCATTGGTGGCGAGCGGCAAGGGCGCGCTCGTGATCGGCGCGCATCTCGGCAATCTGGAGATGACCCGCGCGCTCGCCGCGCGCGGCGCGTACGCGAAGGTCACGGCGGTCGTCTATACCGAGCACGCGCGGCGTTTCAATAGCGTGCTGGCGTCGGCCAACAGCGAGTTCGCGCGGCATCTGCTCGAAGTCAGCGACTTCGGACCCGAGACCGCGATGATGATGCAGGAGCGTGTCGATGCGGGCGAACTGCTGGTGATCGTCGGTGACCGCGTCCCCGCACACGAAGCGGGCCGCACGACAGAAGCGCAGTTTCTCGGTTCGACCGCGCCCTTCGCGCAAGGCCCCTACGTGCTTGCGCACGCGTTGGGCTGTCCGGTCTATCTGTTCTTCTGCCTGAAAGAGTGCGACGGTTATCGTCTGTATTTCGAGCCGTTCGCCGAGCGCATCGAATTGCCGCGCCGCGAACGCGCGCAGCATCTCGCCGCGTGGGCGCAGCGTTACGCGGCACGGCTCGAACACTATTGCCGCAAGGCTCCTTATCAATGGTTCAATTTCTTCGATTTCTGGGCCAGCCCCAAGCGAGGCGTCAATGGCCGAACATGATCTGATCGATGCGCGCAACGCCGGCGCCAACGCAGGCGACAACGCGAACGCAAACGCAAACCCCAGCGCGTCCGCGGTGGTGATCGGCGCGCGCAAGCTCACGATTGAAGAGGTCGTCGCGATCGCGCATCATCGTGCGCCGGTTGCGTTGAGCGCCGATCCGGCGTGGCGCGCGCGCATTCAGCGCGGCGCGGATTTTCTGCGCCGTCATCTGGCAGCGGGCGCGACTGTCTACGGCGTGAACACCGGTTATGGCGACGCGTGCGTGGTCGACGTGCCGATGGAACTGGTCGAAGCCTTGCCGCTGCAACTCACGCGTTATCACGGCTGCGGCATGGGCCAGCATCTCGACGACGCGCAAACGCTCGCCGTGGTCGCCGCGCGGCTCAACTCGCTGGCCTATGGTTTTTCCGGCGTGCGGCCCGTATTGCTCGAACGCCTTGCCGATCTGATCAATCATCGCGTGCTGCCGCGCATTCCCTCGGAAGGGTCGGTGGGCGCGAGCGGCGATCTGACGCCGCTCTCGTATGTCGCTGCCGCATTGGCGGGCGAACGCGACGTGATGTTCGAAGGCCGCCTGCGCAACGTGCGGGACGTGTGGAGCGAACTCGGCCATGCGCCGCTCACGCTCGCGCCGAAAGAAGGGCTCGCATTGATGAACGGCACCGCGGTGATGACGGGCCTCGCCTGTCTCGCCTTTGCTCGCGCCGATCATCTGACGCGGCTCACCGCGCGCCTGACGGCGCTCTCCACCGTGGCGCTCGACGGCCGCGCCGCGCACTTCGACGCGATGCTGTTCGAAGTCAAGCCGCACGCCGGTCAGGCCGAAGCCGCTGCGTGGATTCGCGACGATCTGCTCGGGCGCGACGATACGCCGGGGCATCGTCTGCAAGACCGTTATTCGATTCGCTGCGCGCCGCATGTGATCGGCGTGGCGCGCGACGCGTTGTCGTGGGTGCGCCGCGACGTCGAGAATGAACTGAACAGCGCGAACGACAACCCGCTGATCGATCCGGACAACGAACGCGTGTTGCACGGCGGCAATTTCTACGGCGGCCATATTGCGTTCGCGATGGACTCGCTGAAGGTCGCGGTCGCCAATCTCGCCGATCTGATGGACCGTCAACTCGCGCTGCTGGTCGACGTGAATTTCAACAACGGCTTGCCGCGCAATCTGTCGGGCGCCGCGCCCGCGCGCGCCGCGATCAATCATGGCTTCAAGGCCGTGCAGATTTCGTCGTCCGCGTGGACGGCCGAAGCGCTGAAGAACACGATGCCCGCGAGCGTCTTCTCGCGCTCGACCGAAGCGCACAATCAGGACAAGGTCAGCATGGGCACGATCGCCGCGCGCGACTGTTTGCGCGTGCTGGAGCTAACCGAGCAGGTGGCCGCCGCTCATACGCTCGCCACCGTGCAGGCCGCGCGCTTGCGTTTGAAGATCGACGGCGCCACGCCGATTCCCGCGCCGCTGCAAGCGTTCATCGACAGCGTGAGCGCGCAGTCGCCGTTCGTCGACGAAGACCGCGCGTTGGAAAGCGACCTGCGCGCACTGACCGCGCGCATCGCCGCAGGTGAATTGCTGCATGACTATCGCGGAGGCGCGAACGCATGATTGCCTCCCGCAAAGTCCTCACGGCGAGTGCGATGGTCGAAGTGCCGTTTCACGATGTCGACGCAATGAACGTGTGCTGGCACGGCCACTACCTGAAGTACTTCGAGATTGGCCGCGCGGCGCTGTTGCGCGCGTTCGATTACGACTATCGTGAGATGCAGGCCTCCGGTTACCTGTGGCCGATCGTGGAGGCGCATCTGAAGTATGTGCGGCCGGCGACGTACGGCCAGCAGATCGAAGTCCGCACGGAACTGCTCGAACACGAAAACCGCCTGAAAATAGGCTATGAAATCGTCGATTTCGCATCCGGTACGCGACTGACGAAGGGCTACACGATCCAGGTCGCCGTCGATGCCGCGACGCAGGAGTTGCAGTTCGTGTCGCCGCCGGTCGTGTTCGAAAAGCTGGAGCGCGTATGGGGACGATGAATTTCCGCCGCGCGGCAGCGGGCCGCTTGATCGCATTAAGCATGACGAGCGTGGCAAGCACGGCATGCGTGCTGAGCGTGTCGGCCGCAGTAAGCTGGCCGACCACGGCCCGCGCCGCGGAACCCACGTCCGCCGCCGGCAACCCCGCCCTGGTCTCGCAAATCGCCTCGCACCTCGCGCAAGCCAAGGGCGTTCGCGCGCAATTCACGCAAACGCAGACGCTTGCCGCGATGAAGCAGCCGCTCGTCAGCACCGGTTCGTTGCTGTTCGTCCGCGAGCGCGGCGTGATCTGGCAGATCGACACGCCGTACAAGGCCACCTATGTGATCACCGACGCCGGCGTGACCGAAGTCAACGCCAACGGCCAGCGCGTGACGGCCCACAGCGCGCAAGGCACGCGCGGCGTCGCGCAAGTCTCGAAGATGATGCGCGCGATGCTCGGCGGCGATCTGTCGGCGCTGTATTCGCAATTCGACGTGCAGGCCGAAGGCAGCGCCGCGCAATGGCGCATGCAGCTCACGCCGAACCAGCCGCAGATCGCGCAGTCGATCAAGGGCTTGCAGATGAATGGCGGCGACTATCTGCAAAGCTTGCGCATCACGCTCGCGAACGGCGATATCACGAAGCTCGACTTCGCGAAGAGTGCCGCCGTGACCGAACTCGCACCGGCTGAGCGCAGCCTGCTCGGAGCGCCGTGATGGACATGCTGCAACAGCGATCCGCGAAACAGGTGTGGGGCACGCGCGCCGCGTGGCTGCTGCTTGCGCTCGTCGCTTCGCTGTATTGCGGCTGGCGTTTCGCGGGACCGTCGCCGTTGCAGACCAATCTGCTCGCCTTGCTTCCCGCGACCGAAGCGGACCCCGTCGCCGAAAAAGCGGTCGATACGCTGGCGAGCGCCCTCGGCGATCGCACGGTTTTTCTCGTCACCAGTAACGACGACGCGCACGCGAAAGCGGCGGCGAAGCAACTCGGCGCGTCACTGCAAAAGAGCGGGGCGTTCGGTTCGGTGACGGCGGAATTGCCGCCGTTCGATCTGTCCCGGATCGCGGCTTTGTATATGCCGTACCGCTTTGGTTTGCTGACGCCGGCCGACCGCACCGCCCTCGCGACGAGCAACGCCTCAAGCGCCACGCTGCACGACGCCCCGAAGGAAGTCCCCTTGGGGGGCGCCCCGAAGGAAGTCCCCCGCCTCGAAGGAAGCCCCCTTGGGAGATTGGGGGATACGCTCGCCCAGCGCATCTACAGCCCATTGCGCGGCGGCTTGACCACGCCGCTCGCCGACGATCCGTTCGGCTGGCTCGAACACTGGCTCGGCGGCCTGCCGCTCGCCACGTCGAATCTCGAACTCGAAGACAACATGCTGGTCGCGCATCGCGGCGCCGCGACGAGCGTGCTGATCGTCGCGACGTTGCCGGGCTCCGCCTACGAATCGAAGACACAGCGCGCCGTGCTCGCCGCGCTCGCCGAGAGCGAAAGCACATTAAAGCAGGCGTTCCCCGACGTATCGGTCGCGAGAACCGGCGCGGTGTTTTACGCCGAATCGGCGCGCAGCGCTTCCGAACACGAAGTGCATCTGATCGGCGTCGCGTCGCTCTGCGGCATCGCGTTGTTGATGATATGGGTGTTCCGCTCGCCTCGTCTGCTGCTGCTCGGTTTCGTATCGACGGCGCTCGGCATCGTCTGTGCGCTCGCCGTGACGATGCTGGTGTTCGGCAAGCTGCATCTGTTGACGCTCGTGTTCGGTGCAAGCCTGATCGGCGAAGCGGTCGATTACTCGATTCAGTACTTCGTCGTATATCTCGGCGCGCAGCGCGATTGGGATTCACGCCGCGGCGCGCGCGCGGTGCGTCCGGCGTTGACGGTCGCCTTGGCGACGAGTCTGCTCGGCTACGCGATCCTCACGTGGGTGCCGTTTCCCGCGCTCAAGCAGATCGCGTGCTTCGCGATCGTGGGGATTGCGACGGCGTTCGCCTCGGTGCTGTGGCTGCTGCCCGCGCTGCTCACGCGCGCGCCGAAGCGCAGTCCGCGGCGCCTGTTTGCCGGCGCGGCGCGCGTGCTGACGGTGTGGCATCGCACGATCGGCGGCAAGCGCGCGTGGTTCGTGGCAGCGCTGTTGCTGATCGTCGCGATTCCCGGCTGGCTGCGTCTGACGAGCGACGACGACATCCATCTGCTGATTCAGCGCGATCCGTCGCTTGTCGCACAGGAGGACAAGGTGCGCGCGGCGGTCGGCGTGGATAACAGCGCGCAGTTTTTCGTCGTGCGCGGCGAGACGCCGGAACTCGTGCTGCAACGTGCCGAAGCGTTGGGCGCGAAGCTGGATGCGTTGGACGGCACCGCGAACCAGATTGGCGGCTATCAATCGGTGACGCAATTCGTGCCGTCCGCGAAACAGCAGAGTGAAGACCACGCGTTGCTCGCGCGGCATGTATTCAACGATCCCGCAGCGTTACGCGCCACGCTGCTGCAAGCGGGCTTTAAAGACGAAGTCGCCGATGCGTGGCTCGCCGCATACGCAAAACCGCAACCTTTGCTCACGGTCGATAAATGGCTCGCCGCACCGTGGTCGCAACCGTACAAACATCTGTGGCTGGGCGAAGTCGATTCGAATACAAAAATCTATGCCGCGGTCGTGATTCCGCAAGGCGTCACGCCGCGCAACGAACCCGCGCTGATCGCCACCGCGCAGGCGGTGCCGGGCGTCGCTTTCGTCGACAAGGCGGCGAGTGTGTCGAAGCTGTTCGGCGCGTATCGCGTGGATAGCGGCTGGTGGCTCGGCGGCGCGCTGGCACTCGTGCTCGTCCTGCTGATCTTGCGATACGCCCCGAAGGAAGCCCCCTTGGGGGGCGCCCCGAAGCAAGTCCCCTTGGGGGACCGCGTGCGCGGCGGCATCGCCGTGACCTTGCCGGTGCTGCTCGCGGTAGGCGTCACTCTAGCGGTGTTCGGCTACCTGCGCGTGCCGCTCAATCTGTTCAACTGGCTCGCGCTGATGCTGGTACTCGGCGTCGGCGCAAACTATGCCGTGTTTCTGCGCGAAGGCTGCCTGCGCGCGGACGCGGATCTCGGCGCGGTGTGGACGGGCGTGCTGCTCTCGGCGGCCACCACGCTGTTGTCGTTCGGCATGCTCGGCATGAGCGCGATGCCGGCGCTGAAGAGCTTCGGCGCTACGCTCGCGCTCGGCATCGCGGTATCGGTGCTGCTCGCGCCGATCGGCATGCCATCGGAATCCAGGAGGGTCGCATGACGACGCCATCAGTTTATTTGCACGCGCTCGGCATGATCAACGCGCTCGGCGGCGACCTCGACAGTATCGCCCCGGCGCTTGCCGCCGCTCGCGCGCCCGGCATGGCGAACGCGCACACGGGCATCGGCGAGGCGTTCGTCGGCAGCGTGCTCGCGCCGCTGGATCTGGCGCCGCCCGCCGCGCTCGCCCGTTACGACTGCCGCAATAACCGCTTGCTGCTGGCCGCTCTCGCGCAGATCGCGTCCGCCGTCGACGCGGCGCGCGTGCGTTACGGCGCGCATCGGATCGGCGTGGTGCTCGGCACCAGCACGTCGGGCATCGAAGCGGCCGAAGCCGCATTCGTCTATCAGGCGCAAGCGGGTGACCTGCCCGCGAACTTCAACTACCGTCAGATGGAAATCGGCACCGCCGCGCCGTTCGCCGCCGCCGTCCTCGACGTGCACGGGCCGGCGTTTACGATTTCGACCGCTTGCACGTCGAGCGCGAAGGCGTTTGCATCGGCGCGCCGGCTGCTGCAATTGCAACTGTGCGACGCGGTGGTGGTGGGCGGCGTCGATTCGCTGTGCGAGTTGACGGTGCAGGGTTTTGCGTCGCTCGAATCGACCAGCGGCGTGCGCACCAATCCGATGAGCCGCAACCGTTGCGGGATCAACGTGGGCGAAGGCGCGGCCGTGTTCCTGATGAGCCGCGACGAAGCGGCGGTGCGGCTCGCGGGCGTCGGCGAATCGAGCGACGCGCATCATATTTCGTCACCTGATCCAACCGGTGCGGGTGGCGAACTCGCGTTGCGCGAGGCGCTCGCCGATGCGGGCATCGCGCCGTCGGCGATCGGCTATGTGAATCTGCACGCCACCGCCACGCGTAAGAACGACGAGATGGAGGCGAATCTGATGGCGCGCGTATTTGCCGACGGCGTGGCGACGAGCGGCACCAAGCCGTTGACCGGTCACCAGCTCGGCGCGGCCGGCGCCACCGAACTCGGCTTCGCGTGGCTGACGCTCGCACGCGATGATGTGCCGCTGCCGCGTCACCTATGGGATGGCGAGGCCGATCCCGCGCTGCCTGCGCTGGACCTCGTCGAGACCGAACGCTTTTTGCCGCGCGACGTTGGCGGGCAGTACGTGATGAGCAATTCGTTTGCATTTGGCGGCAGCAATGTCAGCCTGATTCTTGCACGGTGATGCGCGTCATGAACCCGACGCTAACCCTCCGGGAACTGGTCGAGCAACCGATCGAAGCGATCATCCCGCATCGCGGCACCATGCTGCTGCTCGACGCGGTGAGCAGCTTCAGCGAAGAGACGCTGAGCGCCCGAGCCACCGTGCGCACCGACGCGTGGTATGCCGACGCCGAGGGCGCGATGCCCGCATGGATCGGCATCGAACTGATGGCGCAGGCGATTGCCGCGCACGTCGCGTTGCTTGCCATGCGCGGCGGCGGCCGGGCGCGTCCGGGTGTGCTGCTCGGTTCGCGCAGCTACAAGGCGTTGCAAGCGTCGTTCGCGGGCGGCGCGCAATTGCTGATCCACGCCACCGAACTGCTGCGCAGCGAGGAAGGCCACGGTGCGTACGAATGCACGATCCATCATGGCGACGTGTGCTGTGCCGAGGCCGTGATCAAGGTCTTTCAACCGCCCGATTTTCGGTCATTCATCGAAGGGAGTTTCAGTTCATGAGCCGGCGTGTTCTCGTTACCGGCGCAAGCCGCGGCATTGGCCGCGCGATTGCGTATCAGTTGGCCGCCGACGGCTTCGCTGTCTCCGTGCATTGCCGCACGGGACGCACCGAAGCCGAAGCGGTCGCGACGGGCATCGCCGCGCAAGGCGGCACCGCGCGCGTGCTGCAATTCGACGTGCGCGAGCGCGCCGTGTGCCGCGAAGTGCTCGAAGCGGACGTGGCGGCGAACGGCCCGTATTACGGCATCGTGTGCAGCGCGGGCGTGACCCGCGACGCCGCATTCCCCGCGCTCACCGAAGAAGATTGGGACATCGTGATCGAAACCGGTCTCGACTCGTTCTACAACGTGGTCCATCCGTTGACCATGCCGATGGTGCGCGCGCGCAAGGGCGGGCGCATCGTCACGATCGCGTCGGTGTCCGGCGTGATGGGCAACCGCGGCCAGGTCAACTACAGCGCGGCGAAGGCCGGCTTGATCGGCGCGACCAAGGCGCTCGCCGTCGAACTGGCGACGCGCAACATCACTGTCAATTGCGTGGCGCCGGGTTTGATCGAAACCGGCATGCTCGACGAGATGCCGCTCGAACACGCATTGAAGACGGTGCCGATGAACCGCGTCGGCCAGCCTGCCGAAGTGGCGTCCGTGGTCAGCTTCCTGATGTCGGACGCGGCCTCGTACGTCACGCGCCAGGTGATCGGCGTCAATGGCGGGATGGTGTGATGAAGCGCGTCGTCATTACCGGCATGGGTGGCGTCTCCGCGTTCGGCGATAGCTGGGACGCCGTCGAAGCGCGCCTGAAAAGCGGCGTGAACGCGGTGCGGCGTATGCCCGAATGGGACTACTTCGAATCGCTGCACACGAGGCTCGCGTGTCCGCTGCCGGCGTTCACGGCGCCCGCGCACTATCCGCGCAAGAAGACCCGCTCGATGGGACCGGTGTCGATGTATTCGGTGCGCGCGAGCGAACTCGCGCTCACCGACGCGGGCCTCGCCGACGACGCCGGCATCAAGGACGGCCGCATGGGCGTCGCCTACGGTTCGTCGTCGGGCTCCGTGCAGCCGATTCGCGCCTTCGGCACGATGCTCGAAACCGGCTCGATGAGCGACGTCACGTCGAACAGCTACGTGCAGATGATGCCGCATACCACGGCGGTCAACGTGAGCCTGTTCTGGGATCTGAAAGGGCGGATCATTCCGACCTCGTGCGCGTGCGCATCGGGCAGCCAGGCGATCGGCTACGCGTATGAAGCGATCCAGGCCGGCAAACAGACGCTGATGCTGGCGGGCGGCGCGGAGGAACTGTCGGGCCCGGCGGTTGCCGTGTTCGACACGCTGTACGCGACCAGCACGCGCAACGACGAGCCGCATCTCACGCCGCGTCCTTTCGATGCCGCGCGCGACGGCCTCGTGGTCGGCGAAGGCGCGGCGACGCTCGTGCTCGAGGAATACGAACATGCGGTGGCGCGGGGCGCGCGGATTCACGCGGAGATCGTCGGCTTCGGCTGCAATTCGGACGGCGCGCACATGACCCAGCCGACCGCCGAAACCATGGCGCTCGCGATGCAACTCGCGCTCACCGACGCGCGCTTGCCGCCGGAAGCGATCGCCTACGTGAACGCGCACGGCACCTCGACGGATCGCGGCGACATCGCCGAAAGCCATGCAACCGCGCAGACCTTCGGCGAGCACATGCCGATCAGTTCGCTCAAGAGCTATGTCGGCCACACGCTCGGCGCGTGCGGCGCGCTCGAAGCGTGGTGGACCATCGAGATGATGAAGCGCAACTGGTATGCGCCGACCTTGAACCTGGAGAGCGTCGATCCGGCCTGCGCGCCGCTCGACTACATCGTCGGCGCGGGGCGCGAGATCGACGCCGAGCATGTGATGAGCAACAACTTCGCGTTCGGCGGCATTAATACGTCGCTGATTTTCAGGCGCGTTCGATGAGCGTGGCGGCACAACGCAAGCTGCAACGCGTGGTCGTGACCGGCATGGGCATCGTGTCGTGCCTCGGCAATACGCTCGACGAAGTGTCCGCCGCATTGCGCGCGGGCCGCTCGCGCATCGAGCGGATCGACGCGTGGCGTGAGCGCGGTTTCGCCTCGCAAGTGGCGGGCGTGGCCTCGGTCGCGTACGAGCCGCCGTTCGAGCGCAAACTCGAACGCTTCATGGGCGACACCGCGCGTTTTGCGTGCCACGCCGCGCGCAAGGCGATCGGCGACGCCGGCCTGGACTTCGCCGCGTTGCATTCGCCGCGCGCGGGCGCGGTGATCGGCTCGGGCGTCGGCACGATGGCGAGTTACGACGCGGCCATGGCGATCGCGCATGCGCGCGGCGTCGAGAAAGTGCCGCCGTACACGGTGCCGCACGCAATGAGCAGCACCGCGTCGGCGAATGTCGCGCAGGTGTTCGGGCTCGAAGGCGTCAGCTATTCGCCGTCGTCGGCGTGCACGACGTCGGCGCTCGCGATCGGTCAGGCGATGCAGCTGATTCAGAGCGGCCGTCAGCAGATCGTGCTGGCCGGCGGCAGCGAAGCGCTGCACGACAACATGACGCTGATGTTCGATGCAATGGGCGCGTTGTCACGGCACTTCAACGATACGCCGCAAGCGGCGTCGCGTCCTTACGACACGGCGCGCGACGGTTTCGTGATCGCGTCGGGCGGCGGCGTGCTGGTGCTCGAATCGCTGGATCACGCGTTGGCGCGTGGCGCGCGTATCCACGCGGAACTGACCGGCTACGGCGATTGCACGGACGACGCGGGCATGGTCGCGCCGCGTGCGGCGGGGATCGCACGCGCAATGCGCGGTGCGCTCGACGAAGCGGGCAAGCGCCCGGACTACGTCAACACGCACGCACCGTCGACGCCGCTTGGCGATCTCGAGGAACTGCGCGCGTTGAACGAGGTATTCGGCGCTGCGTCCGGTCATGGCGTTCCGGCGTTTTCATCGACCAAGGGCATGACCGGGCATCCGCTCGGCGCGTGCGGCGCGCACGAGGCGATCTACACGCTGCTGATGATGCGTGACGGTTTCATCGCGGGCACGGCGGGCATCGAGACGCCGGAGCCTGGCGTCGAACGCATGCCGCTCGTGCGAACGACGCGCGATGCACGTATCGACACGGCGATGTCGGTGTCATTCGGGTTCGGCGGCAGTTGCGCGAGCCTGATGTTTGAAGCATGGCAGGGCGGTTGAAACGACCGCGTTTAAAAAATCGAGGGTGACAAAAATGAAAAAAACTTTGGTATGGGGTGTATTGGCGGCCGTGGTGCTCACGCAAGCAGGCTGCGCGACGCAGGTGAAGTCGCTGCCGCTCGCGGCGGCAGGCGGCGAATCGCGCGGCGGCGTGCCGGTGTACTTCGGGCAGCAGAACCACCCCGCGGTGAAGAGCCAACTCGGTGACGTGTCGTACTCGGTGCGGATCGCACGCAAGGTCTCGGGCCCGGATGACGCATGCCATGAGGCGCTTGCTGAAGCCGTGCAGAAGCTGCGCGCGGCGGCACGCGAGCGCAACGCGAATGCCGTGATCGACGTGTCGACGCGCTTTCATAGCACCGAAAGCAATTCGTCGGCCGAGTTCACGTGCGGGGTCAGTCCGAGCGCCGCCGCGATCGCGGTGAGCGGCCGTCTCGTCGTGCTGGAAGCGAACTGAGCCGAATCAAAAACAGAACTCACTTGAGCAACAACAACCACCAAGGAGCCTCAATGAAACGCCATCTGATGTGTGCCGCGCTGTTCGCTTCTTTCGCCATGCTGGGCACCGCGCCGGCTTTTGCCCGCGACTCGGTCGGCAACTATCCGGTCGATCAGGCGCTGCAAAGCGAGCCGGGCAAGGTCAGCGACGACATCGCGCTGTATTTCGCGGGTCAGCGGCACCCGGCCGTCGTGAAGACGATCGGCGAATTCGCCACCAACAAGAAGACCAACGCGTTCGGCAAGAGCGACGCGGCGGCTTGCCAGCACGTGTTTTTGTCGGCTGTGATCGAGTTGCAGGAACGCGCGCGCAAGGAAGGCGGCAACGCGGTGATTAACATCAAGAGTAACTACAAGAACGAAGTGCGTGAGAGCGCGACCGAGTTCACGTGCGGCGCGGGTGCGGTGATCGCAGGCGTCGCATTGAAGGGCGACGTGGTGACCTTGCGCAAATAAGCGCAGGTCGATGAAGGAAGGCGGTGGCGAGCCACCGCCTTATAAGACGTTCTAACGGTTTTTAACGGGGCTCCGCCGTGGGCTTTAGGGAACGCGTTAATCGGCCTTGACCGCCGCCACATTGACCAGCGTCTCGCGACGCTTGCCAGGCTGCGGACGGTACAGGCCAAGACGTTCGAGCAGGCCGAAATCTTTCGCACGGCTCCACCAGAGATAGGGCATTGAAACGTTGCGTTGGTCAAACGAAAAGCCGCCGCGGCGAATCATATCGAGGTAGCCTTCGGCGCTTTTTTGCACCTGCATCGGATGACGGAACAGCAGCCGGATCACCCACGACTTAATGTACGCGTCGGTGGATTCGGCGAACAGCAGAATGCCGCCCGGCTTCAGCACGCGGCGGAACTCGGCGAGCGCGCGGTCCTGCTCGACGAGATGGTGGAAGGTTTGATGGCAGAACACGATATCGGCGCTTGCGTCGGGCAACGGCAACTGAGCGCAGTCGCCGTGCAGCAGTTCGATATCGGCGAGCTTGTCGCGGCACGCATTGGCCGCATTGGCGGCGAGCGCCAGCGACGGCTCATGAAAGTCGATGCCGACGATGCGCCGCGGCTTGAACGCGTCGGCGAGCAGGCGAAACGATATGCCTTGCCCGCAACCGACGTCGACGATCACCGGCGCCGTGGGCAAGAGCGCATCGATCAGGCGTTTGAGGTCGTTGATCGCGACCCGCAAGACATGATGTTCCCACGTATGGGTACGCAGGAACCAGATCCCGAAGGCCGTTTCCGGCACGAAAGACACGCTGGATGTTTCGGATGGCGACACGCTGGGCTCCCCGGCGAGATATTGTTCTTACAGCCGACGCGCAATTGTAACGAGAAGTAAGGATGCGGCGTAATGCTGTTCGGGGCAAGTACATGATTGAGGTTAATTTGGATACACATTCGTCAAAGCGCACGACCGCAGACGTCGCCATCATCGGCGCCGGTCCGGCGGGCGCTGTCGCGGCGGCGCTTCTGCGCAAAGCGGGCCGCTCGGTGCTGGTGCTCGAGCGCCAGCACTTTCCGCGCTTCTCGATCGGCGAGAGCCTGCTGCCGCAAAGCATGGCCTACCTCGAAGAAGCCGGCATGCTGCAGGCGGTGGTCGAAGCCGGTTTCCAGTACAAGAACGGCGCGCATTTCGTCTACCGCGATCAGTCGTCGTCGTTCGACTTCCGCGACAAGCATTCGCCGGGATGGGGCACCACGTATCAGGTCGAACGCGCGGTGTTCGACGACATTCTGATTCGCTGCGCGGCGAGGCAAGGCGCCGACGTGCGCTTCGGCCACACGGTGCGCGCGATGCACACCGGCGCGACGCCGCTCGTCGATGTGGTCGATGAAGCCGATCACGCGTATCAGGTCGAAGCGCGTTTCGTGTTGGACGCGAGCGGCTTTGGCCGCGTGCTGCCGCGCTTGCTGAACCTCGAAGCGCCCACCGGGATGCCGACGCGCGCCGCGATCTTCACGCATGTGCGTGACGGCATTCCGGCCGGTGCGACCGACCGCAACAAGATCTGCGTCGCGACGCATCCTGAGCGCCGTGATGTTTGGTTCTGGATGATTCCCTTGGCGGGCGGCCGTTCGTCGGTAGGATGTGTGGCGGAGTCCAGCTTTCTGGATGTGTCGGAGGCGGAGCGCGAAGCCAAACTGCGCGCGTTGATCCAGCAGGAGCCGACATTTAACCGGTTGATCGGCAGCGCGCCGTTCCTGATGCCGGTGCGTCAGATCGGCGGCTACGCGGCGAACGTCGAGCGCTTGCATGGGCCGGGTTATGCGCTGCTCGGCAATGCGGGCGAGTTTCTCGACCCGGTGTTCTCCTCGGGCGTCACGATCGCGCTGCGCTCCGCGCATCTCGCGGTGCAGACCTTGAACCGCCAACTGGACGGCGAACCGGTCGACTGGTCCGCCGATTACGATGTGCCATTACGCAAGGGGATCGATACGTTCCGCGCGTTCGTGGAGCGCTGGTATACCGGCGAGTTGCAGGACATCATCTACTATCCGGATCAGACGCCGTCGATCCGGCGCATGATCAGCGCGGTGCTGGCGGGTTACGCATGGGACGAATCGAATCCGTATGTGGCCGATCCGGTGCGGCGCCTGAATGCGTTGCATGACGTGTGCACGCAGCGTTGATCGCGCTGCACGGCAGGGGAAAATGAAAACGGCGCTTCGGAAACGAAGCGCCGTTTTTTTACCTGCAAGCGATCCAGTTTCAGGCAGCGATCTTCGCCGCGCGCGGCGCAAGCTGACGCACGTCGTGCCGGCGATGCACGCGCTTGCCTGCTGCATACGTTTCGTAGACCGCGCGATCGTCGCCGAGCAGCGCGAATGCGAACAGCAGTTCTTCCAGCGACTCGGTGCGCGCCGTGCGGCGCGCGAGCAGCGGCGTTGCTTGCGGATCGAGCACCACGAAGTCGGCTTCCGACTTCGGCTTCAATGTGCCGACCTTGTCCGCCAGATCGAGCGCTTCGGCCGCGCCCGCGGTGGCGAGATAGAACATGCGCGTGGCCGTCAGATGGTGGCCGCCTAAACGCGCGACCTTGTGCGCTTCGTTCATTGTTTGCAGCATCGAGAACGACGTGCCGCCGCCGACGTCGGTAGCGAGCGCGATCGGCATGCCCGCTTCATCGGCCTTGTCGAAGTCGAACAGCCCACTGCCGAGGAACAGATTCGAGGTCGGGCAGTGCGAGGCGACCGTGCCGGTTTGCGCCATGCGCTTGCGATCTTCCTCGTCGAGGTGGATGCAATGGCCGTACACCGCGCGGCGGCGCAACAGGCCGTAGTGATCGTAGATGTCCAGATAGCTGCGGTGGCCTGGGAACAGATTGGCGACCCATTTCACTTCGTCGGTGTTTTCCGCGACGTGGCTTTGAATGAAGATGTCTTGATGCCGGCGCGCGAGCGTGCCGCACGCTTCGAGTTGCGCTTCGGTCGACGTGGGCGCGAAACGCGGCGTGAGCGCATACATCTGACGGCCGCGGTTATGCCAGCGGCCGATCAGTTCGGCGCTGTCGTCATAGCCCGATTGCGCGGTGTCGCGCAGAAACTCGGGACAGTTGCGGTCCATCAGCACCTTGCCCGCCACCATGCGCAGATTGCGCGCTTCGCTTTCGGTGAAGAGCGCATCCGCCGATTCCTTGTGAACCGTGCAGTACACGAGTGCGGTGGTCGTGCCGCAAGCCAGCAGTTCCTCGACGAAAAAGCCCGCCGTGTCGCGCGCATAAGCCGGATCGCTGAAGCGGCGCTCGGTCGGGAACGTGTACGTGTCGAGCCACGGCAACAGCCCCGGCGCGGGCGACGCAATCATGTCCGTCTGCGGAAAGTGGATGTGCGTATCGATGAAACCCGGCACGATCAGCTTGTCGCGCATCTCGAGCACTTGCGTGCCGGGCGCGAGTTGCGGCGCGAGCGCCGCATACGCGCCCGCCGCGACGACGTGGCCGTCTTCGACGATCAGCAAGCCGTCCTCGTTGAAGACCGCCGCGTTGGACGATCGCGCGGGATCGCCGTTGAAGGTCAGCAGTTGGGCGCGGAATGCTGATTGGGGCGCCGCCTTAGCCGCTTTAAGCGCTTGAGCCGATTGAGTCATGGGAAAACCGTCTCCGAATTTGTGAAAAGCTGGACTGCGCGGACGGCGGTTTCATCAGGCGCTGAAGAGAACCCATGCCGCCGCCTGCCTTGATCGGCGCCGTCAGTACGGGCCGTTTTGATGCCAGTGCGCGTCGAGCTTCGCGATCAGTTCGCTGCGTTGCTCGGGCGTGACGAACGACGCTTCGAAGCCGTTGCGGATGATCGTGTAGACCTCGGCATCGTTGAGCTTCAACGCGTCGATGGTGGCGAAATAGTTGGCGTTCACGTAGCCGCCGAAGTAGGCCGGATCGTCGGAATTCACGGTCACGGCGACGCCGCTATCGAGCAGGTCCTTCAGCGTGTGCCTGGTCAGGTCGTCGAACACGCAGAGCTTCAGGTTCGACAGCGGACATACGGTCAACGCCACGCGCGTGTCGGCGAGACGCGTGACGAGCGCCGGATCCTCGATGCTGCGCACGCCGTGATCGACCCGGTCCACTTTCAGCAGATCGAGCGCTTCGTAGATATACGAAGGCGGGCCTTCCTCGCCCGCATGCGCGACGAGCTTCAGGCCGAGCGCGCGTGCCTTCGCAAAGACGCGCTCGAACTTGGAAGGCGGATGGCCGCGCTCCGACGAGTCGAGGCCGACGCCGATCAGGCGATGCTTGTACTGCTCGAATAAAGGCCGCGCTTCCTCGAAGGTGGAGAGCGCGTCTTCCTCGGACAGATGGCGCAGGAAGCACAGAATCAGCTTGCTCGTCATGCCGCGCTTTTCCGCGTCGGCGAGCGCGCGTTCCATGCCGGCCACGACGGTCGCGATCGGCACGCCGCGTTCGGTGTGCGTCTGCGGGTCGAAGAAAATTTCGCTGTGAATCACGTTGTCGGCGAGACACCGCTCGACATACGCCGTGGTCATGTCGTAGAAGTCCTGCTCGTGCAGCAGCACGCTCGCGCCGGCGTAATAGATGTCGAGAAACGATTGCAGGTCGGTGAACGCATACGCCGCGCGCAATGCTTCGATCGAGTCATAGGCGAGCTTCACGCCGTTGCGTTCGGCGAGCGCGAAGATCAGCTCGGGTTCGAGCGAGCCTTCGATATGGATATGCAGCTCGGCCTTCGGTGCGCGAGCGGTTTTTTCAGCGAGCGATGCAGGGGTGGCGGTCGTTGTTTTCATGGTGGTTCAGGAGTTCGTTAGCGTTAGACCGTTTGCGTGGCGTGACGCGTGCTCGCGTTCGTCTCGACCGCCTGCAACAGCTGCGCGGCCGCCGAGATCGCGATGATCTCCGGCGACTTGTCGAGGATACCGTCGACGCCGAGCGGGCACTTCATCCGCGCGATCCGCGACGGGTCGATGCCGCGCGCGGCGAGCCGATGCTCGAACTGCTTGCGCTTGCTGTGCGAGCCGATCATGCCGAAGAACGCAAAGTCGCCGCGCCGCAAGATGCGCTCGGCCAAGTCGAGATCGCGTGCATGGTTGTGCGTCATCACGATGAAGTACGTGTTCGGTGTGGCTTGGTCGATGGCTTCGTCGGGGGCGTCGTTCGGATCGAGCTTCACGTTCGGCGCGTGCAACGATTCCGCGGAGGGAAACTGCGCGTCGCGCTCGTCGACCCAGCGCACGTTGCAAGGCAGCGTGGCCAGCACGCGAACCAGCGCGGCGCCCACGTGGCCGGCGCCGAACAGCACGACCGCGAAGTCGCCTGGCGCGATGGTTTCGGTGAGCAGCGCGCCGCTGTCGTCGAAACCGGCGCCGTCCCACAGCAAACAGTCGGCGGCATCGACACCCGGCTCGGGGTCGGACAGCATCACCGCATCCGGTGCGGGGCCGAATGATACGCTACGCACCGTCGAAAGACCGGCGGCCACGCGTTTCGCAAGCGACGTGATCCAGCCGAGGTCGCCGATGTCGAGGCGCTCGAACGCGAGGATCACGGCTCCGCCACAGCATTGACCGAGGCTCGGGCCGAGTGCGAAACGCTCGAGCCGGCGCATGTGCGGCGAACGCATGCCGTCGCGCAACACCTGGCGCGCGGTCTCGATGGCTTTCCATTCGAGGTGTCCGCCGCCGATCGTGTGTTTGGCCGAATCGCGCGTGACGATCATCTTGGTGCCGGCCCCGCGAGGCGCCGAACCTTCGACGCGCGCGACCGTCACCAGCACGGCGGCGTCGCCGTGCGCGAGCAGTTGTTGCAGGTCAGGTAGCCAGGCTTGCATCCGGCAGTTCTCCGTACGTGGCCGCTCGGGGTGTCCGTGCGGCCGGTTGAGTGTGGCGTGACGCGCTCGTGTCGCGCCGGGCCTTGCTATCGGCTATCAAGCTGTCGTGTCGGTTGTCGCCGGCTCGGTTCTGTGTTCGTTTGCAGCGAGCGCTTGCAATGCTTCCAGTGCGTCGAGAATCGCTTCAGGCGTAGCCGGCGCGCGCAGCGGCGGTGCGTTTTTCGCGCCCGGCACCGCGGCCGCAATCGCGTCGCGAATCGCGAGGAACACCGAGAACGGCAGCAGCAAAGGCGGCTCGCCGACGGCCTTGGAACGGAACACGGTTGGCTCGGCGTTCCGGTTCTGATAGAGCTGCACATGGAACGCGGCGGGCGTGTCGCTCACAGCGGGAATCTTGTAGGTCGACGGCGCGTGCGTCATCAGGCGGCCATCGCGGTTCCACCATAATTCTTCCGTGGTCAGCCAGCCCATGCCTTGAATGAAGCCGCCTTCCACCTGACCGATGTCGATCGCCGGGTTGATCGATTGGCCGGCGTCGTGCAGCATGTCGGCGCGCACCAGTTTCCATTCGCCGGTCAGTGTGTCGATCACGACCTCGGACACCGCCGCGCCGTACGCGAAATAATAAAACGGGTGACCGGTCAGCGTTTTCGCATCCCAATGCACTTTCGGCGTCGTGTAGAAACCGTCCGACCACAACTGCACGCGCGCCAGATACGCGGCGCCGACCAGTTGCTCGAACGGCATCGCACCGCCGTTCACCGACACTTCGCCGTGGGCGAATTGCACGGCGTCCGCGGAGCCGCCGAGTTGTTTGGCCGCGAGTTCCGCGAGCCTTGCGCGAATCGTCCGGGCGGCGGCTTCAGCGGCTTTGCCGTTCAGATCGCTGCCGGTGGATGCCGCGGTCGCTGAAGTATTCGCGACCTTCGACGTATCGGTTGCCGTCACGCGCACACGCGAAAGCGGCAAGCCGAATTCGTTCGCCACCACTTGCGCGACCTTTGTGTTGAGCCCTTGGCCCATCTCGGTGCCGCCGTGATTGACGAGCACCGAACCGTCTTTGTACACATGCACCAGTGCACCGGCCTGATTCAGAAACGGCACGTTGAACGAGATGCCGAACTTGACCGGCGAAAACGCGAGGCCGCGCTTGAGCACCGGACTCTTCGCGTTGAACGCGGCGATTGCTTCGCGGCGCGCGCGATAGTCGCTGGTTGCGAGCAGCTCGTCGGTGATCGGCGCGATGATGTTGTCTTCCACGCGTTGTCCGTACGGCGTCGTATCGCGTTCGCCGATGCCGTAGTAGTTGGCAATGCGCACGTCGAGCGGATCGCGGTTCAATTGACGCGCGATGCTGTCGAGCATCACTTCCATCACCAGCGCGCCTTGCGGTCCGCCGAAGCCGCGGAACGCGGTATTCGACTGCGTGTTGGTCTTGCAGCACAGCGCGACGATGTCGACGTCGGACAGGTAGTACGCGTTGTCGAAGTGACAGACGGCACGCGTGGCGACCGCGCCCGAAAGGTCCGCGGAATAGCCGGCTCTCAACGCGATTTCGACGCGCGCGCCGAGAATGCGCCCGCTCTCGTCGAAGCCCGCTTCGTACTCGTAGATCGCGTCGTGCCGCTTGCCGGTGATCATGAAATCGTCGTCGCGATCGGCGCGCAGTTTGACCGGGCGGCGCAGCAGTTTCGCCGCGAGCGACGCCACGCACGCGAACAGCGCCGATTGCGATTCCTTGCCGCCGAAGCCGCCGCCCATGCGCCGGCATTCGCACACCACGTTATGCGCGGGCCAGCCGAGCATATGCGCGACCACCTGCTGCATTTCACTCGGATGCTGCGTCGAGCTGTAGACGAGCATGCCGTCCATTTCCTTCGGCACCGCGTAGGCGATCTGGCCTTCGAGGTAAAACTGTTCCTGGCCGCCGACCTCGAATGTGCCGCTGATCTTGTTAGGCGCGGCGGCGATTTTCGCGTCGGGATCGCCGCGCTTCAGATGCAGCGGCGGCAGCACGAACTGTTTCGCCGCCTTGGCTTCGGCGGGCGTGAGAATGGGTTCGAGCGGTTCGTAGCGGATCACGTCGTCGCTTTTCGCGAGCGCCGCGGCACGGCGTGCGAGGTCATGGCTTTCGGCGATCACGGCAAATACGGGCTGGCCGAGATACAGCACTTCATCGGCGGCGAGAATCGGATCGTCGTGCAGCACGGGGCCGCAATTGTTTTCGCCGGGGATGTCCTCGGCGGTCAGCACCGCGATCACGCCCGGCGCTTTTCTGACCGCGTCCAGATCGAGCGACACGATGCGCGCGTGCGCATGCCGCGAGAGTCCAAGCGCCGCGTGCAGCGTGCCTTGCAGTTCGGGGACGTCGTCGGTGTAAGTGGCCTCGCCGCTCACGTGCAGCGCGGCCGATTCATGCGGCAGCGAGACGCCGATCGCGGTCTCGGTGTCGTGAGACGCAGCGCGGTTTCCTTCATGCTTCGCGGCATGTTCGACAAAAGCATCGGTCCGGTTCATCACGACGGCTCCTTCGCAACGGCCGCGTCCGGCGCGCCGGTTTCGAACGCGAACGCATTCACGTCGAAGAGGGCGAGCGGCGCGTCATCGCGCGTTTCCAGGTGGAAGCGCCACAGCACGTTGCGCGCCACCTTCAGACGATAGGCGCTCGAGGCGCGCATGTCGGTGAGCGGCTGGTAATCGGCGACGAGTGCGTTCATCGCTTGCCGCGCGGTGCTTTCGTTCCATGTCGCGCCGTTCAGCGCGGCTTCGGTTTGCGCGGCGCGCTTCGGTGTGGCCGCCATGCCGCCGAAGGCGATGCGAGCCTCGCTGATGACGCCGTTTTCGCCGATGCGCAGCGCGAACGCCGCGCATACCGCGGAGATGTCCTGATCGTAGCGCTTTGAGACCTTGTACGTGCGAAAGCGCAGATTGCCCGCCGGCCGCGGCACGCGCAGCGCCGCGACGAATTCGCCGGCCGCCAGCGCGGTCTTCTGGTAGCCGACGTAAAACGCATCGAGCGGCAGCGTGCGCGTTTTCGCGCCGTGGCGCAGCACGACTTCGGCGCCGAGCGCGAGCAGCGCCGGCATGGAATCGCCGATCGGCGAACCGTTCGCGACGTTGCCGCCGAGCGTGCCGGCATTGCGGATCGGCAGCGATGCAAAGCGCGTCCACAGTTCGGCCAGTTCGGGGTAATCGACGGCAAGCGCCGCATAGGCGTCTTCGAGCGTGACGGCGGCGCCGATCGTCAGCGTCTGCGTATCGCGCTCGATCGTCTTCAATTCGGCGACGTTGCCGATGTACAGAATGTCGCCGAGATCGCGGAACTGCTTGGTGACCCACAGGCCGACGTCGGTGCTGCCGGCGAGCAGCCGCGCTTGCGGATGCGCGGCGCGCAATTTGGCGAACGCATCGAGCGCGACCGGCGCGTGGAAGGTGGGTGAGCCGAACGTGGCGCCGCGTGCGTCGGGTGCGCGATATTCGAAGGTGTCGCGGCGTTGCAGTTCGCGCAGCGTGTCGGCGACGGCCTTGCGGTCCAGCGTCACGCGCGGGTACTGCGAGTAGTCGAACATTTTCTGCGACGCGTCGACGATCGGCCGGTAGCCGGTGCAGCGGCACAGATTGCCCGACAGCGCGGTGTTGATTTCATCGCGCGTGGGCAGGCCCGCGGCGGCCGGCTGATTCTCGTAGAGCGCCCACATCGACATCACGAAACCGGGCGTGCAAAAGCCGCATTGCGAACCGTGGCAATCGACCATGGCCTGTTGCACGGGATGCAGCGCGCCGTCGGCGGCGCGCAGGTCTTCGACGGTGAAGAGGGCTTTGCCGTCGAGCGTCGGGAGGAACTGGATGCAGGCGTTGACCGCTTTCAGCGCGAGGCCGCCTTCTGCGTCCAGCTCGCCGATGACGACCGTGCAGGCGCCGCAGTCGCCTTCCGCGCAGCCTTCCTTGGTGCCGGTGCAATGCAGATCCTCGCGCAGATGCTGGAGCACGGTGCGCGATGCGGGCACGCCCGCGACCTCACGGACGGACCCCTGGTGATAAAAGCGGATGGTTTGCGTTGTCATGGCGAATCCGAAAGACAGTGCGGACCGGGCGCGCGTTACGCATGGGGTCGCGCCAAAGCCGGCCTCGCGCACGTAGATCGCCATCCATGTCCGAAGATAGCATTACCTTGTCCCAAAAATATTTCTCATCTCGCATGAAGCTTATTCGGAAGCGGTCATGTGTTCAGTACGATTCGCGTCAGGCTGCGAAGTTGCGGGAGATTGGGCAAGGGTGCGCGAACCTGGGGCGGATACCGCAATGCCAGACAGGGCGGGACGCAGCAGGAAATTGGAGACGAAAAAACGCCGGACTTCGGCCACCGCCCACGGCGGCACGCAGTCCGGCGTTATTGCAACGCGGCAAACCCGCTCAGGCGATCCGGCGGCGATTGCGGTACAGGCTCAGCGCGAGCGGTATGAAAGCCACCACGAACGCGACCAGCGACCACTGCGGCAGTGAAAGACCCAGAATCGGCGGATACGGCGTTTCGCACAGCCCGGCGACCTTGAACACGCCCGGCAGCCAATGCGCGGGCGGCAAGCCGTCGACCAGCGGCTGCAGCGCGTCGAAACCGCAGCTGAAGCCGGGATTCGCCTGAACATACACGTGCCGCACGGCGGTCACGATGCCGGCCAGCGCCGACAAAGCCGCCAGCACTTCCAGCAAACGCACGCCGCGCCAGCTGTTAAAGCGCGCGCCGAGGAACGCGAAAATCGCGATCAGCAGGAAGAAGTACCGCTGGATGATGCACAGCGGACACGGGTCTTCGTGCCTGAAATACTGTAGGTAGAGGGCGCCGGCCACCAGGGCGACGCAGATCAGGCCAAGCAGAACCAGCAGGGAGCGCTCGCGGCGCAGCATCGCTTTGTCGTTATTCATGGATCGTGTGGCTGTCTCGAAACGTAAGGGGCGGGTGCCCGCGATTCTAGCGCGAACCTCCGCCCTGACGCTGATTACGCTACCGAGCCATGACGCCGCTCAGCGAATTGCGTTGAGCACCGCTTCGGCGCCGCGGCCGATCGCCAGCAAGGCCTCGTCGGCGTGCGGCGCGCCCGCGAGCATCAGGCCGACCGGCGCGTCGCCGCGCAGATGGCAGGGCAGCGATAGCGCGCAGGCGTCGAGGAAGTTGAACACGCCCGGATTGCGCAGGATCAGCGCGTTGACGCGGCCAAAGGCTTCGTCGTCGTCGACCAGGTCGGCCACGCGCGGCGCCACCACGGGCACGGTCGGCGCGACCACCGCGTCGAAACGCTGCCACAGCGTGCGGGCGGCTTCGTCGAGCATCGCCTGGCGTTCCGCGAGGAGGTCCAGATAGTCGGCGGCGCTCGCCGGCTGGCCTTTGAGAATGCGCACCAGCACGCGCGGGTCGTACTGCTCGCGGTGTTTTTCCAGCAGCGGACGATGCCACGCATACGCTTCGATCGGCGCAAAGCCGAAGCGGTTGATCGCGGGCAAACGGTCGAGCGGCGCGAAACGCACTTCGCTGACGATGGCGCCGGCCGCTTCCAGATGCTTGAGCGCCGTGTCGATTGCCGCGGCAACCGCCGGCTCGACGCCGTCGGTGACGTAATGGGTGAGCACGCCGAGGCGCACGCCTTCAAGCGGACGGGCGGCCGGAATGCGCGGCTCGAGGCCGGCCAGCATCCGGTCGACCAGCGCGCAGCATGCCACCGAGACGCCGATCGGGCCGAACGAATCGAGCGTCGACGAAAGCGGTACGCCGCCTTGTTTCGGGATGCGGTCGGCGGTCGGCTTGAAGCCGGTCAGGCCGCAGAGCGCCGCCGGGATGCGGATCGAGCCGCCGGTGTCGGTGCCGAGCGCGACCGCCGCCATGCCGTCCGCGACTGACGCCGCCGCGCCCGACGAGGAGCCGCCGGAAATCCGCTCGTCGCCCTTCACGCCGCGCCGGTACGGCGACAGCGGATGCCCGTAGTGTGGATTCAAGCCGAGTCCGGAAAACGCGAACTCGCTCATGTTGGTGCGCCCGACGATCACCGCGCCCGCGCGCTTCAAACGCGCGACCGTGACGGCGTCCGCCTTGGCGGCGGGCGCGTCGGCGAGCACGACGGAGCCGGCGCGGGTCGGCTGGCCTTCGATATCGAACAGGTCCTTCACCGACACCGGAATCCCGGCGAGCGGCGAGAGCACCGTGCCGGCGGCGCGCAGGCGGTCGTGCGCGTCGGCGGCGGCGCGGGCGCTGTCGGCGTCGACGTGCATGAAGGCGACCGCGCCCTGGCCCGCCGGATCGGCGATCCGCCCGAGCGCGGTTTCGACGAGCGCGCGGCTCGTGGTGCGCCCGGCGGCGAGGTCGGCGGCAAGCTGGGCAAGCGGCGGGAAGGGCGTGAATTCAGTAGCCATGGTGTCGGTAGGATCCGGTTGAACCGCGTGAAGCCGGTCAGGTTTCGTTCAGGTTCGTTTAGATGCGATTGAAGAGCGTCGCGCGAAACGCTTCGATATGCTTTTGCACCGATTGACGGGCGCCTTCGGCATCGCGTTCGCGCAGCAGGCGAAACAGTTCGAGATGTTCTTCGTGCACGTCTTCCAGATGATGCGGCTCGGACAGCGAGATGAACCAGAAGCGCAGCGACCGTTCATGCAGCCCGCGCAGGATGTCGGCCAGCACCGGGTTGCGCGACGCGGCCGAGATCGCCAGATGGAACTCGCGGTCGATATCCATCATGCCTTCGATATCGTGCGCCGCGACGCACACGGCCGAGCGGTCCAGCAGCGCCTGCATCGCATCGTAATCGTGCTGCTGCGCGTGGCGCGCGGCCAGCTCCACGCAGTAGCTTTCGTTGACGAGCCGCACGTCGATGATCGCGAGCACGTCGTCGAGCGACACCGGACGGACCATGATGCCCTTTCGCGGCATGATGGTCAGCATGCCTTCGTGCACGAGCCGGTGCAACGCCTGGTGCACCGGCGTTCTGCCGATGCCGGTCAGCGCCATCAACTCGGCTTCGTTGAGCACCTCGCTCGGCCGCAGGCGCATCGTGATGATCTCGCGCTTGACGAACGCATACGCCTGCTCGGCGAGGCTCGCGGCGGCGGTCGCGCGGGTGGGCCGGGAAGGGCGGGCAGTCTGCAAGAGCGTCATCTGAAAAGAGAGCGGGCGGTGTCGTCCGCATTGTAGAGCAAGGTTTTGCGTGGACGGCGTGGACGGCGCGGGTCGGGCTGACCGACCGGTGTCGCGCGCCGTCGGCGCATCACGGGCATCACACGGATCATGCGCATCGCGGCAACTCAGGCGCCGCTCGGCGCGACCCCCGCGGCGTGCTGCACCTTGACGCGCGGCATCATCAGCGTGACGAGTCCGCCGACGATCAGCGCGCCCGCGATCAGCACCAGGCCGAACGTCACGCTGTGCGTCGCGTCCTTGACGATGCCGAGCACGTACGGGCTCACATAACCGGCGAGGTTCGCGATCGAGTTGATCACGGCGATGCCGGCCACGGCCGCCGTGCCTTGGAGGAACGTGGTGGACATCGACCAGAAGATGCCGAAGCCCGCGAGAATGCCGATATACGCGATCGACAAGCCGGTCACGGCGAGCGGAATCGAGTTCGTCACCGAGGCGCTGCCGAGCAAACCCGCCGCGCCGATAAAGCAGCACACCGCATAGTGCCAGCGCCGTTCGCCTGTGACGTCCGACGAGCGGCCGATCAGGATCATGCCGATGCCCGCCGCGAGATAAGGAATCGCGGTGACGAAGCCATTGGTGACGAGGTTCGTCACGCCGAGGTCCTTGACGATCTGCGGCAGCCAGAACGAAAAGCCCGCGTTGCCGGTGACGAGGCAAAAGTAGATCAGCGTGAGCAGCCAGAAGCGGCCTGAACGCAACGCAACCGCGAGACTGTGCTCGGCGCCGGCCGCCGCCGCCGCGCTGTTCTCACGCGAGATGCGGCTCAGGATCACACGCTTTTCGTCGTCGGTGAGCCAGGTGGCTTCGGCGGGCGTGTTGCGCAGCACGGCCAACGCCCAGAAGCCGGTAAGGATCGACGGAATGCCTTCGATCAGGAACATCCACTGCCAGCCGCGCAAGCCGTGCGCGTCGTGCAGCGCCGACATCAGAAAGCCCGACAACGGCGCGCCGATGATACCCGCCACCGGAATCGCCGCCATGAACACGGCGACCATTCGCGCGCGCCGGTCGGACGGAAACCAGAAGGTCAGATAGAGCACCACGCCCGGCACCAGGCCGGCTTCGGCGACGCCGAGAAAAAAGCGCAGCACGTAGAACATCGTTTCCGAACGCACGAACATCATCAGACACGACAGCAATCCCCACAGCATCGTGATGCGTGCAATCGTGGCGCGCGCGCCGAACTTCTTCAGCAGCAGATTGCTCGGCACTTCGAACACGAAATAGCCGAAGAAAAAGATCCCCGCGCCGAGTCCGTACGCCGCGTTGGAAAGGCCGAGGTCGCCGGTGAACTGCAGCTTCGCGTAACCGATGTTGACGCGGTCCAGATACGACAGCACGTAGACGAGAAACAGGAACGGCATGATGCGCCAGGTGATCTTGCGCAGGGCGGCGGTTTCGAGCAACGCCTCGGAAGACGCGTCGGCGGTGGCGGATAGCGAAGGGGGATTCATGAATGGATGCCTCATTCGACGATAGGGAGCGCCCGCACGCGATAGGCGTGGCGCAGCGTGCGGTTCAGGACGGGGTCGTGCAATTCGAGTTCGAGCGCGTCGCCGTCGGCCATGCCGACGATGCCGCCTTGCACGGCGAGCGTGCCGCAGAACATCGCGGCGCCGGGCGCGAGCGGCGCGCGCTCGAGCAACCCGGCGGCGGGCAGCAGCGAGGCGACGCTGCCTTGCTGATAGACGCGCCGCTCGCCGTTCGTCACGGCGTAGGCGCGCAATTCCAGTCGATCCCAGTGAGCGGAGACATCGTCGAAACGCCATGCGTCGCGCGCGACCGGTTTCGGGCACACCTGCTTGGAGACGGTCACGCCGTAGGCTTCGACTTCGCGGTCGGTGTGGTCCGACCCGACGGTGACGAGCAAGCCCGTCTTCGATTGCACCAGCACACATTCGGCTTCGCCGCTGGACTTCACGCCGACCACGTCGACGAGTTCGGCCTGCGTCAGCAGTTCCGCGCCGAGGCGGTAGAAGCACGGCGTGGTGGACGGCCGCTTCACGCCGAGCTCGGCCAGCTCCGCGATGTGATGCTCGATTGCGGCCTGGTCGCGCCCGGCCCAACCGGCGATGGTCAGACGATTCACTTCCACCACCTCGGCGCGACTGTCGCCGGAACGCTCTACAACATTGAAGGACATCTGCCGCATCACTCGACTCCATAGAAAATATGCGGCAAATATTATTGTGATATTTCACATGCGTCCAGCGCGTCAAAAATATTCCTACTTCGTCGCCCTTCGAGATGTGAAAACCGGCGGCAATCCCAAGCCCTTCGCAGGTTCTCGAGATTCGGCGCGGCGCGGGCGTTTGTTACACTGCACTTTTTAAGACATTACTTTTTGTAAGGGACGCATCCATGCACCATGGCATCGGTTTCATTCAGGATCTGGCGGTCGTGATGGCGCTCGCCGGCGTCGTCACCGTGCTGTTCCATCGCCTGAAGCAGCCGGTGGTATTGGGTTACATCGCCGCGGGCGTGATCATCGGGCCGTACACGCCGCCGTTCCAGCTGATCCACGACGAGCAGACCATCCAGACCTTGGGCGAACTCGGCGTGGTGTTCCTGATGTTTTCGCTGGGGCTGGAATTCAGCCTGCGCAAGCTCTTCAAGGTCGGCGCGACGGCGATCGTCGCGGCGCTCTCCGAAATCGTGCTGATGCTGTGGCTCGGTTATGAGATCGGCAGCGCGTTCGGCTGGAGTCCGATGGATTCGCTGTTCCTCGGCGCGATTCTGGCGATCTCGTCGACCACGATCATCGTCAAGGCGCTCTCCGAGTTGGGTCTGAAGCGCGAGAGCTTCGCGCAACTCGTGTTCGGCATTTTGATCGTCGAGGACATTCTCGCCATCGCGATGCTCGTGCTGCTTTCCGGCATTGCGCAGACGGGCCAGTTGAGCGCGGGTGTCGCGGTGGTCACACTCGGCAAGCTGCTGCTCTTCATGACGGTATCGCTGGTGGTCGGCATTCTGGTCGTGCCGCGCGCGTTGAACTATGTGGCGCGCGCGAGAAGCGACGAGATGCTGCTGGTCTCGGTGCTCGGCTTCTGCTTTGGCTTCTGTCTGCTGGTGGTGAAGCTCGATTACAGTATCGCGCTCGGCGCTTTTCTGATCGGCGCGATCATGGCGGAGTCGCGCCATCTGCATCGGATCGAGCATCTGATCGCGCCGCTGCGCGACGCGTTCTCGGCGATCTTCTTCGTGACGATCGGCTTGATGCTGAACCCGGCCGTGCTGGTCGACTACGCATGGCCGATCGCGGTGATCACGGTGGCGGTGATCGTCGGCAAGATCGTCTCGTGCGGGCTCGGCACCTTTCTCGCCGGCAAGGACGGACGCACGGCAATGCGGGTCGGCATGACCGTTTCGCAGATCGGCGAGTTCTCGTTCATCATCGCGTCGCTCGGTTTGACGCTGAAGGTGACGAGCGCGTTTCTGTATCCGATCGCGGTCGCCGTATCGGCGTTGACCACGCTGTTCACGCCTTACCTGATCCGGGCCGCTGACCCGCTGACCCGGCGCCTCGGTCACGCGATGCCGCGCACGTTCGCCAACGTGTTCGGCATGTACGGCCAGTGGGTGCGCAGCCTGAGCACCGGAACCGGCGAACCGACGCTGTTCAGCATGACGCGTCGAATCATTCTGCAGGTCGCCGTGAACCTGGCTTTGGTCGCCGCGATTTTTCTGATCGTGTCGTACAGCGCGCCTTACACGAGCAGCTTGCTCGCGCGCTGGCTGAACGCCGAGCCCATGCAGCGCGTGGTGCTGTGGAGCATTGCGCTGGTGGTGTCGATGCCGTTTCTGGTGGCCGTCTATCGTAAGACCAAGTCGCTCGCGCTGCTGCTCGCCGAGGTCAGCGTGCAGCCGGCGACAGCGGGGCGCTTCACGAGCGCGATCCGTTATGCGATCTCCGATCTTGTGCCGGTGGTCTCGGTGGTCGGCGTGTTCTTGCTGGTCGCGGCGCTCTCGGGCGGCATCTTGCCGCCGACCGGGCTGCTCATCGCGGTGCTGATCTGCGCCGCGCTGCTGCTTGCGCTCGTGTGGCGCTGGTGCGTGAAAATCCACGCGGCGATGCAGATCGCGCTGCGCGAAACTTTCGACGAACAGCCCGATCCCTGAGTGAGACGGACTTGCGCCGCCCGCCGTAACAATGTGAGCAATTGTGTGCGGGTTTGCGGGGCTCCGCCCGCTGGCGGATAATCAGGGCATATTCATTCGTTCGCGTGCAAGGCGCCTGTGTGACTGTCATGAGCGAAAACAAACCTGAAAATGCGGGCAAGCCCGGCAGCCCACCGTCGCCCTCGGCGTCGCCGGCCACGCCGGGCGCGCCGAAATCCGACGTCGCGCCGAATGAAACGGTAGCCTCGTTACCTCCCTCGCATGAAGATTCCACGCAGTCCCCGATCAAGGACGCGGTGGCGCCGCAAGTTTTTTCGGGGACGGCGGGCAAGGGCGCGAGTCCTTCGACGGGTACGGTTTCAGGCGGGGCGTCAACTGCGGGCATGGGCGCGCAGCGCTCCACCGCGTTGCCGGAAGATTCGCCAGCCCGTGCTCGCGGTGCTCCCACTGCATCCCCGGCGACCGAAGAAGCCGCTGTTCGATCGTCCACCGACAACCCTGAAAGCGCATCGGCCGTCACGCCCACCGATCCGCAAACGGCGCGGCAACGCGACGCGGCCGAGGCACGCAGTTCGGCGGCGGCATCCACCGCGAAGCAGGAAGCGGCGGCTCACGAGCGTGACGCACGGCCTGCCGGCACGCGTCCTGTGACGCCGCCCATGCCGCCCGCGAGCAGCGAACCGGGCGACGGCGAACTGATCACCTCGGCCGAAGAGGCCGCCGCTTCCGATCAGGCAGCGGCGTCCAGCGCGCGCCCGGCCGGCTCGCCGCCGCCCGGTTTCGGCGCCGCGCCCGACTTCAGCGCGTCCAATCCGCCGCCGCCCAACGCATTGCCGCCGTCGCCGCCGCGCTATCTGAAGCAGAACGATTCGGCGTGGACTGTGTTCGGCCGCATCATCGCGGCGCGCGCGCGCCAGTTGTTCGATCGCGCCGGCCAGCGGATCACGCAGCGCACGCTGCGCATCGGCGTGTCGGCGCGCATCTTTCACCCGGAGCCGGGGGCGAAGGGGCTGCGCGGCAAGACGCTGCAGTACCTCGAGGAATCGATCGCGCACTGGGTGATGTCGCGCGACGTGCTGGTGTTCATGATTCCGACGGTCGGTCATCAGGGGATGCTGCACCCGAGCAATATCCGTCTGCGCGACTACGCCAAGCATCTCGACGGCCTGTTGCTGCAAGGCGGCGCGGACGTCTCGCCGCAGTCCTACGCGGAAGCGACCAGCCACGAATGGCCGGGCGACCGTGTGCGTGACATGTACGAGCTGGAACTGCTGCACGAGTTCATCGAGTCGGGTAAGCCCGTGTTGGGTGTATGCCGCGGCTGTCAACTGATCAACGTCGCGTTCGGCGGGACCTTGTATCAGGACATCGCCACCGATGTGCCGACCGCCGACGCGCACGTCAACGAGAACTACGATCAGCATCGGCATGGGATTCACTTCCCGGACGGCTCCACGCTGGTCAATATGTTTCCGGGCCGGCGCGATGCGATCGTCAACTCGATTCACCATCAGGCGGTCAATACGCTCGGCCGCGATCTCAATATCGAAGCGGTGTCGGCGTCGGACGGCCTCATCGAGGCCGTGCGCTATCGGCGGGCGCCTTTCGTGATGGGTGTGCAGTGGCACCCGGAGTTTCATCGCGCGGGCGGGGCGGAGTTGCTCGATTGCACGCCATTGCTCGATACCTTTTTGCGGGTGGCGCGCGAAACCCGGTTTTGACGCGCAGGGGTTCGCGACGCGCCTGGGTGGCACGCGCTCAAAGCGCGTCCCCCGAGGTCCGACTTGTTGGAGGCGGCGCTATCGTATTTGGCGGCGCCTCGTGCGGTTCTTTGTCTCTCGGTTGTTTGCCTTCCCTATTCACGTTCCCTCGTCTCGCCGCGCCTTGGCTTGTCAACGCAGCAACGCTTTTATCTGCTGCCTGATCACTGCACATTCTCTATCTCCCTATTGCAAGCCCGCATATCGTTGGATTCGCGCCAAACCGACGTGATCAGACCACGACCCACATAAGGCGGATCGTTGCATTTCCGTCCTATCTGAAATCTTTTATTTCGCGATTGCGCGAATTATTTGGTCAATCCATTCGCTACCGATTTATCTCGATTTAAAGTCCGCGCGCGCGACACTTGAATGCTTCGCTTAACGACTAATCCGCGCGATAATCCTAGGCTGATCTGGATTTGCATGGAGCATGCACGTATGAAGTACCCCTTAATTGTACGGCGCGCCATGCTGCTCGCGACCTCGTGTGCGCTGTTGCAGCATGGCGGTTTCGTGCTGGCAGCGCAAAACGACGAGGCCGCCCCTCTGGTCGGCACGCGGCCGGCCATGAACACATTGACGCCGCAGCCCGTGGCCGCCGCGCTGCGCAGCGCGGCCTCAGGCACGCCAGCCGCCGGCGGCGACGTGCAAGGCAACGTTGCCGAACTGATGCAGATGATTCACGACGCGAAGCTGAGCGAACTGCGCACCACGTATAACGGCAGTTATGGCGCGAGCCTGTTCTTCTATCCGCAGGAGATGGCGTACTACGTCGCGTTATTCCAGGACAAACATTTCTGGCGCGTGATCAAGTCTGAGGACACGGGCCGGGCCGAGGCGATCTATGCGGGCTTCGCCCAGCAGACGGCGCAACTTGCGGATGTCGAGATTCGCCGCACGCAATTGCAGGCCCAGAAGGCTTACATCGAGGACATCATTGCGTTGTCCGAAGAACGCGCGAAGCGCTTGCAGGCCGATCTCGACGTCGCGCGTACGCAGCAGGCCAAGGTCAACGACTACCAGCGGCAAACACAAGGCGAAGCCGCCGCGCTGCACGCGGAAAAGGAAAGGGCGCAGGCGCAACTGCGTCAAGTGCAGGGCGAAGTGATGCAACTGCAGCGGCAAACGGAATTGGGCTTGCCAGGCCAGAAGTAAGGGTATGAAGGTAAAAAGCCCGGCCATTCATGTATGGCCGGGCTTTTTTGTGCCACGAGTTCGCGATGACGTTGCGCTTACTTCGAAAATTGATCCGGGACTTCGGTCACACGACGCTGCGAAATGTGATTCATCCATTCCGTTCCGTTGGTTCCAGACGAATGACTCGCCGAAGCAGCGCGCGATGGCGGCGCGATGTCGTGAAGGTGCGTACCGGCAGACATCGCCACGGACGCGTATTCGCCGACGCCAAGCCGCGACGGCGCGAGCGGCGAGTAAAGTCCCGCTGCTGACGGTTTCGCGAGCGTGTGTTGCGTAGTCGACGAGGCCGCGAGGTGCGGCATGTCATCGTTCAATGCCGGCTGATACCGCAGCTGCTTTATTGCGCCGATCTGGGTATTGTGACGGAGGCTCTTCTTGTGCAGGCCGGCAGTTTTTTCGCGAAGCTTGTCGCGGCGACGCGAGACGGGTTTGCCTGCTAGGGCGTGCAGTGATGAGGCCGTGGCGGCGGTTGTGACGCGAGCCGTGATTGCCGTGGGGGAAATCTTTTCGAGATCACGCAATGGAACCGGACCCGTTGCGTTTGGCGACTTGGTGACCGATGCGGTCGCGGTCGCAGAACCAGATGCATCTGCTTTGGAAGACCCGGTGGTAGTCGCAGTTGCAAACGTCGCCGGAGCATCTGTGCGCATGGGCGCCGATGCTGCGCCCGACGCCCGCCCGTTTGCTTCGTTGTCCACAGCCGCGTGTTGAGCCGCCACTGCGTCAGACGCGCGACCATCCGTCAACGGTGCGTCGCGATTGACCGTCACCGCGCCTCCGAAACCGCTGTCGCTGAGCGTGTGACGAGGCCCCAGGTGGCCGACCGCAATCCATGCAAGCATCGCAGCGCCGCCGAGCGCACAGGCACCACCCGCTATTGCGCTCCAATGTACCGATGCCCCATGCGATGCCGGCTCGAGTGGGAGCGCTTTGACTGGCGCGAAGGGCTGCGTTTCAGTGGCTTCAGTGGGGATAGGCGCAAGGTTGCTGAGCGGCGCATCGAACACTGTTGCGGCAGCCGCACGCCGTTCCTCCAGCGGCATCCATTTGCATAACGAACGGATGGTCTCTTCGCTCATGCAGAAGGTGCGCAGCACCGCTGCATAGAGCGCCTTGAGTTCCGCCCGCAAACTGCGGACCGGCGGCAGCAGCGCCCAGTCGCGACCAAAGGGCGCCGGCAGATGATCGAACGGGTGCAGGCGCGGCAGCGCCATGGCGCCGACGATCGGGGTGAGCGGAATGGTGGACATCGAGCGCCTGTAAAGTCGCCCGCCGATCAGCGGACGCGGGTCTAGGGACTCAGGCTTCAGCACGATGCGAGCGAAACGCCTGGCGTGTGCGGGTAGGTCAACATTGCAGGAAAGCGCCGCGCTCCGGGAAGCACGTTGACGCGTGGGCGTTTTACTGTGAAGCCATCGGAGTATCGAGGATGATGCCGAGAAGCCGCCAGACAAACGATCGGACTGTTCCGAAAAAAGGTGCCGATCGACCATGGACCGGCGATTGTTTGGACAACGATCAAACGAGGCGCGCCTGTTTTATCGATCCAGCCGGTACACGTAGCGCAAGGCGGTAATATCCACGCCGCCCATATGATCCGGCTCCGCGCCGACAAACTGCCAGCCCTGCCGTTCGTAGAAGCCGATCGCCGACGTATTGCCCTCGAGCACATACAGATATAACTGCGCCTCGCCTTGCGCGCGTGCCCAGTCTTCGGCGGCGCGCATCAACAGCTTGCCCGCACCGATGCCCTGATATCCGGGCAACGCATGCAGGTTGTCGAGCAGCACGCCCCACGCGGAGTCCGGTTGTCGTTCGACGCAGACGAAACCGATCGGCTCGCCCGCGAGCTCGGCGATCAGTACGGCGCGGCGCTCGCCGCCCGGCGCGCTCAGGCGCGCTTCCCAATAGGCGGCGCGCTCCCGCGTGACTTCGCCGTCGAGGAATGCGTCCGGCAACAGACCGCGATAGGTGGCCTGCCAGCTTGCGCTATGGATCGAAGCGATGAGTGCGCAGTCCGCGAGGGTCGCGGGGCGCAGTGAAAGAGCGCGGGTGGTTTGCATCGGGTAGTGCTCAACGAAAAGTGCCTGGGCTGCAAAGTTTACCGCGAGGTTACGGCGACGATGTTTAGTAATGAAACTGTATGAATTACGCGACAGCGCAATGAGCGATAACATTATGCGCAGCAGGTTTCGTGTGATTCACAACGTTTACCCTGATACCACGCGAATGATTTCAATATGAGAATGCAGCGCCCCCGGCGCGTCCGTTCTTCCGTCCGCTCGTGGCATCCGCTTGCCGAACGCAGTGGATCGTATCAACTGCCCGATCGCCGCGCGCCCGCATGGCGGAGGGCCCATTAGAGAGTGTCATGTCTACTGCGTCACACGCCGCATCATCATCGCAAGAATCCAAGGTCAAGACAGTTTTCCGCGTCGTCAGCGGCAACTTTCTTGAGATGTACGACTTCATGGTCTACGGCTATTACGCGTCCGCGATCGCCAGGACCTATTTCCCGAGCGGCAACGAATTCGCCTCGCTGATGCTGTCGCTGTCGGTGTTCGGCGCGGGCTTCCTGATGCGGCCGCTCGGCGCGATCGTCCTCGGCGCCTACATCGACCATCACGGCCGGCGCAAGGGCCTGATCCTCACGCTCGGCCTGATGGCGCTCGGCACGCTCACGGTCGCGGCGATTCCCGGCTACGCGACGATCGGCGTGCTCGCGCCGGTGCTCGTGCTGTTCGGCCGTCTGCTGCAAGGCTTCTCCGCCGGAGTGGAACTGGGCGGTGTCTCCGTGTATCTGTCGGAGATCGCCACCAAGGGCAACAAGGGCTTCTATTGCGCGTGGCAGTCGGGCAGCCAGCAGGTTGCCGTGGTGTTCGCCGCGCTGATCGGCGTGGTGCTCAATAAGGTGCTTCCGGCGGACCAGATGGGCGCCTGGGGCTGGCGCGTGCCGTTCCTGATCGGCTGCCTGATCGTGCCGTTCCTGTTCCTGATCCGCCGTTCGCTGAAGGAAACCGAGGAGTTCGCGGCGCGCAAGCATCATCCGGGCATGGGTGAGATCGTGAAGACGATGGCCGCCAACTGGAGCACTGTGCTCGGCGGCATGGGCATGGTCATCATGACCACCGTGTCGTTCTACATGATCACGGCGTACACGCCGACTTTCGGCAAGGAAGTGCTGAAGCTGTCGTCGATCGACACACTCGTCGTCACTGTCTGCATCGGCTTGTCGAACCTGATCTGGCTGCCGCTGGCGGGTGCGCTGTCGGACCGGATCGGCCGCCGTCCGGTGCTGCTTGCTTTCACCGCGCTGACGATCGTCACCGCATATCCGGCGCTGCAATGGCTGGTGGCGGAGCCGTCCTTCGCGCGCTTGCTGGGCGTCGAATTGTGGTTGTCGTTCCTGTACGGCAGCTATAACGGCGCGATGGTCGTGGCGCTCACCGAAGTCATGCCGGTCGAAGTGCGTACCGCCGGTTTTTCGCTGGCCTACAGCCTGGCAACGACGATCGGCGGCTTCACGCCGGCTATCTCGACGCTGCTGATTCATAGCACCGGCAACAAGGCGGCGCCTGGTCTGTTCCTGGGTCTTGCGGCGATTTGCGGGTTGATCGCGACGCTGGTGTTGTATCGCAAGCCTGGAGCGCGCGATCAGTATCGGACGGCCTAACGGTCCGCGGTCGTTGGGGTAGAAGAAAAACCCCGCGTTCTCACGAGCGCGGGGTTTTTGTTTGCCGTCGCGGCGCAACGCTACTGTCGGCGAACGGCGAACGGCGAACGG
>WNGR01000918.1_pt1 | contig 49749 bp, 47 predicted proteins | sample 5407581 | NCBI WGS metagenome assembly WNGR01 (sample SAMN13153383, study PRJNA577476) | soil metagenome | isolation source: 80 cm soil or saprolite under Garry oak tree replicate 2 | place: USA:California | collected 2016-06-15 | reverse complement strand
GGCGCGCTTGGCGTCCTTCTTCGCGCACTTGCACTCGCCCTTCGCGCACGAGCAGTCCTTCGTCTTGACGCAGTCGCAGGCCTTCTGCTCCGCCGGAGTGGTCGCCGCGAACTTGGGCGCGCCGCAGTTCGCGCACTTGCACTCACCCTTCGGACAGGTGCAGTTCTTGCCGCCCTTCGTGCACTCGCACTTGGCCGTGCCCTCGGCCTTCTTCTCGGTGGCCGCCGGCGCCGGCGCGGCGGGAGCGGCCTTCTCGGCCGGCTTCTGCTCGGGCTTCATCTCGGGCTTCTTCGCGTCGGCCTTCTTGGCGCAGTCGCAATCCTTGCCGCAGGCGTAGGCGGGCTGCGCGAGGGTGAGCGCGAAGGCGCCCGCAGCGGCCAGCGCGATGCTCAGCAGAAGTCGCTTCGTCATGTGAGTCGCTCCTCTCGAAAGGCGTTTGTTTCCTTACAGGCGCAGGAGCCTAGGAGGGGGTCAGCCATCCGTCAAGCAGCTTGGGCGCAGACGTGACCATCGCACATCTCCGTCAATCCATTGAGGGTCCTCGCGATGGGAGGTACATTCCGCCCAATGCCAGCACTCGAACCTTCCGGGCTGCTCGCGATGCTCCGCGACCCCAACCGGGAGACGCAGGAGATCGCGGACGCCGCCGGTGTACCGCGCGAGGAGGCCGCGCGCGCGAGCCGGATGGTCCTCGCCCTGGCCAGGGCGAAGGCCGAGGACCTGCTCACCCTCCCCGCGCCGCTGGCGCTGGCGGTCCTGCACGCCGCCGCCGGGACGCCGCGTCTCGACCTCCTGGCGGCCGCCGCGGCGCACCCGGCCAAGGAGGTGGCGAAGGAGGCCAAGCGCGCCGCCTATGCGCTCCGCATGAAGGGGGTCGTCGTCCCGGAGGCATCGCGCGGCCTGGTGCCCGCCCCGGCGACGGCGCCCGAGCCGCCCGTGCCATGCTTCGTTTCAGCGGTCGACGGGCACGGAGAACGCGCCGTCTGGATCGGCCGGCTCGTGCCGGGCAAGGGCATCGAGGTGGGCCAGGTGGTCCTCTCCGATCAGACGGGGCTCCTCGACCTGCACCTCGGCCTCCTCGGCCGCAAGGAGTACCGCCAGTTCGGAAGGGACCTCCTCGAGCGCGGCCGGGGGATGAGCGTGGTCGAGCTGGATCGGGAGCAGGCGAAGGGGCTCGTCGCGGCGGCGCGACGGCTGAACGACAGCGCGGGGCACCCACCTCCCGCGGGCGCCGATGGGTGGCTGGCTCGCCTCGGTCCGGCCGCGGAGTTGCCCGATCCGTCCAGCCGGTTCCCTCCCCTGCCGGAGGGAGAGGAGCGCGAGGCCGTGGAGGCCTCGGCCCGCCTCCACGACCTCCCTCTCGTGCGAGGCTGGCTCGCCAGCGAGGAGGCGCTGCGGGCGCTGGCGCAGAAGCTCGACGAGGTGGCCGTGTCGAGCCTGTACCTCGACGAGAGGCAGCGCGCCGAGGCCGGAACCCGGGCGGTCGCCCAGGCGGTGGCGGCTCACTTCGACGGGCCGCCGAGGGCGGTGTGGGCCGGGAGGCTCTTCTCGCTCGCGGAGCACCTCGACCGCGCCGGCGACGCGGCGCACGCCCGGCTGGCCGCCGCGACGGCCCGCGCGCTCCGAGGCGGCACTGCCCCGGAGCTCATCCCCTTCGCGCGCCTGCTGGTCGAGAAGGCGTTCCCGCCCTCGGCAGCGCCCACCCGTCCTCCGCCGCAGCCCGGCTCCCTCATCGTCCCGCCCTGAGCGATGGCCGAGTACAGGAATCCAAAGCCGACCGTCGACGTGGTCATCCTGCTGCCCGGCGACCGCGTGGTCCTGGTCGAGCGCAAGAACGAGCCGCGCGGCTGGGCGCTCCCGGGCGGCTTCGTCGACGAGGGCGAGACGCTCGAGGCCGCGGCGGTGCGCGAGGCTCGCGAGGAGACCGGGCTCGTGGTCGAGCTGGTGGAGCAGCTCCACACCTACTCCGACCCGCGGCGGGACCCCCGGCAGCACACCATCAGCACCGCCTTCCTGGCGCGGTCAGCCGGCGAACCGGTCGGCGGCGACGATGCGGTCCGGGCGGTGGGTTTCCGCTGGGCGGAGCTGCCGGTGGGGATCGTCTTCGATCACCCCGAGATCCTGGCCGATGCCCGCCGCTCCTTGCTCACCGGTGCCCGGAGGCGGCTGTGAACGCGCTCGACTGCGCCGCGCTGCTCGGCATCGCACACGCGGCAGTGCGCCACCGGCTCGGCGTCGGCCCTCCGCCCGCGCTGCCCTCGGCGGGGCCGCTCTGCGAGCCTGGTGGCGCCTTCGTCACGCTGAAGGTGAAAGGCGAGCTGCGCGGGTGCATGGGCACCTTCACCCCCTCCGGGTCGCTGGCCCTCACGGTCGAGCAGATGGCGGTCGCCGCGGCGAACGAGGACCCGCGCTTCGGGCCGGTGCGCCCGGAGGACCTCGACGACCTCGACGTCAGCATCTCCGCGGTGGGAGAGCGCCGGCGACTCCACGCGCCGGCAGACATCGAGGTGGGCCGCCACGGCCTCGTCGTCCAGCTCGGCTGGCACCGCGGGACGCTCCTACCGCAGATGGCCGTCGAGGAGGGCTGGAACGCGCTCACTTTCCTCGAGCGAACCTGCCTCAAGGCCGGGCTCCCTCCCCAGGCCTGGCGCGATCCGGAGGCGGTGGTGGAGATCTTCCCCGCCGACGAGATCCCCGACGGGGGCACTGGCGCGTGATCCTCTCCCCGGGCGCGTGTTAGGGAAAGGCGATGCCTCACCTCTTCGGCTCCTCCGCCAATTACGCCGTGGTCATCCTGGTGGTGCTGGCCGCCTTCGGCCTCCTGGTCATCGTCCACGAGCTCGGTCACTTCGCGATGGCGCGCCTCTCGCGGATGCGCGTCGAGCGTTTCAGCGTGGGATTCGGACCGGTCCTCCTGCGCCGGCAGCGGGGTGACACGGAGTGGGCGGTCTCGGCGGTCCCGTTCGGCGGGTACGTCAAGATCGCCGGGATGGGCGCGGGGGAAGAGATCGAGCCGGCCGATGCGGGCGCGTACGCGAACCAGCCGGCCTGGCGGCGGTTCCTCGTCATCCTGGCCGGCCCGGGCATGAACTACCTGTTCGCGGTCGCGCTCGCGGCGGCGATGCTCGCCACCGGGCTGGGGTTTCGCGAGGGTGACCCGGCGCCGGTGGTGGGCGAGGTGGTGGCGGGCGGCGCCGCCGAGCGCGCCGGGCTGCAGCCGGGCGACCGCGTGCTCTCGGTCGACGGCCGGCCGGTGGAGAGCTGGACCGCGCTCGTCGCGGAGGTGGTGGCCCACCCCGGTCGCCCGGCGCGGCTCTCGGTGCAGCGCGGCGCTGGCGCGCCGCTCGAGCTCATCGCCACGCCGGACGCGGTCGGCGGTACGGGCCGCATCGGCGTCGGCCAGGCGACGCGCGTGGTGCGGGCGAGCCCGGCGGAGGCGCTGCCGATCGGCGTGCGGCTGACGAACCAGCGCGCGGGCGAGATCCTGGCCGGCCTGGGGCAGATGGTGAGCGGCCGGCAGCGCGCCGAGCTGCGCGGTCCGCTCGGCATCGCGCAGGAGATGGCGAAGAGCGCCCGCGCCGGGGCGGCCCCCTTCGTCACCATCGTGTGGTTCATCTCGATCGCGCTCGGCCTCTTCAACCTCCTGCCGCTCCCGGCGCTCGACGGCGGGCGGCTGGTCTTCCTCGTCTACGAGATCGTGACGCGGCGGCGCGTGAACCAGCGGGTGGAGAACATCGTGCACCTGGCCGGCTTCGTGGCGCTCTTCGGCCTGCTCCTCGCCGTGACCGTCTTCGGCGATCTCGCCCGCATCTTTCGCTGACCGCGCGCCCGGGCGGTCCGCTTCCAACCCGGAGGCGGCGCGCCCCGCCTCGTGTTAAGCATCGCCGGTGGCCCTGAGCGTCCTGTACTTCGCCGCTGCCCGCGAGGCGGCCGGCGTGCCGCGCGAGTCCATCCCGCACGTCGCGGGCAGCGTCGCGGACCTGCGCCGCACGCTCGCCGAGCGCCACCCCGCCCTCGGCCGCGTCCTGCCTCATTGCCGGCTGGCGCTGAACCAGGAGATGGCGAGCGACGGCGATGCAGTGCCCGATGGCGCCGAGGTGGCCGTCATCCCGCCGGTCGCCGGCGGCGCGCCACGCTGCCGCGTGGTGGAGCGCCCGCTCGCGCTCGACGAGGCCGTGGCGGCGGTACGCGACCCCGGCCGCGGGGCGGTGGTGACCTTCGAGGGCGACGTGCGCGGCGCGACGCGCGGCCGCGCGGTGGTGCGGCTCGAGTACGAGGCCTACCTGCCCATGGCAGAGCGGACCCTCCTCCGACTGGCAGCCGAGGTCGAGCGAGAGCACGGCGCCGCCGTCGCCATCATCCACCGCGTGGGTCACCTGCTGCCCGGCGAGGCGGCGGTCGTGATCGCGTGCGCCGCTCCTCACCGGACCCCCGCCTTCCGCGCCTGCGAGGCGACCATCGAGCGCCTCAAGCAGGAGGTGCCGATCTGGAAGCGCGAGGTCTACGAGGACGGGACCTCCTGGGTGGGACTGGGCCCCTGAGCCCCATACCTCGCGCCCACACAGGCAGCGGCGCGAGGGCGGTGGTATCCTCCGGCCTCGCAGCGGGGAGAGCCGAACGATGAAGGTGCTCATCGCCGACGACGATCAGACCATCCGCGCCCTGCTCACCGACATGCTGGTGGACCTGGGGCACGTGGTGGTGGCCGCGGCCAACGGCGCCGAGGCGGTGGAGCTGGCCGCGCGCGAGCAACCGGACGCGGTCATCCTCGACTTCCTCATGCCGAAGCTGTCCGGCATCGACGCGCTGAAGGCCATGCGCGAGCGCGGCCTCGGCATGCCGGCGGTGCTGCTCACGGCCATCAGCGACAGCTCGATGCGCGAGCTGGAGGGCTTCGAGGCGCCGGACGCCATCCTGGAGAAGCCCTTCAAGCGTCGCACCATCGAGAAGGCGCTCGGCCGGGCCACGCGCACGGAATGAGGCTGTTCCGCTCCACCGTCCTGCTCATGCTGATCGCGGCGGCGGTGCCGGCGACGGTGCTGGCGATCCTGCTCCTGCGCGAGGCGCACGCCACGGTCACCTGGCGCGCCGCAGCCGTGGCGGGACTGACCGCGCTCGGCGTGGCGCTGCCGCTCTCGGCCTGGCTCGCCGGGCGGGTCTCGCGGCCCGTCTCCGAGTGCGTGCGGGGCGCGCTCGACATCGCTCGCGGACACTTCGGCCGGCAGGTGACGGTGGCGGTCCGCAACGAGGTCGGCGAGCTGGCGTACACCTTCAACCACATGTCGCGCGAGCTCGCGAGCTACGACCGCGAGAACCGGCGCCTGATCGCGGCGCTCGAGGCCGGCTACCTCGCCACCTTGCGCAGCCTCGCCTCGGCCATCGACGCCAAGGACCCCTCGACGCGCGGTCACAGCGAGCGCGTCGCCGAGCTGGCGGTGGCGGTGGGCGAGGAGCTCGGGCTGGACCAGGCGGCGCGGAAGGCGCTCGCCTACGGCGGCCTCCTCCACGACGTCGGGAAGATCGGGATCCCGGAGGCCATCCTCCACAAGTCCGAGGCGCTGGCGCCCGAGGAGCTGCAGCAGATGCGCGCCCACCCGGTCATCGGCGCCGAGATCCTGCGCGGCGTCGCGTTCCTGGAGGCGGCCGCGCCGGCGGTGCGCAGCCACCACGAGCGCTGGGACGGCGCGGGCTATCCGGACCGCCTGGCCGGCCAGGCCATCCCGATCGTCGCGCGCATCGTGAACGCCGTCGACACCTTCGACGCCTGCACCACCGAGCGGCCCTACCAGCCGGTGCTCCCGCTGGAGGAAGCGGTGGCGGTGCTGGTCCGGTTGCGCGGGTCCCAGATCGACCCCGCCGTCTGCGATGCGCTCGTGCGCGTGCTGCGGCGCCGCGCCGCCGCGCTGACGGAGCCGCTGCCCGTGGCCGCGGCCGCCATCGGCTGATCGGCGGGGCCACGGGCGCTGCGACAAGCGCCTGCCCGTCGTCTATAGTCGGGCGCATGCGGAAATTGGCCCTGCTGGCGGTGGTCGCGCTCTCGACCTCCGCGCTCGCCGACGACCCCACCCGGCGCAATTTCGACGTCGATCCTTCGAAGCCGGCCGCCCTCTCCGGCGGCGCCTTCGCGGTCGAGAGCGCGGCCCCCGCCGGCCGGGGCTCGGCGCACCTGGAGCTCCTCCTCGACTACGCCCGCGGCCTGCTCGCGCTGCGAACGGGTGACGCCCGCACGGGAGATCTCATCAGCGAGCGCCTGGCGCTGCACGCGCTCGGGAGCTACGCGCTGGGCCCGGTCGAGCTCGGCTTCGACCTGCCGCTGGCGCTCCATCAGGGCTCGAACCTCGGGCTGCTCACCTCGCGCGGCGTGACCGGGCCGCTCGTCGACCCCATCGCGTCGACCGCGTTCGGCGACGTGCGGCTGGTCGGAAAAGCTCCGCTGCCGAGGCTCCTGCCGCTCGACCTGGCGATGGTCCTGGACCTCCGCCTCCCCACCGGCGACGGCCGCGCCTTCTTGTCCGACGGGTTGGCCGCGAACCCGCAGCTCCTGGCCGGCCGCGCGCTGGGGCCGGTCCGGCTCGACGCGTCGCTCGGCTACCTCTTCCGCAAGAGCGGCCAGTACCTGCAGCTCGTGGCGGGGGATGGCGTGACCTACGGGCTCGCCGCGTCGACGCCCCTGCCGCCCATCGGGCGCCTCACCTGGCGCGCCATCGTCGATCTATCGGGCCAGCTGCCGCGCGGGCTGGACCTCGGCAGCGCGCGCGCCCGCGCCCCCCTCTCGCTCCGCGCCGGCGTGCGCGCGCGCGTCTGGCGGGACCTCGCCGTCGACGTGGGCGCGGGCACGGGGCTCGCCTGGGTGGGCGACGCCGGCTACGGCCGCGAGTCGTTCCGTGCCTTCGCCGGGCTGCGCTGGGAGCGGCTCGTCCCGGCGGGCGAGGCCGCGCCCGGCGTGCCGGGTGACCGCGACGGCGACGGCGTCCCCGACGCCCAGGATCGCTGCCCCGATCAGCCCGGACCGCCCGAGCTCGAGGGCTGCCCGGACCGCGACGGAGACGGCATCCCGGACATCGACGACAAGTGCCCCGATCAGCCCGGCTCCCCCCAGTTCGACGGCTGCCCTCCGCCCGAGGCGCAGCCCCTGGTGGAGGTGGAATCGACCCGCCTCTCCCTGCGCGACGCCATCACCTTCGAGACCGGTCGCGACGCGCTGCGGCCCGAGTCGGGGCGCATCCTGGACGAGATCGCGCGCGTGCTGAAGGCGCACCCCGAGCTGCGGCGGATGCGGGTGGAGGGGCACACCGACAACGTGGGCGGCCGCGGCTACAACCAGGAACTGTCCGCGAGGCGGGCGCGCTCGGTGGTGCGGGCGCTCGTCCAGCGCGGCATCGCCTCGGAGCGGCTCGAGTCGGCCGGCTACGGCTTCGAGCGGCCGCTGGCGTCGAACGCCACCGCGCTCGGGCGCGGGAAGAACCGGCGCGTCGAGCTCACCGTCCTCGAGCTCGCGGCGCCACCCGCCGCGCCACCGTCACCCAAGGAGCGCGGCGGCCCGTGATCCGCCTCGCCATCTTCGACCTCGACGGCACCCTCGTCGACTCGCGCCTCGATCTCTGCCTGGCGGTGAACCACGCGCTGCGCACGGTCGGGCTGCCCGAGCGCTCGCTGGAGGAGGTCTCCGGGTTCGTCGGGGAGGGCGCCGCTCGCCTCGTGGAGCGCGCGGTGGCGCCCCGCCTCGACCTGCGCGACGCGGCGCTCGCCGCATGGTGGGAGCACTACCAGGTGCACCTGCTCGACCACACGGTGCTCTTTCCTGGCCTGGCGGAGCTCATCGCCTCCGCGCCGATCCCGCTCGCCGTCCACACCAACAAGCCCGGGCGCCTCGCGCGCGCCATCCTGGAGGGGCTCCGGATCTCCGAGCACTTCACGACGGTGGTCGGCGGCGACGAGGCGCTCCGCAAGCCCGATCCGGAGGGGACGCTCCGCATCCTGGAGCGCAGCGGCGTGTCGCCCCGGGACGCGGTGCTGGTGGGGGACAGCCTGGTCGACCTCGCCACCGCGCAGGCCGTGCCGATCCGGTTCGTCCCGGTGGCCTGGGGCCTCGTCGCCCCCGCGCTCCTGGCGGCCGCAGGCGCCCCACCTCCGGTCCGCACCGCGGGCGAGCTGCGGAGCGCCCTCCTGGCGTGACAGCGGGCGGAAGCGTCCGAAAACTGGCCGGCGGCGTCGGCTGGTGCCAGGCTCGAGGCATGCTGAGGTTCCTCTTCGGGCTGGTCCTCCTCGGCGCCATCGCGGCGGCCGTCGCTCTCGCGCCGCTGCGCGGCAAGACGGTGCTCCAGCGCTGGAACGCGGCGCCCACCGCCGCCGAGTTCGCCGCTCGGGGCTGGCAGGAGTGCAAGGTCGCGCTTGGGCTCGAGCCGGAGAGGGCGCGCGCCAGGCCGTCTCGGGCGGACGCGCAGCGCCCGGCGCGATCCAGCGCACCTCGGGCTCCCCACCGGCCGGCGCAACCCACCGAGGAGCACACCGAGCGGGATCGCGCCGCGCTCGAGCGCGTGCTGGCCGAGCGGGCGCCCTGATCGCCCGGCTGCGCCGCCGTCCAGGCGCAGCTGCTGCCACCGCGAGGCCACGCTTGTTGCCGCTCTGCCCCACCCTCACCTTGGAGGAGGAGGTGGGGCATGCCGCGTCGGTGGTTCGCGTGGGTCGCGCTCGCGGCGTGGTTTCCGATCGGCGCGTCCGCGGCCCCCCGGCGACCTGCCGAACCCCGTGAGACCGCCGCGCACTCCCGGTCGAGCCTGCCGGAGCTCTCACGGCTGGCCCGGACCGCCTTGCCGGCGGTGGTCGGCATCGTCACCACGCAAGGCGCGCAGCCGTCTCTGGCGCCCGGCGATCCGCTGAACGAGGCCCTCGAGCAACTCCGTGGTGAGAAGGCGCCCCGGCGCGGCCTCGCCTCCGGGTTCATCGTGCAGGCCGACGGCTACATCCTGACCAACGCGCACGTGGTGGAGGGTGTCACCCGGGTGGAGGTGGAGCTCGGGGAGGACGGCGAGCGGCTCCCGGCCCGCGTGGTGGGCCTCGACGAGGCGAGCGACGTGGCCCTCGTCAAGGTGGTGGCCGGGCGTCGCCTCCCCACCTTGCCGCTGGGAGACTCGGATCGCGTCCAGATCGCGGAGTGGGTGATGGTGATGGGGAACCCCTTCGGCCTCGCCCACACGGTCACCGTCGGCATCGTGAGTCACACCGGCCGCTCGGACGTCGTCCCCGCGGGGCGGGACGGTTACTACGACTTCATCCAGACCGACGCCTCCATCAACCCCGGAAGCTCCGGCGGGCCCATCCTCAACCTGCGCGGCGAGGTGGTCGGGATCGCCACCGCCATCAATGCCACCGGGCAGGGCATCGGCTTCGCCGTGCCCATCAACATGGCGAAGGAGATCCTGCCGCAGCTCAGGGAGCACGGCCGCGTGCTGCGGAGCTGGATGGGAGTCTCGGTGCGCGAGCTGCGCCTCGGGGCCTCGCGCGGGCTCCGCGGTCGCCAGGTGGTGGTGACCGACGTCGTCAACGGCAGCCCGGCCGCCACGAGTGGCCTGGCGGTAGGCGACGTCATCACGGGCTTCGACGGCCGCGGGGTTCCGAGCGCGGCTCGCCTGCGCTGGTACGTGGCGACGGCGGGGGTGGGCCGCCACGTGGCCCTCACCGTGCGGCGCGGGGCGGCCGAGCATTCGGTGCGGGTGGCGCTGGTCGCCGAGGCGCCCGGCGCCGAGCGGACCGCCCGGGCGCCCGCCGGCGGGGTGGCCGCCGAGGCGCCGCGCCCGGAGGACGAGTAGCGCCGGGCCGGATCGGTCGGCACGCGCGGCTTGCGCTCACCGCCGCCATGGGGTTATCTAGCGCCCCTCGCGCCCCCTCGGGCGCGAACGCCTTTTTCGAGAGACCCATGGCCGAGACCGAGACCCAGACCGCGAAGACGAAGAAGAAGGCTCCGGCGCCCAAGGCTGCCGGCAAGAAGACCTGCAGCGTCGAAGGCTGCAAGCGCGGCTATCGCGCGAAGGGGCTCTGCTTCTTCCACTACAAGAAGTGGCGCCGGGGCGAGCTGGAGAAGAAGCCCGGCCAGGGCGCACCGCGCTACGCCACCTGCGGCAAGGAAAACTGCAAGAAGAAGGTCTTCGGGCACGGGCTGTGCCAGGAGCACTTCGACGCCTGGAAGGCGAGCCGGAAGAGCGCCACGCTGAAGAAGGCGCCGGCCGCCGCGGCGCCCGCGGCCTCTTAGTCCCCGCCTCAGAGCGCCCATGGTCCGTAGGGCGGGGGCTTGTCCCCCGCCGCCGGGTGCATCACCCCAGCTTCAGCTTCCTCTCGAGGGCACTGGCCGCCGCGGCGAGCAGCTCCACCTCGCGCTGCGTCGGCTCGGCGCGGGCGAGGAGGAGCCGCCACTCGGCCAGGATGTGCTCCGGGTTCTGGGCGTTCAGATAGCCGGCCGACCCGAGCACGGCTGCCAGCCGCGCCCAGAGCGCCTCGAGCGTCGCATGCCGCGCGGGCTCGCCGCCGTGCCCGACCGGTCCCGGTGCGGCGTCGGCGTCAGCCGCCAGCCGCAGCTCATACGCCATCACGGCCACCGCCTGGGCCAGGTTCATCGAGTCGTAGGCGGCGCAGGTGGGGATGGTGCAAGCCGCCTGGCACAGCGTGAGCTCGGCGTCGGACAGGCCGCGCCGCTCCTCCCCGAACACGATCGCCACCGGACCGCGAGCGCTGCGGGCCGTCACCTCCGCCGCCAGCTCCCGCGGCGAGAGCCGGGGCCGGCCCGCGAGCGCGCGCGAGGTGGTCCCGCAGGTCCAGGTCGAGCCGGCCAGCGCCGCTCTCAGATCCAGCTGGATGTCGGCCCGCTCGAGCAGGTCGGCGGCGTGGCGCGCGGTCTTGCGCGCCCGCAGCAGCACCTCCTCGCGCGCGCTGAGCGGGCCGCCGCCGCGGGGGAGCCCGGTCCAGGAGGGCGGCGCCACCACCGAGAGGCGCGCCAGCCCGAAGTTCTTCATGGCGCGCGCCACCGCGCCGATGTTCTCGGCCGACGAGGGGCGGTGAAGCACGAACGTGACCTTCTCGAGATCCAGACGCCCTCCCCGGCTACAATGCGGCCGCTCCCCGCCGGCGCGGGGATGCTACACGAGGCCGCCATGATCCCCGAGCCCGCCGTCCGAGCCCAGCTTCCCTACGCTCTCCGCCAGATCGACCTGCCCGCGCTCGGTGAGCTGTACCGCGGCAAGGTGCGCGACAACTACAGCCGCGGCGATCGCATCGTCATGGTGACGACCGACCGCGTCTCGGCCTTCGACCACGTGCTCGGGACCATCCCGTTCAAGGGCGAGGTGCTGTCGCGCCTGACGAACTTCTGGTTCGAGAAGGTGAAGGACATCGCGCCCACCCATGTCCTCGACACGCCGGATCCGAGCGTCATGGTGGTGAAGCGGGCCAAGGCGCTCCCGATCGAGATCGTCATCCGCGGCCACCTCACCGGATCGCTCTGGCGCGACTACCAGGCGGGCAAGGCGGGCGCGTACGGCATCGCCTGGCCGGCCGGACTGAAGAAAGACCAGCGCTTCGACGAGGCCGTCATCACCCCGTCCACGAAGGCCGAATACGGAAAGCACGACGAGCCCATCAGCGAGGCCGAGATCCTGCGGCAAGGGCTGGTCGCGCCGGAGGTGTGGCGCGAGGCCACCGCCGTCGCGCAGCGGCTCTTCCAGCGCGGACAGGAGTGGGCGCGGAGCCGCGGACTCATCCTCGTCGATACGAAGTACGAGATGGGCCTCGCCGACGGCAAGCTCCTCGTGATCGACGAGATCCACACCCCCGACAGCTCGCGCTACTGGGCGGCCGAAGGGTACGAGGACCGGTTCGCGCGCGGCGCCGAGCAGGAGATGCTCGACAAGGAGAACATCCGGCAGTGGCTCATCAAGGAGCACGGCTTCTCCGGCCAGGGGAAGCCGCCTCCGCTCTCCGACGACGTCCGCGTCATGCTCGCCATGAAGTACATCGAGGTGTTCGAGCGGCTGACCGGACAGAAGTTCGAGTCGGAGGTGGGGAACGTCGCCGGCCGCATCGAGCGGAACCTGCGGGCGAAGGGGTACCTGTAGCACGAGCCGTCCGCCCAGGACGGCGAGCCCTCTGCCCCGGGTTCTACGGCGACCGACGAGCGGTCTAGCTCGCGCCGAAGACGCGCTTGAAGATCGTGTCGACGTGCTTCAGGTGATAGTCGAGCGCGAAGCAGGCGCCGATCTCACCGGGGCTGAGCAGGCGCGAGACGTCCGGGTCGCGCTCCAGGGCGGTCTTGAAGTCGACCTTCTCCTCCCAGACCTTCATCGCGTTCCGCTGCACGTAGACATAGGCCTCCTGCCGGGGGACGCCCTTGCCCACCAGCGCCAGGAGCACGCGCTGCGCCTCCTGCAAGCCGCCGGTGAGCTCCAGGTTCGCGAGCATCCGCTCCGGGTAGACGCGCAGGCCTTCCATCATGCCGGCGAAGCGGTGCAGCCCGAAGTCGAGCGCCAGGGTGGCGTCCGGGCCGATGACGCGCTCGACGGACGAGTGGCTGATGTCACGCTCGTGCCAGAGCGCCACGTCCTCCAGCGCCGCGACGGCGAAGGAGCGCACCAGGCGCGAGAGCCCGGTCAGGTTCTCGGACAGGATGGGGTTCCGCTTGTGGGGCATGGCCGAAGAGCCCTTTTGGCCCGCCGTGAACGGCTCCTCGACCTCGCGCACCTCGGTCCGCTGCAGGTGGCGCACCTCGGTGGCCTGCTGCTCCAGCGTCCCGGCCGCCACCGCCAGCGCGCAGAAGAGCTCGGCGTGCCGGTCGCGGTTCACCACCTGCGTGGCGGCGCCCTCGGCTCCGGGCAGGCCGAGCTTCTCCATGACGAAGCTCTCCACGCGCGGGTCGACGTTGGCGAAGGTCCCCACGGCGCCGGAGATCTTGCCGACCGCGGCGGTCCGGGCGGCGCGGGCGATGCCCTCGCGGCGGCGACCCCAGGCGTCGTACCAGCCGGCGAGCTTGAGGCCGAAGGTGATGGGCTCGGCGTGGATGCCATGGCTGCGGCCCATCATGGCGGTCAGCTTGTGCTCGAAGGCGCGCTTCCGGACCGCCGCCTGGACCCGGTCGATGTCGGCGAGGAGGAGCGCCGCCGCCTCCTGCAGCTGCACCGCCAAGGTCGTGTCGAGCACGTCCGAGGAGGTCATCCCCTTGTGCAGGTGCCGGGCGGCCAGGCCACCCTTCTCCTCCAGGAACGTCAGGAACGCGATGACGTCGTGCTTGGTCGTGCGCTCGATCTCGTCGATGCGGGCCACGTCCCCCGGCCCGAACTCGAAGCCGGCGAAGGCCCGCTCGAGCTGGCCATAGTCCTCGGCCGGCACCTGCCCGAGGCGGACCATCGCCTCGCACGCGGCGAGCTCCACGTCCAGCCAGACGCGAAAGCGGCGCTCCGGGGACCAGATGCGCGCCATCTCCGGGCGCGTGTAGCGGGGGATCATGGCGGCTCCTCTCGAGCTCTCACTTCAGCCTTTGCCCGTCGACCCGAACCCACCCGTGCCGCGGGCGGTCTCGGCGAGGGCCTCGACGAGCCGCACCTCGACCCGAGTCACCGGGGCCACCACCAGCTGGGCGATGCGCTCGCCGCGCCGGAGGTGGAACGGCTCCTGGCCCAGGTTCACCAGGATGACCCCCAGCTCGCCGCGGTAGTCCTCGTCGATGGTGCCCGGAGCGTTCACCATCCCGATGCCGTGCCTCAGCGCCAGCCCGGAGCGCGGGCGGACCTGACCTTCGTGCCCGGCCGGCAGCTCCAGGGCGAGGCCGGTCGGGACGAGTCGGCGCTCGCCGGGTGCGAGCGTGCACGGCTCGTCGGCGCGCAGGTCGAGCCCGGCGGCCGCCCCGCTCTGGTAACTCGGTAGCTCGAGGGGTGGGCCGCGCTGCCCCACCCGCACGAGCTTCAGGAGCGGCGCGCTCACGCCTGCGGAGCGCTGCCGCCGCCGGCGGCCTCGGCCTTCTTGGCGGAGTCCGCCAGCGCCTCCTTGCGGCTGAGGCGGATCTTGCCGGTCCGGTCCACGGAGATGACCTTGACCATCACCTCCTCGCCCTCGGAGAGGACGTCGGTGACGCTCTTCACGCGCTTGTCGGACAGCTCGGAGATGTGGATGAGGCCGTCGGTGCCGGGGAAGATCTCCACGAAGGCGCCGAACTCGGCGATCTTGCGGACCGTGCCGAGGTAGATCCGCCCCACCTCCGCCTCCTGCGTCAGGTCCCGGATGCGCTTGATGGCGGCCGCGACCCGCTCCTGGTCCGAGCTGGCGATCGAGATCGAGCCGTCGTCCTCGATGTTGATGGCGCAGCCGGTCTGGGCGGTGATCTCCTTGATCACCTTGCCGCCGGGGCCGATGACGTCCTTGATGCGCTCCGGCCGGATCTTGATGGTGGTGATGCGCGGCGCGTAGGCGCTGATCTCCGCCCGCGGCGTCTGGATCGACTTCACCATCTCGCCGAGGATGTGCTTGCGCCCCTCGGCCGCCTGCGAGAGCGCGCGCTCCAGGATCTCGCGCGTCACCCCGCCGATCTTGATGTCCATCTGGATCGAGGTGATGCCGGCCTCGGTGCCGCACACCTTGAAGTCCATGTCGCCGAGGTGGTCCTCGTCCCCGAGGATGTCGGAGAGGATGGCGATCTTCTCGCCCTCCTTGATGAGGCCCATGGCAATGCCGGCCACCGGCGCCTTGATGGGCACGCCGGCGTCCATGAGCGACAGGCAGCCGCCGCACACCGAGGCCATCGAGGAGGAGCCGTTCGACTCCATGATGTCGGAGACGATCCGGATCGTGTACGGGAACTTGTCCTGCGGCGGCAGCACCTGGCGAAGCGCGCGCTCCGCCAGCGCGCCGTGACCGATCTCGCGCCGGCCCGGGCTGCGCAGGAACTTCACCTCGCCCACGCTGAAGGGCGGGAAGTTGTAGTGCAGCATGAACTTCTTGAAGACCATGCCGGTGAGCTGCTCGACCCGCTGCTCGTCCTCGGCGGTGCCGAGGGTGGTCGCCACGAGCGCCTGCGTCTCACCTCGCGTGAAGAGCGCCGAGCCGTGCACGCGCGGGAGGAGCCCCACCTCGCAGGTGATCTTGCGGATGTCCCGCTCGCCGCGGCCGCCGATGCGCCGCTTCTCGTCGACGATCATGCCGCGCATGTACTCGTACTTGACGTCCTCGTAGTAGCCCTTGATCTCCTTCTCGCGCAGCGCGATCGAGGCGAGGCGGGCGGGGTCGCCGGCGGCCTCGGCCTTGAGCGCCTCCATGAGCTCCTTCTTCACCTCGGAGAGGCGCCCGTAGCGGTCGTGCTTCTCGTGCCGCTGGTAGGCCTCGCGCACCTTCTCCCAGGTGAGCTGCCTCACCTTGCCGCGCAGCTCCTGATCGTTCTTGGGCGGCTCGAAGCTCCGCTTCCCCTTCACGCCCTTCGCCTCGGCGAGGCGCTTCTGCGCGACGAGGAGATCCTTCACGGCCGCCTGCCCGAAGAGCAGCGCGTCGATCATGACCGACTCGGGCAGCTCGTGGGCGCCGCCCTCGACCATGACGATGGCGTCCTCGGAGGCGGCCATGATCACGTCGAGGTCGGCCTCCGCCCGCTGCGCGAGGGTGGGGTTCGCGATGAACTGGCCGCCGACCCGGCCCACGCGCACGCCGGCGATGGGGCCGTTGAACGGCACGTCGGAGAGCTGGAGCGCCGCCGAGGCGCCGGTCAGGCCGAGCACGTCGGTGTCGTTCTCCTGGTCGAAGGAGATGACCGACGCGATGATCTGGGTCTCGTTGGAGTAGCCCTCCGGGAAGAGCGGGCGGCAGGAGCGGTCGATGAAGCGGGAGACGAGCGTCTCCTTCTCGGTGGGGCGACCCTCGCGCCGGAAGAAGCTGCCGGGCACCTTGCCCGCCGCGAAGAGCTTCTCCTGGTAGTCGACGGTGAGCGGGAAGAAGTCGATGCCCTCCTTCCGCTCCTTGGCCGAGACGACCGTCACGAGGACGATCGAGTCGCCCATCCGGATCCACACCGATCCGTCCGCCTGCTTCGCGATCTTGCCCGTCTCGAGCAGGATCTCCTTGCCGCCACACTGCACCCGTTGCTGGATGGGATTCATCTGCTGCATCTCCTGGTCGGGAGCCGGTGCGGCCGCGCGAGGCGGACCTCCTGGCTCGGGTGGCCCGCGCCGGCGCTCTACCCTGGGTCCCAAGGAGCTTCGGTTCCTGACGGCGCCGCTCCTTCGCGCAGGAGCAGCCCAGTCGGAAACGGAAGCGCCTCGGTACCCGCCGCCGCGGGTGATGCGTGCTACGAAGCGCGAGCGCCCCGGCCCTTCGGCCGAGGCGCTCACTCGCTCCGGGTCTACTTCCGGATGCCGAGCTGGTCGATGAGGGACTTGTACCGGGTCAGGTCGACCGTCTTGAGGTAGTCGAGCAGCCGGCGCCGCTGGCCGACGAGCTTGAGGAGGCCCCGCCGGCTGTGGTGGTCCTTCTTGTGGGTCTTGAAGTGCTCGGTGAGGTAGGTGATGCGCTCGCTGAGGAGCGCCACCTGGACCTCGGGGGAGCCGGTGTCGGTGTCGTGCCGCCGGTACTTCGAGACGAGCTCGGTCTTCTTTTCCTGCACCATCGCCATAGTTGCTGCTCCTGTCGAGTCCGTCACCGCCGCGGGGGCGAAGGCGTGCGCCACGGGCGACCGTAGACGGGTAGAGCGGTGTTGATAGTCAATTCCCCGGGTGGCGTCAACGGATGGACGGGGCCAGCACGCGCAGCGGATGGAGGGTTCCGGCGCGGCCTTCGCAAACCGCCAGCAGGCCGCCGTGGGGGTCGAGCGCGCCGCACAGGCCTTCGGGACCCGCCGGGAGGAGGAGCGCCTTGCCATGGCCGAGATCACGCGCCTCCCCGGCGGTGAGCAGCACGGTCGGCCAGCCGCGCAGGGCCGCCGCGAGCGGCACCACCCGCTCGGCGAGGGCCTCTGGAGCCTCCGCGCCGAGGCGCTCCGCCTGGTCCAGCGAGACCGCGTCGGCGATCCCGAAGCTCCCGGCGGCGGTCCGGCGCAGCCCGGCGAGGTGCGCCGGGACCCCGAGGGCATGGCCCAGGTCGGCGGCGAGCGTGCGCACGTAGGTGCCCTTGCCACACCGGACGGCGAGGCGGGCCAGGCGGAGCCCACCCGCGGGCTCCCCGAGCTCGAGCAGGTCGAAGGCGTCGACGCGCACCTGCCGCGGCGCGCGCTCGACGACCTCGCCCGCCCGCGCCGCCTCGTGCAGCCGGCGGCCCCCCACCCGGACCGCGGAGAACATGGGCGGCACCTGCTCGAGGAGACCGGTGAAGCGCGGGAGGGCGGCACGGATGCCCGCCGCATCGAGCGGGCCGGGATCGCCGCGCGCCACCACCTCGCCCTCGGCGTCCTCGGTGGTGGTGGCGGCCCCGAACGCGACCAGCGCCTCGTAGGCCTTGTCACCTTCGGTGAGCCACTGCTGCAGCTTCACCGCCTCGCCCAGGCAGACGACGAGGACGCCGGTGGCGAGCGGGTCGAGGGTGCCGGTGTGACCCGCCTTCCGCGCGCGCAGGAGGCGCTTCACCCTCGTCACCACGTCGAAGGAGGTGGGGCCGGCGGGCTTGTCGATGACGAGGAGGCCGGAGATCGCGGTCGGCATGAGCCGAGCAGGCGGCGGGGGCGAACCCGCCCTACCCCTTCTCCTTCTCCTTCTCCCTGACTTCCTTCAACAGCCGCTCGATCTTGTCGCCCTCGGCCACGCTGGCGTCATAGGCGAAGCGCAGGTGGGGCGTGTAGCGGAGGTTCACGCGACGGCCGACCTCGCGCTGCAGGTATCCGGCGGCGGCCTTGAGGCCGGCCAGCGTCTGCTCGCGCGTCGCGTCGTCGCCGTGGATGGAGACGTAGACGGTGATGTCCTTCAGATCGGGCGGCATCTTGGCGCCCGTCACGGTGATGAAGCCGGTGATGCGCGGGTCCTTCAGCCCCCGCGCCAGCACCTCGGAGAGCTCGCGCTGGAACTCGTGCGCCACCCGCGTCGCGCGGTCGTGCGTGCTCATGGCTCCTCCTCGTCGGCGTCCTGCGCTCGGTCGGCTTCCGCGTCCGCGAGCGTCCGCCCGCTCCCGCAGTGATCCCCCATCCCGTCGGGGAAGGTCTCGATGGCGATCACGCGGTCCAGCACCTGCACCTGCCCTCCGTGCACCCCCGCCACGAAGTCGGCGACCTTGTCGAGCGACTCGTTGACGAAGGCGTGGTCGTTGCCCACCGCGGTGACCCCCACCACGCTGCGCTGCCAGAGGTCGTTCTCGGCGACCTCGGCGATGGAGACGTTGAACCTCGCCTTCACCCGGTCGATCGCCGAGCGGAGCAGGTGCCGCTTCGACTTGAGCGACCCGGGCGCGGGGAGGTGGAGCGTGAGGCGGAGGACTCCGATGAACATGCGCGCCCCTCAGTCCGCTGCTCTCCCCGCCGGGAGAGCGACTCAGTCCAGCGAGGGCCGGATGGACTCCTGCTCGTAGGCGTCGATGGTGTCGCCCGGCTTGAAGTCGGTGAAGCCGTCGACCCCGATGCCGCACTCGAGGCCCTGCGCCACCTCGCGGACGTCGTCCTTGAGGCGCTTCAGCGAGCCGATCTTGCCCGAGTACGCGACCTTGCGATCGCGCACGACCCGGCACTGCGCGGCGCGGCGGATGACGCCCTCCGTCACCATCGAGCCGGCGATCACGCCCACCCGGGTGATGTTGAAAACCTGGCGGACCTCGGCCTTCCCGAGCGGCTTCTCCTTGATGATGGGATCGAGGAGCCCGACCATCTCCTCACGGACGGCGTCCACCGCCTCGTAGATGATCGAATACATCTTGATCTCGACGCCCTGCTGGCTCGCGATCTGATCGACCTTGGTCTCGGGCTTGGTGTTGAACCCGACGATGATGGCCTTGCCAGCGGCGGCGGTCAGCACGTCCGACTCGGTGATCACCCCGACCCCTGCCGTGAGGACCTTCACGCCCACCTTCTTCGTGGCGAGCTTCTTCAGCGCGTGCGAGACGGCCTCGGCGGAGCCCTGCACGTCGGCCTTGATGACGACGTTCAACTCCTTCGGGCCGCCTGTCTTGGCCTTGGCGAAGAGATCCTCGAGGGTGGCCTTCTTGACGTTGCCGAGCTCCTTGGCGCGGCTCTTCACGGCGCGGTGCTCGGCGACCTCCTTGGCGGCCTTCTCGTCCTCGACGACGTTGAACTCGTCACCGGCGGTCGGCACGCCCGACAGGCCGAGGACCTCGACCGGGTAGCCGGGCGGGACCTCCTTCACCTGCTCGCCGCGCTCGTTCATCATGGCGCGGACGCGGCCGTACTCGCTGCCCGTGACGAGGGCGTCACCGACGCGCAGCGTGCCTTCCTGCACCAGCACGGTCGCGACCGGCCCGCGGCCCTTCTCGAGCTTCGCCTCCACCACCACGCCCACCGCGAGCTTGTCCGGGTTCGCCTGGAGCTCGAGCACCTCGGCCTGCAGCGCGATGTACTCGAGCAGCTCCGGCACGCCCTGCTTCGTGCGAGCGGAGACGGGGACCATGATGGTCTGGCCGCCCCACTGCTCGGCGACGAGCTCGTATTCGGTGAGCTGCTGCATGACGCGCTCGGGCGTCGCGCCCACCTTGTCGATCTTGTTGATGGCGACGAGGATGGTGACCCCCGCCTCCTTCGCCTGCTTGATCGACTCGATCGTCTGCGGCATGACCCCGTCGTCGGCGGCCACCACCAGCACCACCAGGTCCGTCACCTGCGCGCCGCGCTGGCGCATGGCGGTGAACGCCTCGTGTCCAGGCGTGTCGAGGAAGGTGACCGGACCCTTCGCCGTCTGCACCGAGTACGCGCCGATGTGCTGCGTGATCCCGCCCGCCTCGCCGGCGGCGACGTCGGCCTGGCGGATGGCGTCGAGGAGCGAGGTCTTGCCATGGTCGACGTGGCCCATGACCGTGACCACCGGCGGCCGCGGCTGGAGCTTCGACTCGTCCTCCTCCACCTCCGGGATGTACTCCTCGACCTCGAACCCCTTCTTCTCCACCGAGTAGCCGAACTCGCTCGCCAGGAAGGTGGCGGTGTCGGCGTCGATGAGCTGGTTGATGGTCGCCATCTTGCCCGCCTGCATCAGCTTCCTGATGAGGTCGGACGCCTTGATGCCCATCAGCTGCGACAGGTTCGAGACGGAGATCGACTCCTCGACCCGGATGACCTTCTTGTGCTCGGCTTTCACGGTGATCTGGGTCTTCGCGCCCTTCTTGGTGGCCTTCTTCTTCTTGCCGCGGATCGGAATGTAGGCGCGATCGGTGATGGCCGCGGCCAGCAGCTCTTTCCCGGTGAGCGACTTGACGGCCTCGTCGGCCGGGCGCCCCGTCCCCCGGCCGCGCTTGTTCTTGTCCTTCGAGACGTCGATGAATTCGCGCTCGCGGCCGAGCATGCCCGGGACGACCTTGAGCTCGCGCACCTCTCCGAGCGCGCGCGGTCCCGGCGCTGCCGGGAAGCTCGAGCGGGCGCCCGAGGGCGGCGTCACGCGCCGCACCGGCACGGTCGGACGCGAGATGACCACCGCCTGCGTCGACGTCGGCCGGAGCGTGCGCGGGTCGACGTGCGGGGCATGCGAGGCATGCGGCGCGTGCGAGGCATGCGAGGCATGCGACGCCGCGGGCGCGTGGGTGGTGGTGGCGGCCATCGGCATCGGAGCGGAGGGCGCGCCAGCAGGGCGCGGGTGAGCAGGCGTGACGTTGGGCAGGGTCGTTCCTGGGGCGGCGGGAGCCTGCATCGGGATGGGGGAGGGCTGAGGTGAGCTCGGGGCGCTGGCCGGAGCGGCGGGCTCCGGGCTCGCGCCCGTCGCCTGCGGCTGCTCGGCGCTGGCGGCGAGCGGCGCCTCCTGAGGAGGCTGGGGCTCGACCGGCGCGGGCGGCTCCGTCCACTCGGGCTCGGGTGCCGGCTCGAAAGCGGGGGCCGGCGGTGCCGCCTGGACGACGATGGGAGCCGGCGGCGGCTCGACGTGCGCCCGCTTGCGCACGACGAAGCCTGGGCCGCTCGCCTTGACCGGGGCGGCCTTCGGCTTCCTCTCGCCCAGGATCTTCTCCAGGGCGGTGGCTGCCTGATCGTCCTCGAGCGACGAGCTGTGGCTCTTCACGTCGGTGTAGCCGAGCGCATGGAGCTTATCGACGAGCTCGCTGTTCGAGAGCTCGATGCCCTGCTCCTTGAGCTGCTTGCCGAGCTCGTGCACACGCTTCTTCGACATTGCCGACACTCCTAATCCTTACGGACACTTCCCGTCAACACATCCCGGCGGAATGCTGCATCCACCTCGGCGCCCGCGGCGCGGAACGCCCGCCCGAACGCCCGGCGCTTCTCGGCGCGGGCCAGGCACGCCTGCGCGGCGTGAACCCAGGCACCGCGCCCGCCTGCCCGCTCCCGATCGACCATCACCCGCCCCCCCGCCAATCGCAGCCGGACGAGCTCGCGCTGGCTCGCCTTGCCCCCGCAGCCGATGCACGTCCGGAGCGGCTGCGCCATGGCGCTAGACCGGGCTCCCTCCGGTGGAGGCGGCCCGCTCCGCGTCCAGCTCGGTCCGCAGCTTGGCTTCCTCCTCGAGGTAGACGCCCACCGCATGCTTGATCTGGCGTGCCTTCTTGATGCCGAGGTCGCTCGACTCGCCGAGCTTCATCACGTCGGCCTCGGCATGGATCGCCTCGACCGTCGGATAGCCGGCGCGCTTCAGCTGCTCGATGGTCTTCTCTCCCACCCCGCGGACGCGGGCGAGCCGCTCCTCCTGAGACAGGTCGTCGGGGTGCCGGCGCGCCTCGGCCAGCCGGGCGGCCTCGCGCTCCTGCTCGAGCCGGATCTCCTCCTCGGTGTCTACCACCGCCTGCTCGCGCGCCCGCTTCTGCAGGTCCGGGATCATGTCCATCGCGAAGCCCGGGAACTGCGTCAGCATCTCGGGGGCCGCGCCGGCGAGGTCCTGCGCCTTCCGGAAGCCGTGGGAGTAGAGCATCTCCTGGAGGTTGTCCGGGATGCCGATGGCCGTGAAGCTGATGGTGGCGAACTCGCGCATCTCCTTCACGCGCGACTCGCTGTTGATGTCGAGCTTCCAGGCGGTGAGCTGCGAGGCGAGGCGCACGTTCTGGCCGCGCCGCCCGATGGCCAGCGAGAGCTGGTCGTCCGGGACGATGATCTCCATGGCGCGGTTCTGCTCGTCCATGAGGACGCGCGAGACCTCGGCCGGAGCCAGCGCGTTGCACACGAAGCGGGCCGGATCGTCGTTCCACGGGACGATGTCGATCTTCTCGCCGCGCAGCTCCTGCACCACCGCCTGGACGCGGCTGCCCTTCATGCCGACACAGGCGCCGACCGGATCGACGTCGGAGTCGCGCGAGCTGACTGCGATCTTGGCGCGGCCGCCCGGCTCGCGGGCGGCGGCCTCGATGACCACCACCCCCTCCGCGATCTCCGGCACCTCCATCTCGAACAGCCTGCGGAGCAGCTCCACCGAGGCGCGCGAGAGGATGATCTGCGGTCCCTTCGACTCGCGCAGCACGTCGAGCACGTAGGCCTGGATGCGGTCGCCGGCGCGGTAGCTCTCGCGCGGCACCTGCTCGCGCACCGGCAGCACCGCCTCGGCCCGCCCGAGGTCCACGATGACGTTGCCGCGCTCGAATCGGCGGACGATGCCGGTGATGACCTCGCCCTTGCGGTCCTTGTATTCGTTGAAGATGTTCTCGCGCTCGGCGTTGCGGGTGCCCTGGATCATCACCTGCTTCGCCGTCTGGGCGGCGATGCGGCCGAAGCTCCGGCGGAAGGTCTTCAGCTTGAGCAGGTCGCCCCACTGCTCGTCCTGCGCCTTGGCCTCGTTCTCGTCCTCGAGCCGGTAGTAGATGGGGAAGTCGAGCTCGTCGCCGATGTCGACCTCGATGCCCTTCTCCCGCGCGATCGAGAACGGGACCATGTTGACCGGGTCCGGGAGGGGGGCCTCGGGGGTCGGGTCCGCCACGATGGTGAGGACCTGGAACAGATCGATCTGCCCCTTGTCGTCGTCGTAGTGCGCCTTGAGGTTCCGCTCGATTCCGAAGTGCTTCTTGGCGGCCATGGCGATGGACTCCTCGAGGATCGACACGAGCGTGACGCGCTCGATGCCCTTGTCCTTCGCCACCTGATCGAGGATGAGGTTCAGGTTCACGGTCTGCGGCTGCATGGTTACTCCTTCCTCTTCAGATCGGCCTCGAAGTCGTACTCGAGGTGCGCCTTGGCGATCTTGTCGTGCGGGATGCGATGCACCGTCCCGTCCACGTCGATCTCCACCGCGCCGTCCACGAATCCCTTCAGAGTGCCGGTCCAGTTCTTGCGGGGGCCGGTCGGAGAGTCGATCGGCCCGAAGGTCTTCACGTGTGCGCGCTGCCCCGCGAAACGTGCGAAGTCGGCCTGCTTGCGCAACGGGCGGTCGAGGCCGGGCGAGCTGACCTCGAGGCTGTAGGTGGGCTCGATGAAGTCCTCGACGTCGAGGACGGGCTCCACCGTCCGCGACAGCTCCTGGCAGTGATCGATGGTGACGCCGCCCGGCCGGTCGACGAACAGGCGCAACACCCAGGCCGAGCCCTCGCGGCCCCATTCCACCTCGACGAGCTCGAACCCCTCGCGTGCGACGAGAGGCTCGAGCAGGCGGCGGGCCTGCTCGGCGATGGACTCTGAACCAATGGCGCTCATTCTCCGGAAAAGAAAAAAGTGGGCGCAGAAGCTGCCCACTTTCGTGACCCGTCTCCGGGTGTCGAAAATGTCGAGGGGTGTAGGTAACAGAACGGCCGGGGACGGTCAAGGACGGCGCGAGCCCTGCCCTGCCAGCCCCCTCGACCGGGAACCCGCTACGCCGGGAGCCTCAGCCCGAGCAGCCACTCCCGGTTGCCCGCGGGGCCCTCGATCGGGGACTCGGCCTCGCCCAGGACCACGAAACCGAGCGCGCTGGCCGCCTCCTTGACCTGCTCCAGCGCAGCCCGGCGAAGGCCCTCGTCCCGGACCACGCCGCCCTTGCCCACCTCGCCCTTCCCCACCTCGAACTGCGGCTTCACGAGCAGCAGCGCAGCTCCGCCCGGCTTCAGGATGGCCTTCACGGCGGGCAGCACCAGCCGGAGCGAGATGAAGGACAGGTCGCCCGTGACGAGGTCGACCGCCTCGCCGAGGGCGGCCGCCGTCAGGTGGCGAGCGTTCTCCCGCTCGCGGACCACGACGCGGGGATCGCCGCGGAGGCGGGCGTGGAGCTGCCCGTATCCGACGTCGACCGCGTACACGCGCGCCGCGCCGCGCTGCAGGAGGAGATCGGTGAAGCCGCCGGTGGACGCGCCGAGGTCGGCGCAGACCTGGGCGCGCGGATCGACAGGGAAGACCTCCAGCGCCTTCTCGAGCTTGAGCGCGCCGCGCGAGACGTACTTCTGCGGCGCGGCGTCCTCCTTCACCCGCAGCGGCAGCTCCGAGCTGACGAGCTGGCCAGGTTTGTCGACCCGCTGCTCGCCCGCCACCACGGCGCCCGCCATGACGAGCGCCTGGGCCTGGGTGCGCGAGGTGGCGAGGCCCCTCTCGACGAGGAGGAGGTCGATGCGCTGCTTTCGAGGCACCCGCCTGGCTCACGCCACGCCGCGCGCCGCGCGGTCCCCGACCAGCTCGCGCCCAACGGCTGCGATGCCGGCGGCGTCGAGGCCGAGCTGCACCCGCTGCTTGGCCGCATCGCCGTGGGTGATGAAGCTGTCAGGGAGCCCGAGCCGGCGGACGCGCAGCTGGTGCAGCACGCCGTGCCGCTCGAACGCCTCCAGGCAGCCGGCGCCGAAGCCGCCGACGAGCGACGCCTCCTCGACGGTGAGGACGCAGCGGGCGGCGACCGCCAGCGAGCAGAAGAGCTCCTCGTCGAGGGGCTTCACGAAGCGGGCGTCCACCACCGACACCGCGTAGCCGTCCTGCGCGAGCGCCTCGCCCGCGGCGAGCGCAGCCTGGACCACCGTCCCCGCCGCCAGTACGAGCAGGTCGGGGCGGGGCCCGCCGTTGCGCGCCAACCGCGCCTTCCCCAGCTCGAACGGCGCGGGCGAAGCGTCGAGCGCGACGCCCAGCCCGGAGGCGCGCGGGAAACGGAACGCCGCCGGGCCGTCGTAGGCGAGCGCGGTGGCGAGCATGTGGCGCATCTCGTTCTCGTCCGAGGGCGCCATGAGGAGCATGTTCGGCACGCAGCGCAGGTAGGTGAGGTCGAAGGCGCCCTGGTGGGTCTTGCCGTCGGCCCCGACCAGCCCGCCGCGGTCGAGGGCGAAGGTGACCGGCAGCCGCTGCACCGCCACGTCGTGGATGATCTGATCGTAGGCGCGCTGCAGGAACGTCGAGTAGATGGCGACCACCGGCCGCAATCCCTCGCAGGCGAGCCCGGCGGCGAAGGTGACCGCGTGCTGCTCGGCGATGCCGACGTCGTAGGTGCGGTCCGGGAAGCGCTGCTTGGCCTTGATGAGCCCGGTGCCCTCCAGCATGGCTGCGGTGATGGCGACCACCCGCGGGTCGCGCTCCATCTGCTCGCAGAGCGCGTCCGCGAAGAGGTCGGTGAAGCTCTTCACGGCCGGCTTCTTCGCCACGGACTTGCCGGTGGCGATGTCGAAGAAGCTGAGGCCGTGACCGCGGGTGGCGAGGTCCTTCTCGGCCGGCTGATAGCCCTTCCCCTTGGTGGTGATGGCGTGCACCAGCACCGGGCCGCCGCAGGCCTGCACCTTCCCGAACGTCTCGACCAGGCCGAGGACGTCGTGGCCGTCGACCGGGCCGACGTACTGGAACCCCATGCCCTCGAAGAGCAGGCCCGGCGAGACGAGGGCCTTGGTGGCGTTGATGGCCTGGCGGATGACCTTGATGGCGTCGGTGCCCTTCGGCAGCTGGCTCAGGATCTCCTTCACGGTGCGTCGCCAGTGGTTGAACGTCCGCGAGGCGAACTTCTTCGTGAACCACTCCGACAGCGCGCCGACGTTCGGCGAGATCGACATCTCGTTGTCGTTCAGGACCACGAGCAGGTCGCGCCCGAGATAGCCGGCCTGGTTCAGGCCCTCGAACGCCATCCCGCCGGTGAGAGCGCCGTCGCCGACGAGCGCCACCACCTTCCCCGCCTCGTTGTGGTGGCGGCGCGCCTCGATCATGCCGAGCGCGGCCGAGATGGCGGTCGAGGCGTGCCCCACGCCGAACGCGTCGTGCTCCGACTCGTGGCGCTCGGGGAACCCGGCCAGGCCGCCCTCGGTGCGGATGGTGCGGAACCGGTCGCGGCGGCCGGTGAGGAGCTTGTGCGCGTAGGCCTGATGGCCGACGTCGAAGACCAGCCTGTCGAGCGGCGAGTTGTAGACGTAGTGGAGCGCCACCACCAGCTCGACCGCGCCGAGCGACGACCCGAGGTGGCCGCCGTTCCGGGAGCAGGTGCCGATGATCTCCTCGCGGATCTCCTGGCAGAGCCTGGGCAGGTCCTCCGGCTTGAGACGCTTGAGATCCAGCGGACCCTCGATGCGATCGAGCAGCCTGGCCATGTGTCACCTCTCCGTGTCTCGCCGACGGCGAGCGGATCTAACACAAGACGGCAGAATGTCTCACCAGGACCCGTCCAGCCGCTGGGTTCAGGCGGGTGCGGTCACCTGAAGCGTCCCCCGTTCGGCCAGGATGTCGCGGATGCGCCCCACCAGGCGCTCCATGTCGAGCGGCTTGGGAAAGTAGTCGATGGCGCCCGCCTCGCGCCCGGCGCGCTCGTCCTCAGCGCTCTTGCGCGCCGAGATGAAGATCACCGGGATGTCGTGGAAGGTGGGGTTCTTCTTGATGGCGCGGCAGAGCTCGAAGCCGTCGATCCAGCTCATCATGACGTCGAGGAGGATCACGTCCGGGCGATCGACGTGCATGGCCGAGATGAGCCGCAGGCCGTTCGCCGCCTGGGCGACGTCGAAGCTCTCCAGCTCGAGCGCGAGCGTGAGCATCTCCCGCGTATCGCGGTCGTCGTCGACGATGATGACCTTCGGCTTGCGGACGGGGGCATCCTCCATTCAGGAACCCTTGCCGGCTTCGGGGTCGAACGGAACCTCTTCTTCCGAGCCATCCGCGTTGCGGACCAGGAGATCGATGCGCCGCTCGGCCTCGTCGAGCTTGCGCGTCGCCTCGTGGGCGAGCTTCACCCCCTCCGCGAACTTCTCGATCGACGCTTCGAGCCCGAGCTGGCCCGACTCGAGATCCCCCACCACGCGTTCGAGTCTCGCCACGACCGCATCGTAGGCCTCGGCCACCTCCGTCCGTCCATCGGCGGCGGTCGGACGTTCGCTCTCCTGGCTCAAGTTCTCTCCCACCGAAGCTACCTAACCATGTCGCGAAGGCCGATCAACCACTGGCCCGCCCACTCGCGCCTGCGCCCTCAACAGTGACGGCATTGACGCGGGACGGCAAAGGATCCCCGCCCGCGTCGCGTGCGGTCACCCGCACGTCGAGCCACCCCTTCGCCAGCGCGACGCGGAGCGCTTCACCCGGCGCCACGCCGGCGCTCGCGGTCACGACGCCGCCCCCCTCGCGCAGGACGAGGGCGAACCCGCGCTCCAGGAGCTTCGCCACGTTGGCCGGCTGGAGCCGCGCCTGGAGGCGCTCCAGGCGCAGGCGCTCGCGCGGGAAGGTCGTCGCCTGCCACCGCCCGAGCCGCCGCGCCGCCTCCTCCGTCCGCCGCAGGAGCGCGCGCACCCGCGATCGCGGCTCGGAGCGGCCCAGGCGAGCCTCGAGCTCGCCGACGCGGCTCACCCCGCGACGCACCCGCGCCCGCGCCGCCGCCTCGGCGCGGTGCTGCAGATCGTCCAGCCGGTGCCGCTGCTGGGAGAGGAGGTGCCCCGGGTCGGACAGCTCGGCGCGCAGCGCCCGCACCTCGTGACGCCGCGAGGCCACAACCTCTTCCGCGCTCCGCCGCAGGCGGGCGCGCAGCGCGGCGACGCCTGCGAGGAGCTCGTCCCGCACCGGCGCGACGAGCTGCGCGGCATGGGTGGGCGTGGCGGCGCGGACGTCGGTCACCAGATCCGCCACCGTGAAGTCCACCTCGTGGCCGACCGCGCTCACCGTGGGGACGGCGCAGACGGCGAGGACCCGCGCCAGCCGTTCGTCGTCGAAGGCCGCGAGGTCGTCCTGCGACCCGCCGCCGCGCGTGATCACGATGACGTCGCACCCGGCGCGGCACAGCGCGCGCACGGCGCCCGCGACCTGCGCCGCCGCACCTTCGCCCTGCACGCGGCACGGGGACACCAGCACCGGCATGGTGGGGTAGCGCCCGTGCAGGACGCGCAGGAAGTCGCGGAGTGCGGCGCCGGTGGGGCTCGTCGCGACGCCCACCCGGCGAGGCAGGAAGGGCAGCTTGCGCTTTCGGGCGGGGTCGAGGAGCCCATCCTTCTGCAGGCGCTCCTTCACCTGCTTCAGCAGGAGCGCCTGCGCCCCCGCGCCGCGCGGCTCGAGCTCCTGCACGATGAACTGGTACTTGCCGTGAGGCGGGTAGATCTCGATGAAGCCGCGCGCCACCACCTCGAGGCCCTCCTCGAGGGCGAACGGGATCCTGCGCGCCTGGGAAGCCCACACGACGGCGGCGATGGAGGCCTCGTCGTCCTTGAGCGCGAAGTAGAGGTGCCCGCTCGACTGGCGCCGGAAGCTCGCCACCTCCCCCGCCACCCATACGTCCTTGAAGCGCGGCTCGAGCTGGGCCCGGAGCAGCCGCGTCAGCTCTCCGACGCCGAGCGGGCGGGGCCGCACCTGGGAGAAGAGGTCGCCGGTCTGGCCGGGCTTGGATGGGGCCACCGCGCGAACCCTCAGGCGGCCTTCTGCTGGGCCGCGATGCCGGCGCGCACGATGTCGGCCAGCGCGGCGATGAAGTCGGGGCGCGCGCCGACGGCCCGCGCGCGCGCGTAAGCGGCGGCGCCGCCCTTCGCGGCCGCCTCCTTCGCCAGGATGTCGAGATCGTAGAGCGTCTCGAGGTGCTCCGAGACGAAGGCGATGGGGACGGTCACGATGGCCCGGCCGCGCGCGTTCGCCGTGAGGTACTCGACCGTGTCCGGGCCGAGCCACTTCATGGGCCCCACCCGGCTCTGGAAGGTGACCTGCCACTGCGACGGCGCGAGCCCGCAGCGCTCCGCGGTCCCGCGGGCGGAGGCCTCGACGTACTGCTGGTACGGATCGCCCTTCCGGATCTCGGCGAGCGGCAGGCCGTGCGCGCTGAAGACGACCAGGAGACGATCGAGGGCGGCGGGGGGCAGCTCGCCGATGGCGTCCTTCACCGTGGCGGCGGAGGCCTCGAGCCAGCCCGGGTGATCGTGCCAGGTGCAGATCTCGACGAGCGGACGCCCCTTCGGCCAGGCGCGCCGGAGCTCCTCGAGCGAGCTCTTCGTGGTGGCGTTCGCCCACTGCGGATAGAGCGGCAGCGCCACCCCTCGCTCGGCCCCCGCGGCGAGCGCCTCTCGCACGCCCTCGGCCGTGGAGGGGTGACCGCAGCGCATGGTGAGGTGGGTGGTGAAGCCGGGGCCGAGCGCGGTGGCGAGCGCGCGCGCCTGCTCCTCGGTGCGCTCGACGAGCGGCGAGCGGCCCCCGATGAGCTGGTACTTCGCGGCCGAGGAGGGGGCCCGCCGGTTGGCGATGAGCCAGGCGAGGGGCTTGCGGAGCGGCCCGAGCCCCTTCGGCAGGACGTCGAGGAAGAGCTCGTACAGGTAAGGCTCGACCTCGCTCAGGCTGCGAGGACCGCCGAGATTCATGAGGAAGACGGCGGTCTTCATGGCGTCCTAGACCGTCCGGGAAAACTGCTTCTTGCCGCCATCCTTGCCCAGATAGGCGTCGAAGATCATGGCGACGTTGCGGACGAGGAGCTGGCCGGTCGGGAGCACCCTCAGGACGTCGCCGTCGAAGGTGACGAGGCCGTCCTGGACGAGCTCGTCGACGCCCTTGGCGAGCGACGCGGCGATGTCGGCCCGCGCCTGGGGCCCGAACTTCTCCTCCACCTCGCGCAGGTCGAGACGGAGCAGGCACATGACCCGGTTGATGACGAAGCGGCGGAGGATGTCGTCGGGCGTCACCGCGGCGCCGCGCTCGACCGGGATCTGCCCGGCCGCCACCTTGTCGCCCCAGTCCTTGAGGCGATGCGCGTTCTGCGCGTACGCGCCGCCGATGTCGGAGATGGAGCTCATCCCGAAGGCGACCGTGTCGGCGGCCGGACGCACCGTGTAGCCCTGGAAGTTGCGGGTGAGGTAGCCCTCGCGCTGGGCCTTGGAGAGCTCGTCCGACTCGAGCGCGAAGTGATCGAGGCCGATGAGGCGGTACCCGGCTCTGGTGAACGCCTCCACCGAGGCCAGGAAGAGCTCCACCCGCTGCTCGGTCTTGGGGAGCGCCTCCTGCGGCAAGAGCCGCTGGTGCGGCTTCGACCAGGGCACGTACGCGAAGCCGAACACCGCCATGCGGTCGGGGTGGATCGCGAGGATGCGCTCGAGGGTGTTCTTCCAGGTGTCCGGCGTCTGGTAGGGCAGGCCGTAGATGAGGTCGAGGTTCACGCCCTTGAAGCCGTTCTGTCGGGCGGCGTGCACGAGATCGGCCGTCTCCTTCTCGCCCTGGATGCGTCCCACCACCTCCTGCACCTTGCCGTCGAAGTCCTGCACCCCCATCGAGATGCGATTGAAGCCGAGCCCGGCCAGGGTCTCGATCTGCGCCTTGGACGTGATGGCGGGGTCGATCTCGATCGCCTTCTCGACGTCGTGCGTGAACTGGAAGTGGCGGGCCAGGATGTCGTGGCAGCGCGTGAGCTGCTTCTGGTCGAGGAAGGTCGGCGTGCCGCCACCCCAGTGGAGCTGCGAGACCTGACAGCGGTTCGGCAGCTTGGCCGCGACGAGCGCCACCTCCTTCTCGAGCAGGTCGAGGTAGCCGTCGGCCCGGCTGCGGTCGTGCGTCGCCACCACGTTGCAGCCGCAGAAGCGGCACATCTCGCGGCAGAACGGCAGGTGCACGTAGATGGAGAGCGGGCCCTCGTCGCGATCGGCGCGGGCCAGGTGGTCGACGTACTGGCCCGCCTGGAACGCGTCCGTCCACTCGGGCGCGGTCGGGTAGCTCGTGTAGCGCGGACCGGGGCGATCGTACTTGTGGATGAGCTGCTGGGACGGGATCTGGATCACGACGTTGAGCTCCTCGCTACGGACGGAAGGCGTGCACCGCCTCGACGAGCGCCTTCACGTTCTCCGGCGGCGTCGGCGGCTGGATGCCGTGGCCGAGATTGAAGATGTAACCGGGCGCGTGACCGACCGCTTCGAGCGCCGCCCGGGTGCGGGTCAGCAGCGTCTCCTTCGGTCCCAGGAGCAGGGTCGAGTCGAGGTTCCCCTGCAGCGCGACGCCTGGGAGCTGGCGGCGCGCCTCCTCGAGCGGGATGCGCCAGTCGAGCGAGACGACGTCGTAGCCCAGGCGGCCGAGAGGGGCGAGGTGCGTCGACATGCCGGTGGCGAAGAAGATGGTCGGGACGCCGGTCTTCCGGAGCGCCTGGGCGATGCGGGCGAGGTACGGAAAGCTGAACTCCTCCAGGTCCTCGCGCCCGAGCTCGCCGAGCCAGCTCTCGAAGATCTGCACCGCCTGGACACCCGCCGCCACCTGCGCCTCGAGCTGCACGATGGCGGCCTGGGTCAGCTTCTCGAAGAGCGCGTGTGCGCCCGTCGGGTCGGCGTACAGCATGGTCTTGAGGCGCGTGAAGCCCTGGCTCCCGCCCTCGACCGCGTAGCTCGCGACGGTGAACGGTCCGCCGACGAAGCCGATGAGCGGCACCCGGTCGGCGAGGACGCGCCGGATGGCGCGAATGCCGTCGAGGACGTACGGCAGGTCCTTCCCGGGGTCGGGCACTCTCAGCGCGTCGACGTCGGAGCGCGTCCTGACCGGATTCGAGATCTTCGGTCCCCCGTCTCCCTTGCCCTTCTCGCCCTTCTCGAAGGAGAGGTCGAGGCCCATGGCCGGCAGCGCGATGAGGATGTCCGAGAAGAGGATCGCCGCGTCGAGGTCGAACTCGTCGATGGGCGCGGCCGTCACCTGGGCGATGAGCTCGGGCGAGCGGCACAGCTCGAGGAAGCCGACCTTCTGCCGGACGGCGCGGTAGCTCGCCTGGTAGCGGCCGGCCTGGCGCATGAGCCACACCGGGATGCGATCGACCGGCTCGCGCCGGCAGGCCTGGAGGAAGCGATGGGTAGGTGCCATGAAGGTCGGGCATCTTAGCCGAGCCTCGCGGGCCGCGCACCGGCGCAGCGTGACGCCGCACCGAGCGGGCCGGGCGGCCGGACGGGAACGGGCGGCCGTCCAGGCGCGTGCTACACTTCCCGACCTCGACCCGGAGGTCCGTCCCGTGGCGCTCCGCCCCACCCTGCCCCAGCTCCTCGCCGCCTTGGCAGCCGCCGGCACCGCCGGCGCCGGCTTCACCCTCTTCGCCCCCCCGGGCCCCCCCGGTGCACCGGGACCGCGTGGGGAGCAGGGGGACCACGGTCCGGCGGGGGCGCAGGGGCCGGTGGGACCTCAGGGACCGGAGGGTGCTCGCGGCCCTGCCGGACCGCCCGGCGCGGCCGCCGCATTCAAGGACGCGGCGACCAAGGAATTCGTGGCCCCTGGCGCGGGCGCAGGTGAGGTGACCCCGCTCCTCGCCCTGCGGTTCCGGGCACCTTCGGCGGGCTTCGTCCACGTGACGGGGACCGGCTATTGCAACGTGCCCTTCGCGGCGAGCCGTGTGCTGCCCGTCCTCGCCGGCGACAACCAGGTGTTCCTCGACTTCCAGAACTTCAGCGGCCTCGCCGGGTACAGCTGCCAAGCCCAGCTCGTGGCGGTGTTCGCGCAGGCGAGGCTGCAGTAATTCCGGTCGGAGGTCGAGGTCGGGGTCGAGGTCGGGGTCGGGGTCGGGGCCCTTCGACTACGCGCCGCCTCCGGCGGCGCTACGCTCAGGGCGGACGGACTGCGGTTGCGGTCGGGCTTACCCCCCCGCGAGCACCGCCACCGCCTGCGCCGCGGCGACCCCCGCGACCCGCACCGTCTTCCGCCGCCCCGCCTCACCGCGCGCGATCGTCACGTCTGCCTTCCGGACCCGCAGCGCTCCGGCCACGAGCTCGACGAGCGCCGCATTGGCTTCGCCATCCACGGGCGGCGCCGCCAGCTGCACCTTGAGGCGGCCGCCGTGCTCTCCCACCACCCGCGTCCGGGAGGCGCGTGGCTGGATGAGCAGGTCGAGCTCGACGCCGCCGAGGATATCGCGGGCCCAGCCGGCCATGCCGATCACCGCAGGCCGACGATCGCGATGCGGGCCTCGTCGGCGCGGCGGATGGTCTCCTCGCGATCCATGATGAGGGTGGCGCCCGCCTCCACCGCCAGGACTCGGGCCTTCACCGCGCGCATCACCTCGACCGTGTCCGGGCCGATCGCCGGCAGGTCGAAGCGGCGGTCCTGCTGCGGCTTCACCGCCTTGGCCACCACCGCCCCTCCCCGCGCCAGCTCCCCGCCGCGGCGGATGCACGCGTCGGTGCCCTCGAGCGCCTCCACCGCCACCGCCACCCCGTCCTTCACCACCACCGTCTGGCCGAGGTCGAGCAGCCCGATCCCCCGCGCCAGCTCGAGCCCGTAGCGGGCGTCCTTCCACTCTCCCTCGCTCGGGGCGTGGCGTCCGAGGACGCCCTCCGGCGCCAGGCGATCGGCCAGGTACGGCGAAGGATCGAGCACCGGGAACCCCTCCTCCTCCAGCCAGCGCGCGACCGCCCGGAGCAGGTTGTCGTCGGAGCGGACCGCGACCTGGGCCAGGATCTTGAGGCCCGCGAGGTCCGGGAAGACGTCCCGGAAGAAGCGCGCCTTCGCCACGCCGCCCAGCATGACCGCGCCCTCGGCGCCACCGGCCCGGAGCGCGGCGGCGATCTTCCCGAACTCGCCCAGCTTCACCCAGGTGAGCGCGTCGACGGCGTGCTCCAGCTCGGGGAGCGTCTGGCGCACGAAGCCGGTCGCGATCACGCGGTGCCCGGCGCGGCGCGCGCTCTCCGCGAAGAGGAGCGGGAAGCGGCCTCCTCCCGCGATGAGACCGATGGTGGACATGGTCGATGCCGGCCCCTCTCCCCGGCCCGCTCCCCCCTTCCGCGCCGCGAGGGAGCTGACCCTCTACCGTACCAGCCCGCGGTCGCCCACCGCCGCCAGGAACGCCAGGAGGTGGTCGATCTCCGGCTGGCCGGTGTACCGCTCCCGGAGCTCTCCGCACGCCTCCTGCAGCCCGAGCTTCTGGCGAAAGACGATCCGGTAGGCCTCCTTGACGCGCCCGACCTGCTCGTCGGTGAAGCCATTTCGCTGCAGGCCGGTGGCGTTGAGCCCCGCCAGCGCGGCCCGGTCGCCCTGCACGGTGCAGTAAGGGGCGACGTCCTGCACGATGACGGAGCCCGCGGCGCTGAAGACGAAGCGGCCGATGCGCGTGAACTGGTGCACGCCGCAGAGGCCGCCCAGGATGACGTGATCCTCGAGCGTGACGTGCCCGCCGAGGGCCGTCGAGTTGGCGAGGATGCACGCGTCGCCCACCTGACAGTCGTGGGCCACGTGGCTGTTCGCCATGAACAGGCACCCGTCGCCGATGCGGGTGACGCCGCCGCCCCCGGCCGTGCCGAGGTGGGCGGTGGTGAACTCGCGGAACTGGTTCCTCGACCCGATGACGAGGCGGGTGGGCTCGCCGCGAAACTTGAGGTCCTGCGGGATCTGGCCCAGCACCGCGTGCGGGAAGACGCGGTTGGCCTCGCCGAGCGAGGTGTCGCCCTCGATGACGGCGTGGGCCCCCACCACGTTGCGAGGACCCAGCTTCACCTGCGGCCCGACGACGACGAATGGGCCGATCTCGCAGCTCGGATGGACCTGCGCGCCCGGCGCGACGAAGGCGGTGGGATGGATGGCCATCGTTGCCGGCTCCGCTAGCGGACGGCGTCCGCCAGCATCGCCATGAACTCGCCCTCGGCGACGATCTGACCGTCCACCTTCGCCTCGCCCTTCGCCTTGATGATCGAGCCCTTGTTCTTCAGCATCGTGCAGTGCAGCTCCAGGCGATCGCCGGGGACGACCGGCTTGCGGAAGCGCGCCCCGTCGATGGCCATGAAGAAGATGACCTTGCCCGCCCGCTCCGCCTCCGGGATGGCGGGCAGCGTCATGAGGGCCGAGCACTGCGCCAGCGCCTCCAGGATGAGCACCCCCGGCATCACCTTCATCTCCGGGAAGTGCCCGGGGAAGAACGGCTCGTTGGCGGAGACGCACTTCACGCCGACCACGCGCTTGCCCGGCTCGAGCTCGATGATCCGGTCGACGAGCAGGAACGGGTACCGGTGCGGCAGGAGCTTCTCGATCTGCTGCACGTTCAGGACGGTCTCACTCACCGGCACCCTCCAGTCTCTCGAGCTTCTTCTCCAGCTCGCGCACCCGCTTCAAGAGCTCGGGCAGCCGCGAAAGCGACGCCTCGATGCGCCCGGCCAGCCCGCGCGCCCGGGCCGGGCTCCCGAACACGATCTCGCCCGCCGCCACGTCGTTGCTCACCCCGGCCTGCGCGAGCAGCTTCGCGCCGTCGCCGATGTGGACGTGGCCGACCACCCCCACCTGTCCGCCCGCCATGACGCCCGCGCCGAGCTTGGTCGAGCCCGCGATCCCGACCTGCGAGACCAGGATGGAGAGCGGCCCCACCTCGACGTTGTGCGCGAGCTGCACCAGGTTGTCGATCTTGGCGCCGCGGCCGATGCGCGTCACGCCGAGCGTGGCCCGATCGACGCAGGTGTTCGCTCCCAGCTCCACGTCGTCCTCCACCACCACGATCCCGGTCTGGGGCACCTTGTAGTGCCGGGGCCCCGAGCCCGCCTCCCCCTCCGGATCGAAGGCGAAGCCGAACCCGTCCGAGCCGACCACGCAGCCCGGCTCCAGCACCACCCGGTCTCCCAGCACGCAGCGGTCGCGCACCACCGCGTTCGGCCACAGCACGCAGTCGGCGCCGAGCCGCGCCCCCGGGCCCAGGTACGCGCCGGGGTGGAGGATGCAGCGCGGCCCGACCACCGCGTCCGGCCCCACGAAGGCGAACGGCATGACCTCGGCGCTCGGGTCCACCCGCGCCGCGGGGTGGACGAAGGCCTGCTCGGACATGACCGGCCTCGCCTGCGCCGGCGGGTGGAAGAGGGTCGCCACCTTGGCGAACGCCAGGTACGCGTGCTTCACCCTCAGCACCGCGCGGCCCTCCGGGGCGGCGGTATCCGGCTCCACCACGACCGCGCTCGCCCGCGAGGCCTCGAAGGCCGGCCGGTACTTCGCGTTGGAGAAGAAGGAGAGATCGCCGGGACCCGCCTGCTCGAGCGGCGCCACCCTGGCGATGCGCTCGGCTGCGTCGCCCTCGACCGCTCCACCCACCCGCTGGGCCAGTTCGCCCAGGGTGTAAGTCACTTCGCCTCCTTCTTAGGGACCGCCTTCTTGTCGCCGGACGACGCGGCGGCCTTGCCGGTGGGGGCGGCGGCCTTGCCCGCCCCTGCCGCGCCCGCCTTGAAGCGCGCGTTGTACTTGCGCACGAGCTCGTTGGTGATGTCGAGCGCGGGCGCGCCGTAGATCAGCGCCTCCGCCTGCACCACCATCGCCACGCCCTCCTGGTCGGCGATCTCGCGCACGATGCCGTGCATCTTCTCGAAGATGCCGCGGGTCGCCTCGCGCTCCCGCTCCGAGAGCTCCTTCTGCAGCTGCACGAAGAAGCCCTGCAGCTCCATGCCCTTGCGCTCGAGGTCGCCCTGCCGCTGCTTGCGGGCGTCCTCGCTCATCACCATCGCCTGCTTCTCGAGCTCGCTCCGCAGGCGGTCGAACTCGGTCTTCTTCTCGTCGAGCAGCTTCTGCTTCTGGTCGAACTCGCGCTTCAAGTTCGCCTTGGCCGCCTTCCCCTCGTCCACCTCGTTGAGCGCGCGCTGCAGGTCCACGTAGGCGAGCTTCGCCTCGGCCTGGGCGGCGGCCGGCGCGGCGAAGCCAGCGAGCGCGAAGGCGGTGAGGAGGGTGAGGGCAGTGTTGCGCATGCGATGCTCCTTGCGTCCGTGACTAGAAGAAGTTGCCGATCGTGAACTGGAAGTCGATCGCCGAATCCTGGTAGACGCCGGTGAGCCGATCGAGCCGCCGGTCGAGCGGGATGCCCCACTCGAAGCGCAGCGGGCCGATGGGGCTGAACCACCGGAAGCCGAACCCGACCGACTTGAACATCGACAGGGCGAGCCCGGGGTGATCGGGATCGGAGAGGAACGTGCCCGGCCGATAGGTGTTGCCCATGTCGAAGAAGACCACCCCGCGGATGCCGACCTTCTCGAAGATGGGGAACTCGAGCTCCAGGTTCAACGTCACCTGCTTGTTGCCGCCGCCGGCGAAGTCGAAGAGCTGCGCATCGGGCCGCGGCTGCGAGCCGGCCGGCTGCGTGGGCGAGATCGAGAGGAGCCGGTACCCGCGCACCGAGTTGATGCCGCCCAGATAGTAGAACTCCGACACCGGGACGGGGTGGGCGTCGTCCCAGCTCTTGACGTAGCCGGCGGCGAGCTTCGCGCGCGCGACCACGCCCCAGAACAGCGGATGGTAGTACCGCGAGTCGAGCGTGTAGCGGGTGAAGAGGTTCACCTGCGAGCCGAAGAGGGCGCTCGGCGCGAGCAGGGGTGGGGCGGCCTCGGCCGAGACCGAGTGGAAGAAGCCGCGGGTGGGGAAGAGGCGGTTGTCGCGCTTGTCCCACTGCAGGGAGAGGCGCAGCGAGCTCGTGGTGCCGGAGCGGAAGCGGTTGAAGAGGAGGATGTCCGTCGCGGTCGGCGTCACCGTCACGAACTCGTTCGTGTACGTGGCGAAGACGCGCATGTCCTCCAGCTTCTCGGCCCACTTCCACCACTGGGCGAGCCCGTTCAGCTCGTAGCCCCACGTCACCGACCCGCCGATCGCCTTGCGGGAGAAGGTCGTGTAGAAGCCCTCGGTCGCGTAGAGGTCGAACGCGAACGTCCACTTCGTATCGAGGAAGTAGGGCTCGACGAACTGGATCTGGCCCAGCTGCCGGATGGACGAGTACTGGACCTGCAGGGAGAGGGTCTGCCCCCAGCCGAAGAAGTTGTTCTGCGAGATCTGCCCGGTCAGGATGAAGTTCTCGTAGGACGAGAAGCCGGCGCCGATCTGGAACGTCCCGGTGGAGCGCTCCTTCACGGTGACCTTCGCCACCAGCTTGTCGTCGGCGCTGCCCTTCTCGGTGGTGACGTTGACGGTCTCGAAGTACCCGAGCGCGGTGACGCGCTGCTTCGAGTTGTTGAGCGAGCTCTGGCTGTAGAGCTCGCCCTCGTAGATGCGCATCTCCCGGCGGATCACCTTGTCGCGCGTCTTCGAGTTGCCGCTGATCTCGATGCGCTCGAAGTAGGTCTTCTTCCCGGGCTGGACGTCGTAGGTGAGGTCGATGATGCGGGTGGCCGGATCGACCTTCGTCTCCGGGTTCACGTTGGCGTAGGCGTAGCCGTCGTCCTTGTAGACGTCGGCGATGGCGAAGAGGTCCTTCGCCACCCGCGAGCGGGCGAAGAGCTCGCCGGGCTTCACCTGAACCCGCCGCGCGAGCTCGCTCTTGTCGTGGAGGAGCTCACCCGAGAAGTCGATCTGGCCGACCCGGTACTGCTCGCCCTCCTCGATGCGCAGCGTGACGTAGAGGAAGCGCTTGTCGGGGCTGAGCGCGACGGCCGGCTTGGCGAGCTTGGCGTAGATGTAGCCCTGGTCGCCGTAGACGAACTGGATCGCCTGCAGGTCGCGCTGGAAGGCGTCCTCGCGGTAAGTGCCGGCGCTGGTCAGGAACGAGAGGAAGCTCCCCTCCTTCGTCTGCATGACGTCGAGGAGCTCGTCCCGGCCGACGTGGTTGTTGCCGAGGAGGTGGATCTCCTTCACCTGGACCTTGGCGTGCTCGTTCACCTCGAACACGACCGAGACCTGGTTGTCCGGCAGGTCCTCGAGCCGGTAGCCGACCTCCGCCAGGTAGAAGCCCTTCTCGACGTACTTCTCCTGGATCTTCTTGGCGCTGCGCTTGACCTGGGTGAGGTCGAGGATGGCGAAGGGCTTCACCTCGACGGCGTCCTTGAGGTCGTCGTTCGAGAGGTCCTCGTTGCCGGTGATGCGGTGGTCCTTCACCGCCGGCCGCTCCGTCACCCGCACCACCAGCGTCGGGTGCTCGGGATCGCCCCGCTCCTCGAACACCACGTCGGCAAAGAAGCCGAGCTTCATCACCGCGTGGAGGTCGTCGTCGAGCTTCTTCGGATCGAGGGGCTGGCCGGGCTTGGTGGAGAGGACGTTCTTCACCGCGTCGGCCTCGACGCGGCGGTTACCCTCCACCACCACGGTCTTCACCGCCGGCGCTTCAGCCGCCCGGGCCGGTGCGCCGGCGAGGATCGAGAGCGCAAAGGCGAGGGCGAGGAGGGGGAGCCGCGTCACGAGGGGGCGCAATGTATGGCAGAGGGCCGACATCCTTCAAGGAGATCCCGGACTCCGCGCGTCGTGGGTCACCGCCAGACGCCCGTCGGAGAGGCGCAGCCGGCGCGGCAGCGTCTCCGCCAGGCGCTCGTTGTGGGTGACGATCACCATCGTGATGCCGCGGCGCTGGTTGAGGTCTTGCAGGAGCCGGTGGATCCCCTCGGCGGTCCCGGGATCGAGGTTCCCGGTCGGCTCGTCGGCGAGGAGGAGCCGCGGCTCCAGGCAGAGCGCGCGCGCCAGGGCCACCCGCTGCTGCTCGCCGCCGGAGAGCTCTCCCGGCCGGTGCTCCACGCGCTCCTCCAGGCCCACCAGCGCGAGCATCTCGAGCGCTGCCCGGCGCGCCGCCGCGCGCGGCACCCGGCGGATGAGCGCGGGCATCATCGCGTTCTCCACCGCGGAGAGCTCCGGCAGCAGGTGATGGCTCTGGAAGATGAAGCCCACGGTCTCGTTGCGGAAGCGGGCCCGACCGTCGTCGTCGCGATCGAAGATGGGCTCGCCCGCGAAGAGCACCTCGCCGCGCGTCGGGACGTCGAGCGCCCCGATGACGTTGAGGAAGGTGCTCTTGCCGGAGCCGGACGCGCCGGTGAGCGCCACCATCTCGCCCTCTGCGAGGTCGAGGTCGACGCCGCGCAGGACCTCCACCCGGCGCACCGCGCCGCCCGCCTTCTCGGGCGCCATGAGGTAGGTCTTGACGAGGCCGCGCACGGCCAGCAACGGCTCGGGGGTCATTCCGCGCGCAGCCCTTCCACCGGCTCGAGGCGCGACGCCTTGGACGCGGGGTAGATGGTCGCGAGGTAGGAGAGCGCCAGGGCGAGGATCGCCACCAGCACGAACTCGGCCGGGTTCATCCGCACCGGCAGGTTCGAGATGTAATAGATCTCCGGATCGAGCGGGATGCCCACCTTGTCGATGAGGAGGCAGGTTCCGAGGCCGAGGAGCAGGCCGAAGGTCGTCCCGATGGCGCCGATGATGACGCCCTCGGACACGAAGACCTTCATCACGCTCGGCTGCCCCGCGCCCATCGACTTCAGCACCGCGATCTCCCGGCGCTTGTCGAGCACCTGCATGATGAGGGTGGCGACGATGATGAAGCTCGCCACCAGCACGATGAAGCCGAGGATGACCGCCATCACCACCTTCTCCATCATCAGCGCGGAGAAGAGGTTCCGGTTGAGCTCGCCCCAGTCGCGCACGCGGTAGGGGTAGCCCTCCAGCCTCGCCAGCACGCGCCGCAGGATGGGGCGCGCCTCGTCGACGTCGCGCACCTTGAGCTCGAAGCCGTGCACCGACTCGCCCAAGCCGAAGAAGCGCTGCGCCTCGGCGAGGTCGATGTAGGCGAACTTCGAGTCGTACTCGTACATGCCGGTGAAGAACACGGCCGCCACGCGGAACGGGCGGCTCTTCGGCTGCGGCCCGGAGGGCCCGAGGTCGCCGAGCGGGGAGATGACGTTCACCGTGTCGCCCACGAACACCCGCAGGCTGCGCGCCATCTCCCGCCCGATGACGACGCCGGGCAGGGTGCGGATGGCGCCCTTCGACTTCGCTTCGCTACGCTCAGGGCGATCGGATGCGGGGACCTTGCTCCCGAACGCGCTCTCCGGGTCGCGCCGGTACTCGGGCGAGGACGGGATCTGCTCCGGGTGCAGGAGCCAGTCGAGCTTCCCCTCCTCGATGGTGCGCGGCAGCTCCAGCACCGTCCCGACCGAGCGCGGATCGATCCCCTCCAGCAGCGTGCCGGACAGGTTCTGGTCCGCCGCCACCATCACCTCGCTGTAGACGAACGGCGTCGCGCCGGTGACGCCGGGGACCGCCAGCACCTGCTCGCGCACCTGCCGCCACTCGGGGAAGTCGTCCTTGCCGTACTTCGTCAGCATGCCGTGGCTGCGGGTGCCGAGGATCTTGGCCTTGAGGTCCCCCTCGAAGCCGCTCATCACCGAGAGCACCACCGTGAGCGCCCACACGCCGATGGCGACGCCGCCGATGGAGATGAGCGTCATGAGGAGCGTGGCCGGCATGCGCGGGCGCCACGTCAGCTCGCCCGAGCGCGCCGCCTGCCGCTCCTGCCGCGCGCGGCGGAAGGACCACACCATCGCGACGAGCAGGCCCGGGACGACGCCGGTCACCACCAGCAGGAAGAGGCCGGCGAGCGTGCGCGGCGAGAGCCGCAGATGGCTCCTCGCGATGAAGAGCTCGTAGCCGAGCGACGGGTCGAAGCGCCCCGCGCCGAAGAGCAGGTACCCGAGGGACGCTCCGATGAAGGTGGCCGCGCCGGAGAGGAGCCCGGTGAGGAGCAGCCCCAGCACGACCACCAGCGTGCCCTGCGCCTCCCAGGAGGTGAGCGCCAGTCCGCTCGCGCGGAGCCGCGGCAGGGAGAGCAGGACGGGCCCGAAGAGCAGCACGAGCAGGATGAGCATCGCCGCCGCGATCTCGTAGAATCCGATGCGGCGCCCGGCCGCCGCCGCCGCCAGTCCCGCCCCGACCGCGAGGAGGGCGCCCGCCAGGACGGCGAGCCCGGTGGCGAGCGCGGTCGAGAGGCCGAGCCGGTCCGAGAGCAGCACCTCGCCCAGCCCCGCCACGAGGGGAGCCGCGAGTACGCCGGCCGCGGCGAAGCCGAAGGCCGGCGGCGAGAACGCCTTCGGGACGCGCACCCCGCTCCTACTCCCGGCTCTTGAGGAGAGGGAACAGGATGACGTCACGGATCGAGGCCGAGTCGGTGAGGAGCATGGTGAGCCGGTCGATGCCGAGACCCTCGCCGGCGGTGGGCGGCATGCCGTGCTCGAGCGCGCGCACGAAGTCCTCGTCGAACGGCATGGCCTCCTCGTCGCCGGCCGCCTTGGCCTTCATCTGCGCCTCGAAGCGGGCGCGCTGGTCCATGGGATCGTTGAGCTCGCTGAAGGCGTTCGCGAGCTCCATCCCGGCCACGAACAGCTCGAAGCGGTCGACCAGGCGCGGATCGGAGTCGCGGCGGCGCGAGAGCGGGCTCGTCTCGAGCGGGAAGTCGACCACGAAGGCGGGCCGGTCCTTGGGCAGCTCGCGCTCGGCGAAGACCTCGAAGGCGATGGCGAGGGCCTCCCCGGGCGACCGGCGCGCGGCCTGCTCGAGCTTCCAGGCGCCCTCCGAGTCGTTCTCGCGGCTGGCGGCGCGGGCGACCGCCTCGGGCAGCCCGCGGCCGGCGAGCGCGTCCTCCACCGACAGCCCGAGCGCGCGGGCGCCCTCGGCCACCAGGGAGACGCGCGGGAAGGGCGGGGTGAAGTCGATGCGCTGGCCCTGGAAGGTGATGACAGGCGAGCCGGTCACCTCCACCGCCAGCCGGTGGAAGAGCTCTTCGTTGAGCCGCATCAGGTCTTCGTGCGTGGCGTAGGCCTGGTAGAACTCGATCGAGGTGAACTCGGGGTTGTGGCGCCGATCGATCCCCTCGTTTCGCCAGATGCGCCCGATCTCATAGACGCGCTCGAGGCCTCCCACCACCAGCCGCTTCAGGTGCAGCTCCGTCGCGATGCGAAGCTTCAGGTCGAGGTCGAGCGCGTTGTGGTGCGTCTCGAACGGCCGCGCCGTCGCGCCGCCCGCCTCCTCGGGCTTGTGGAGGGTGGGCGTCTCCACCTCGAGGAAGCCGCGCTCGTCGAGGAAGCGCCGGAGGGTGGAGACGATGCGGGCACGCTTCTGGAACGTCTCGCGCACCCCCGGGGTGGCGATGAGATCGACGTAGCGGCGGCGGTAGCGCTCCTCCACGTCGGAGAGGCCGTGCCACTTCTCCGGGAGCGGCCGGATCGCCTTGGTGAGGACGGTGAAGGTGCGCGCCTCGACGGTCAGCTCGCCGGTCTTGGTGCGGGTGGCGGGTCCCTCCGCGGCGACCACGTCCCCCACGTCCACCAGCTTGAAGATCTCGAAGCCCCGCTCTCCGACCTTGTCCTTCTTCACCCAGACCTGGATCTCGCCCGAGCGGTCGCGCACCTTGAGGAAGGCGGCCTTGCCGAAGCTGCGGATGGCGAGGACGCGGCCCGCCACCGACCAGCTGTCGGCGTGCGTCGCGATCCGGTCGGCTGGCTCGTCCCCGTAGCGCTGGATGAGGTCCGCCGCGAGGTGGGCCGGTGAGTGCCCGTTCCCGAAGGGATTCACCCCCAGCTTACGGAGCTCCTCGGCCTTGCGGACGCGCTGCGCGACGATCTCGCGCTCGGTGGATCCCAGCTCCTCGGACATGGTTCAGGCCTCGTACCCCGGCGATCCTTCACGGAAAATCGGGAGGGAACGTAGCCCGCGTCCGGGGGACGGTCAACGACGGCGTCGCTCAGGTCGGCCGGTAAACGCGGTAGTCGATCTCGGGGAAGATGTTGTCCTTCCCCTCGACGTAGCCGAGCCAGCTCGTGTCGATCTGGTTCCCGCGGACCTGGTCGTGCAGCCGGTTGAAGCGCAGGAGGTGCTCCTTCGTGCGCCGGATGGCGTACTCCACCATCGTCCCGGTCTTCATGATGAAGGCCCAGTCGGAGGACTGCGCGAGCAGGAGCTCCCGGGCGGCCTGGTCGAGCGCCCGCCGCTGCAGGCCCTCGGCGGCGGGGTAGTCGCGGGCGAGCGCGATCATGTGCTCGGCTGCCTTGTGCAGGTGGCGGTAGATCCAGTCGTTCGAGCCGTCGAGCCACACCCCGGCGTAGCCGCCCGCGCCCCAGGAGCTGAGCGGCGGCGTCGACACCTGCTGCTCCGGGTTCTCGCGCAGGTAGTCACCCGGCGTGGCGAGGCGGAACAGGCGCTGGTCGAAGGCGATCTTCCGGATGAGGAAGTCGATGAACATCGGCCCCTCGTACCACCAGTGGCCGTACAGCTCGGCATCGTAGGGCGAGGCCACGATGGGCCGCGTCCCGGCCATCCGCGACGCCAGGTGCTCGATCTGCCGCTCGCGGTTGAACATGAAGTTCCCCGCGTGCTGGGCGGCGCGCTCGCGGGCGCGGGCGGGGTCGTACGGCTGCTTGTGGGCGGTCTTGCCGGTGATGCGGAAGTACTTGATGCCGACGTTCTTCCGCTGCCCCGTCGGCTGCACGTATTCCTTCACGTAGTCGAAGTCGAGGTCCCAGCCCACGTCGCGGTAGAACTCGCGGTAGTCGGGGTCGCCGGGGTAGCCCGAGTCGGCGCTCCACACCTGCATCGACGACTCGGGATCGCGCGCGAAGGCGGCCGGCCCGGTCGGCGTGTAGATGGGCGCGTACACGCCGAAGCGCGGGCGCGGCGTCGCGTCGGTCACGCCGTGCGTGTCGACGAAGAAGAAGCGGATGTTCTGCTCGGCGAGATAGCGATCGAGCCCGGGGAAGTAGCCGCACTCCGGCAGCCAGATGCCGGCCGGATCGCGGCCGAAGTGGCGGCGGTGGTGCGCGACCGCCACCGCCACCTGCGCCCGCACCGCCTCCGGGTACATCTGCATGAGCGGCAGGAACCCGTGCGTCGCGCCGCAGGTGAGGAGCTCGAGCCTGCCCGCGTCCTCCAGCCGACGGAAGGCCGACACGAGATCGCGGTGGTACCGATCGTTGAAGAGCCCCGCGAGCTCGCGGAACTCGGCCTGGTAGTACAGGGCGAGCGGGTGGAAGGTGGGGTCGCCGCGCGTGCGGTGCACCTCCTTGTCCGCCAGCTCGCAGAGCTTCTCCAGCCGCAGCGCGTAGCGCGTCATGAGCAGCTCGTCCCGGAGCATGGCGACGAGCGGCGGCGACATGGTGAGCGAGATCCGGAACGGGATGTCCTCGTCGGTGGCGCGATCGAAGACGCGCAAGAGCGGGAGATAGGTCTCGCTGATGGCCTCGTACAGCCAGTCCTCCTCCAGGAAGTCCTCGTACTCCGGGTGACGCACGAAGGGGAGGTGGGCGTGCAGGTGCAGCGAGAGGTACCCGACGACGTCCTTGTCCATCTAGCGGTCCTCTCCGTCGGACCCGCCCCAGGGCGCCGCCGGCGACGACGGGGACGAGGGCGCGGAGGTGGGCGAGAAGGGCCGGCCCCCCATGCCGCCGGCGCTGCCGCCCCACACCCGCCCCGCGAAGCGCGACCAGTCGGAGAGGCGGGCCAGCTGCTGCCGCACGTCCTCCGGGAAGGGACCGCCGGCGCGCGAGCCGCGGAGGAGCCGCTGCAGGGGCTCGCTCCAGAGGATCCGCATGAACCGATCGTCCACCACCGGCGACGGGCCCACCGGCGGGAGCATCATCTCGTTCGACGAGCGCGGCACGTGCCGCTCGCGGCCCTGCCGGTCGACGAGGTGGATCTCGGCCCGGTAGACCCGGCCCGGCTCGAGCTCGTGGATGTAGTAGCTGCGCGACTCGAGCGCGAAGTCGAGGATCTTCACCCTTGTCCAGCCGCCGTCGGGCTCGCGCGCGAAGATCCACATCTGCGGCTTGGCCGCGTCGAGGCCTTCCCAGGCCTGGCGGAGCGTGTCCTGCGCGTGGTCCCAGTAGAGGAAGAGCGTCCTGGGATCGCGCGGCAGCGCGATGAGCGCGTCGTCTTCGTAGGCCCGGGGCAGCTCGCCGAGCTGCTCGTCGAACGCCGGCGGAGGCAGGGCGCGCTCGCGCGCGCGCTGAGGCACGGCGCGCCGCCGGCTTCGAGGGCGCCGGCTCACGGGCGCCGACCTTTGCCGCCTTGGGCGCGCGGGATCCCGGCCGGCCGGCGCGCGGCTTCTCGCGCTTGGGCTTCGGCTCGGGCTTCTCCCGCTCCGCCTCGTCGCGCGGGGCCTTCGCGCCCGCCGCGGCGCTCCGCTTGCCGCGGACCGAGTCGACCACCTTCGCGGTGGCGCGCACCGCTCTCCCGGTGGCCTGCTTGAGCTTCGTGGCGGCCTTCTCGGCGGCGCCGGCCACCTTGCGCTCCGCGGCCTGGAGCGCCTCGATGAGCTCGGCCTTCGTCTTGAGCTTGGAGTGGCCCGGGCCGAGCGCCTTCCGCGCGAGGTTCCGCAAGTTCTGCACCGTCATGTTCTTGAGTTCCGCCATGGTTTGTCCACACCTTGAAGCAGCAGGATCGCTGAGCGTCAAGGTACATTCAGGGCGCCCGGGCTCGGGTCTTGCAGCCGCGCACCTGGGCGCCGGCAGTTTTCTGCTAAGCTATAAAATCGGCAGGTTCGGGAAGAGCACGTGGCGAGAGCGACCGAGACCCTCGAATTACGAGACCAGCCGCCCGCGCCGCCACCGGATCCGCTCATCGGCGCGATGGTCGGGAGCTTCCAGGTGCGCCGCCTGCTCGGGCGGGGCGGCATGGGTACGGTCTACCTGGGTGAGCACCCCGTCATCGGCAGCAAGGTCGCGATCAAGTTCCTGCACGAGTCGATGTGCGCCAGCCCGGAGCTGGTCGGCCGTTTCTACGACGAGGCGCGCGCCGTCAACCTCATCGGCCACGAGAACATCGTCGCCACGTACGACCTCGCGCTGCTCCCGCCCGCCCGGTACTACATCGTGATGGAGTTCCTGGATGGGGCGCCGCTCTCGGCGCTCCTCCGGGAAGGGCGCCTCGATCGGTCCATCGGGCTCGACATCCTCCTTCAGCTCGCCGACGCGCTGCGAGCCGCCCACGACCGGGGGGTCATCCACCGCGACCTCAAGCCCGATAACGTCTTTCTCGTCCAGCGCGGCCATCAGCGGCACTTCGTGAAGCTGGTCGACTTCGGCATCGCCAAGCTCGCCGACCGGCAGAGCTCCTCCCGCACCGCCGCGGGGGTCATCATCGGGACGCCCGAGTACATGGCCCCGGAGCAGTGCGAGAACGGCAAGATCGACCGCCGCACCGACGTCTACGCGCTCGGGGTGATGGCCTACGAGGTCGCCACGGGGCGGCTGCCGTTCACGGGTCAGGCCATCCCGCAGCTCCTCCTGGCCCAGCTCCGCCAGCTCCCTCCCCGTCTACGCGAGGTCGACCCGACCGTGCCCGCCTCGCTGGAGGCGGTCATCCTGAAGGCGCTCGCGAAGAAGCCGGAGGAGCGCTACCAGGACATGGCGTCGCTCGGAGCGGCCCTCGAGGAGGTTCGCCGCGAGCTGACCGCTCCGAAGGCACCTCCTCGCCCGCGGGGTGATCTCGTCCCACGCCCCCACGCCCCGGAGCTCGACGTGCGCGGCCCCGACGGGCGCCGGCGGCGCCTACGCCCCTCCGAGGTCACGCGTGGGGGGCTCTTCCTGTCCGACGACGGCGCGCTGCCAGCCCTCTTCTCGAGGGTGGCGGTGCTCGTCCCGCGCGAGGGTGGCGCTCCGGTGGAGCTCGAGGGCGAGGTGGTGCGGCACGTGGCTGCGGCGGACGCGGCCCGCTGGCACATGGCGCAGGGCTTCGCGCTCCAGCTGGGCGCGCTCGCCCCTGACCAGCGCGCTGCCGTCGACGGGCTGGCGGCGCTGCTGGCAGCGCCTCCCGCGCTGACGCCGCAACCGGTCTCGGTGCCCGCTCCGCTCGCGCTCACGGCGCTCGAGCGGCGTGCGGCGGAGGGCCCGTACGAGCTGCTCGGCGCGCGCCCTGAGGAGGGCTTCCCGGAGGTGCGGGAGCGCGCGCGAGCGGTGCGGCGTGAGCTGGAGCGGCTGCGGGCCGGGGTCTCGCCCGAGGATCAGACCACGCGGGTGCCAGCGCTCCTCGCCCGGGTCGACGCCGCGGTGGCGCTGCTCGGCACCGCCGGCGAGCGGCTGATGTTCGACGCGCGGCGCGGCAACTTCCAGGGCGTCGCACACTGCGTCACCGCGGGCACCCCGGCGAGCGTCATCGAGGCGCGGCGGCAGACGCTCTTGGCCGAGGAGCCACGCCGGGCGGCCGAGGCGCAGCGCCACCTGGCGCGGGCGCAGGTCGCGACCAAGCTCGGCAACTTCCCCTCCGCCCTGGCCGAATTCGCGAGCGCGCTGCGGAGCGACCCGCTCGACCTCGAGATTCACAAGACGTACTGGGAGCTGAAGCGGAAGGTGGACGCGAAGTAATCGAGGTCGAGGTCGGGGTCGAGGTCGGGGTCGAGGTCGGGGTCGAGGTCGAGGTCGCTTTGGATCCTCTCTCGCCTCGTTCCTTCCCCTCCCGTCGACCTCGCGTACAATCGCGGCCGGTGTCCATTCCCGCCCTCGCCGCCCTGGCCATCGCCCTCGCCACCGCGGCCGACGCGAGGGGCGCCGCCGCTCCGGCTGAGCCCGAGGCGCCGGTCGCCCGCCGGTACGTCGTCGAGCAGATCCGGTTCGACGGGCTCACCCGCACCCGCCCGTCGGAGGTGCGCCGCCACCTGTCGCTCGCCGAGGGAGAGCTGCTCGATGAGGGCGCGGTCCTCTTCTCGCGCCTCCGCCTCCTGCAGCTCGGCTGGTTCTCGCGGGTCGAGACGCGCCTGGAGAGGGGGAGCGCGCGCGGGCTGGTGGTGCTCGTCTTCGACTTCACCGAGCGAAATACGCTCGTCGTATCCGACCTCGTCCTCGGGTCGACCGGCCCGCAGCCCGTCTATGGCGGCCTGGGCCTCTCGCAGGGCAACTTCATGGGCGTGGGGCTGGCGCTCTCGGGGGCATTCGTCTACGGCGGCGCCCCGGCCGATCAGCCGCTCGCTCCGGCCCGCTTCGCGCTGCGCGGCGCCTTCTTCGATCCGGACCTCGCGCTGGCCCGGCTGCCGCTCGTGTTCGGGGTCTCCGCGCTGGCGCTGCACGGCGAGGAGCTCGCCTGCGCGGACCCGGAGTGCAGCGCCTTCCGCGGCCATTACGGGTCGGCGCCCAGGCTGCGCTACGATCGCATGGGTGGCGAGCTCACCTTCGGCATCCGGCCCGGGCCGTTCGAGCGGCTCCTCGCCGGCTACCGGCTGGAGCGGGTGGGCGCGGAGCGCATCGAAGGCGCCGGCGCGGCCGCGCTGAGCACCGACCCGCACCTCGCGGCGGCGCAGCTCCGCGTCGGGCGAACCTGGCTCTCCGCCCTGACCGGCACCTACGATCGCGACACGCGCAACGACGTCTTCTTCCCCACCGATGGCACGCGCCTGGCCGTGAATGTCGTGCTGGGCTCCCAGGCCCTCGGCGGGGACTACGAGTACAGCCGGTACCTCCTCCAGCTGGAGAGCGATCACGAGCTGCCTGGTGGCCACGGCCTGCGGCTCAGCGGCGCGCTCGGGGCGGTACAGGGCGACGCGCCGTTCTTCGAGCGCTTCTACCCCGCAGATTTCGCCTATTTCTCCCTCGGTCCGGCGATCGGGCGCGCGCTCGAGCTCAACTTCTCCACCGACTCCCGCTACGACTCCTACCTGGCGCTCCTCGGCGCCGAGTGGGGGGTGCCGCTCTGGTCGTCGGGAGCCTTCTTCCACCGCGGCT